>Ga0302289_1000552_pt1 | contig 15387 bp, 12 predicted proteins | sample III_Fen_N1_2_FD_194552 | JGI IMG/M metagenome (GOLD analysis project Ga0302289, IMG submission 194552) | Peat permafrost microbial communities from Stordalen Mire near Abisko, Sweden - III_Fen_N1_2 | ecosystem: Environmental > Terrestrial > Soil > Wetlands > Permafrost | place: Sweden: Abisko... | reverse complement strand
CGATGGGAATATTCTGCGCGATATGCAAACAGGAAGCGCGCAGTTCATCTCCGCCGGGAAATGTCCCCGAAGCGCGTTTTGCCGCGGCTGCGGCGGGATTTAGCACCGACAGCACGTTCATGAACCAGCCCGTGGTATCGGCGACGGCGGCCGCAAGATCAAACCGTGCATACGCATCAAGCGTATTTTTATCGAACTCGCTTATATCGGTCAGGCTTGTTATGGTCTGCTCGTTTGTGTCGATCAGGTTCGAATACAATATCGACGCTTTCAGCTTGTCCATTACCGCGACGGCCCAAAAGCCCTTTCCGTTGGTCCAGGTATCCTTTATCTCCGCACCGACGACGGAATCGAGCGCATATGAACTTTGAACGGCCTTGTTGATTTCCGAATTTTCGTTGATCTGCACGGTACCGTTCCGGACCGCTTCCGCATAGCGCGAACTCACCGTCGTTTCGCCTTTCACCGATTGCCCGAAAATGGCGATCAAGGCGCCAAGGGAGTTCTTTTCCGCCGATTCGCGGTCGTCGCCATAACCGACGGCCGAAACATACTGGGTTTCCGAATATACTGCGCGGGGATTCGTAACCCATGCGGGTTCTTTCGGGTTTTTCGAACTGCTGCCGGACGCGGCGGCAGGGAAGCTCGCGCAAACGGTCAGAATAACCGCAAACGCAAGAATTATCGTCTGTTTTATTTTATGCATATCGCCTCCGAGAGATTAAGCTGATTGGCGCGTATCTCGACGTTCTCGAACCGGGCTTGCTGGATTTGCCGGCCTGAAGCGTCATAATACCGTACAGTATATGAACACTTACCGGGCGCAATATTGATACCTCCAACATATGCCTTTGAGGGAAAATATCTCGATAAACGAAGATCGGCTTGCTCGCTCGCTTCGGCGTATATCTGCGTTCCAATGCTCAAAACGCCCAACAGAAGGGCCGTATTCGCGTCATTTGCCTTGTTTGACTGGTCATCAAGAACCATTGACGAAGAAGTCTTTACCAATGAACGCATGACGGACTTGAAATAGATCAGCGCGGCCTTTTGCTTGAATGTCTCGGTCGCGACGGCGCCTAAATCCTCTATCAATTCAAGATTGAACTTTTCGCCTGAATCAATAGTGACTTCGGTTCGCGCGACGGCTGAGGGGCGCTGGGTAATGACCGGCAGCGCGATTTTCAGCCAGTGCATGTTTCCAAGGGGTATACGCACGGTGTTTTCGGTCTTGACGGGAGACAAGCCGCTGAAACTGACGACGTTGAGACGCGCCATTCCATCCGGCACTTCAAGTTCATCGGCTATCGACGAAGGAAGGGGGAATCCGTACATGGCAGGCTGATTCGCGAACGCAAGCTTGATCTCGTTGCGGTCTATGCGCGCGTCATCCGATTTACCCTCTCCCCGGTAGAAAAGCATGGCCATATATCGAGCCAGCGCCGAATTGGTAAACCCGATCCGGGTAGCCTCGCTGTCGTAGGGTATATCGTTTGATTTTTCCATTACGGCCGACTGCGCTTTGGTAATTTCCGTTCCATATTTCGTCGACAGGAACTTCAGCTTGTTGTCCACGCGCCTGATTTCGACCAGCGCGTCTTCGGTAGCGCCCTTCTGGAAGTAAAAATAATTTAGCGCATTGAAAGCGTTAAGGTAGATATCTTCGTAATCTTCGCCGGGATACTCGAGAGTCGTGTCGTTTACCAGATAGGAAGAAACGGCTGCGCTGATGCTTTTGGTATATGCGTCCTCAATCGCGCGCTCCGCGGTCCCGAGACTTTTCGTAGAATCTCCGTAGTCTTTGGCATAGTGGGCAAGCATTCCCTCGTCAAGATAATAGAGAACTTTGTCTTTTTTCTGATACGCCGCATCTTTTGCCGCGCGAACTTGCTCCAGGCCGGCGGCATAATCGCCGGCGGCAAGGGAGGCGTCGATCTTTTCATAATGCGACGTTGAGGCGCATGAAGTGAAAAGACCGCAGACAAACAGGGGTAGAAGTAACTTTTTTAACGCTTTCATGGCAAGCTTTTACAGTTTTGACGATGAGGTCTTGATAACCTTTTTGATCTCGCTGTTATCGCCCATCCATATCTTCTTGTTCGTTTCTATGGAAGTAAGCTCTGCGGTTACGAAATACGTACGTGTCGAGACATTTCCGGCCTTGTCGACTATCGTCTTGACCGAACCGGTCATGATAAAGTCGGCTCCTGTCTCGTTCGCAAGTGCAGCGGCGGTTTTTTCACTGGCGTTGCCCTGCTGGTCGTTGCGCTCGTCGCGCACGGCGCTGCGTTCCGTCTTGCTGGCTACGAAGTCGGCTTTTCCGCTGTTCAAAATCGCGGTTTCAAGTTTCTTTGTAAGGATGGTTGTATCGATATGCTCATCGCTTCCGTTGGCGAATACGCCCACGATAACGACCGGAAGCCTGCCATTAGTCTGGGCAAATTGCACGACGCGCTCGGATCCGAGGCAATCCTTGATCAGGCCTTCGCTCACGATGCGAAGATCAGTATCATTCCAGTATCCGCTCAGATCGGTCTGGGTATTTGCTTCCACGCGTTCAACCTTGACAGGCGATGACGCGCAGCCGGCAAAAAGGGCAATTGCGCAAAGAGAGCACAGAATAAAACTAATACGATTTTTCATGTTGAATCCTCCTAAAAAATTTGTTATATCAGTATATCCATCCGGAAAAGTAAAAACAATAAAGTCAGACTTTCTCCGATGAAATTACTCCTCGATAAAATCCAGTTCGACGCCGTTCGGATCGACCGCAGTCATGATCTTTTTTCCGTCCTTGATCGTTTTGGGCGCGGAAATAATCCTGACATTATGCGCAATCAGGTGCTTTTCAGCCTCTCCTATCTGGTCAACAACGAAAGTAAGCGAAATGTTACCAGGGGTGATTTCATTTCTCGAATCATTGTGGAGCAGTTCCAGCTGACTGCAATTATCCTTATCCGACAAAAAGGCAATCTGTTTGCCGGGGGCAGCCGAAATCATTGAATCGAACGTGAATCCGAGCACGTTTTCGTAAAACGCGATCGATTTCTGGATATCGCTTGTTCTGATGACCACACTCTTCATTTTCACGGGTATTACACTCCTTCTGGGTGACTATTGCTGCCTTTCAGGATAGTGCTTCATTGCCCTCAGTGCAAATAAAACCGGCGCCAATCGCGTTCAGCGTATCATAAAAACCGGGGAAGGTGACCGCGCAGCATTCGGCGTCATGGACCGTTACTCCCGCTCCCGGAATCGCAAGCCCCGCAACCGCAAGAGCCATGGCAATCCGGTGATCGTCATGGCTTTCGACATCGCCGCCGTGCAAACCCCTGCCTCCCGTTCCATGTACGGTCAATGTTTCGCTTCCTTCCTCAAGTGAGGCACCAAGCTTTGAAAGCTCCTCGTGCATCCGCGCGATACGATCCGTCTCCTTGAGCCGGCACACGCCTATATCGACGAAATTCGTGTCTCCCTCGGCAAAACAGGCCGCGACGGCCAAAGACGGCAATGCGTCGGGAAAACCCGCGCAATTAAAAGTTCCTCCCTTGAGATGGACCGGATTAACGTTTTTCCCGCTTCCGTTTATAACAAGAGTTTCCCGTTTGATATCAAGCTCGATATCGGCACCCATTTCTTTAAGAATGCCGACTATCGCCTCGTCTCCCTGACTTCCCGAGCAGTCCACTTTCGCGATCTCGACATGCGAACCGGTGATAATCGCGGCGACGAGAGGAAACGCGACTCCTTCCCAATCGGACGGAATGTCGCGCTCGAACGCAGAATAGACTTGGGGGCCGGAAACCTCGAAATGGTCCAGTTTTTCCTCATCATATACAACACGTATCCCCACCGATTTAAGCCACTCGCACGTCATTTTAAGAAAAGGTTTTTCTTTCGGGTTACGGAGATCGATAATCGTCGTACCTTCGATCCGGGGAGCCGCCATCATGATCCCGCTCACGTACTGGGACAGGTTTCCCTCAAGCTCCACCCGGCCGGCACTGAATGGTCCCTTTACGACGGCAGGAGGCGCGTCCACGTCGCTTCTTGTCGTAAAACCCTCAGCGCCAAGAGTTTTCAGTGCTTCGAGAAGTTCCCTGACAGGACGGGTGCAGATTGACTCATCCCCGGTCATAACCGTCCAGCCGGGAATAGTCGCGGCGATTGGAGTCATAAAGTACAGGGTAGATCCCGAATCCCCGACGTCCACGACGCGTGATGGCAACTTAAGACCATTTTCGGGAGCGGTTACTTTCCAGAGCCCGGGAAAAATCTCGACCTTGGCGCCAAAGGCCTTGATTACGTCAAGGCAGGAGAGGCAATCAGCGCTCGGAAGCGGATTTCGGATGACCGAAGTACCGGAGGCGAGGGCGGCAAAAATACCTGCACGAATAGTATGGCTTTTTGAGCCCGGTACCGACAGCGATCCGGACAGGCTGGTTTTACGCGAAACAACTTTCATTTTCGCTCTCCATTTTTGCATACGGCTGAAGTATCAAGAGGTGTTTTGTTGCCATCGGCGTCGACGGCGACAAAGGTAACGCGGTTGGAGAATATCAGATCCTCGTCCGAGCGGCCCGGTACATCGGCGAATACGTCAACCGAATACAGGGCGGATGTGATGCCCACGCGCACCTGTTCGACGTGAAAGCGAAGGATCGAACCGTTTGGAACTCCATGCCGGAATTCGCTGTTATCCATCGCGCGGGTCACGAGAGTCGAGCCGCAAAAGTCGCGGGCGGCGAAAAGCCAGGCGAATTCATCGACCCATTTAAGAAGTTGGCCGCCGAACAGCTTCCCGTTATGATTCAGGTGCTCGGTTCTTACCAGTGTGTACGTATCCATAAAAAATTCTCCCGCCGTTGAATTACTTTAGACGGCATCGCTCTCGAACAGAGCCCGGAATATTCCCGGGCTGTAAGGTTTAAGAATGACGCCGGAAATGATATCCCTGTTCGTTTCGAGCATGTCATCATTTTCGCTGGTCGCCGTCACCGCCACGACAGGACAGGTCATCCCAAGTTCCAGCTTCATTATTCGTGCAGCATCATACCCGTTCATACGCGGCATGTGAATATCCATCAGCACCAAATCGTAGTAATCGCACGCATGGGAACGGCACGTATCAATTGCCGCGAAGCCGTTATCGGCATGATCGACGGACAAACCGAGTTCGCGAAGGAGGGATTCGGCGATTTCCCTGTTGATTTCGTTGTCCTCGACGACGAGAACGCGCCCACTGCGCCGCTTGACGCGGGGCAAGTCCGCGGGAAATGTCTGCACGAAGGTTGGAACGGGCTTCTTGAAAACCACGACAAAATGAAAGGACGATCCCTTTCCGGGCAGGCTGTCGGCCCAGATTACGCCATTCATCAGCTCTACCAATTTTTTGCTGATCGCAAGACCGAGCCCCGTGCCCTCATGATTTTTCACGAGAACCTCGCCGAATTGCTCGAAGTCCGTAAAAAGCCGGGAAATATCATCCTCGGACAAACCGATACCGGTATCCCTGACGCTGCAGCGTAGAATGATATCGTTTTCGATAACCTCATGATTCAGGTTGACGGTAATGGAGCCCACATCGGTAAATTTGACCGCATTGCTCACAAGATTCATGAAAATCTGCGTCAGGCGGAACTGGTCTCCGTAAATAAAAAGTATATCTGGACAGTCAAAATTGACGACCATCTCCAAACCTTTTTGCTGGGCTTTAAGGCTGAAAAGGTCGAGCAGAATTTTTTTGATGTCGCTCAAATTAAAATTTTCGGGCTTGAGCGTGAATTTATTTCCCTGCATTTTCGAGAAATCAAGAATATCGTTCACGACGGAGAGAAGCAGCTCGGAAGAGCTTTCGATTTTCGTGATATATTCCGCGCATTTCGGCTGCGTCGTAAGGTTCTTGACGAAATAGGTCATGCCCAAAATCGCGTTTATCGGAGTGCGAATCTCATGGCTCATGTTCGCGAAAAAATTGTCTTTTGCGCTTATATAGCGCTTTGTCTCGACAAGCTGCGCGGACAGTTTTTGCTTTATGTTGTCCTCTTCGGTCTTGTCCTCAAGCGATATCACGTACAGCTGACCGTAACCTTTGTCCAAAATCGTATAAAAGTCGCATTTTATGCACTTTATGCCGTCTTTGAGAAAGACTCGAAATTCCCTGGAAAGATTCATGTTCTCATCCATTGCCGAGGACAACCGCTCCTCGATGGGTATCAGCAAGGGCTCGACAATATCCTTGAAAGCAGTCCCCTCCAGACTGATCAAGGGATCCCGGCTTATCATCTGAATTCCCGAATTGTTGATATAGCGGAGTATTCTCTCGTTATCCAGAACGATCAATCCCGTATTAAGGTTGGCGAACATGGACTGATAGATATGGAAACGGTTTTCCTGTTCCTGCCGGCGGAAATCGGACTTGTGGATCGTAAAAAGAAGGAGAATGATAAGGATAAAACAGATACCGACGAGTCCGAGCGAATGCATAAAGACATTTCTGACATACGTCTCGTCTATCGCCGCCGGCAAGTCGAGAAGATGCGGAAATATAAAATACAATATCGAAAACGTAAAGAGAATGCCAAGCAAAATCACGAGAAGAACGAGGATTCCTACATAAAGCTTTTTCAGAACCTGTCTGGTTTTCGCGGCTCTCGAAGTTAGCATAACTCTCAGTATACCTTCAAAAATCCCTATTGGCAAATACCGGCAAGTGACAGAGCCTTCGCGGCAACGGCTTTGCGGACGGCGTCGGCGCCCAAGGCCGCATTTTCCGCAATTACGTCGACGAATATAGAACCTACGACGACAGCATGCACCGCGGGCGCGAGTGCTCTGGACGCTTCACCCGTCCGTATGCCGAAACCACCCAAAACCTTCGTTCCTGACGAACTGACGGATTTGATAAACGCAAGAGTCTTTTCGTCTATAACGGTCGCAAAACCGGTAATTCCAGCCCTTAAAGCCGCATATACGTATGGCCGCCGGAGAGTCTTCAACAGCCCTATACGTGCGGCCTTCATCGACGGTGCCGCGACCGGAACCGAAACGAGTCCTCGTTTTTCGCATTCCGCCGCGAGCCCTTCGTCCGCGTCAAACGGAAGGTCAGGGATGATAAGGCCGCTCGCGCCCGCTTTGGCCGCTTCGGCGACAAATTTCGCTATGCCAGTTTTGTAGGCGAGATTTCCGTACGTCATGATGAATACGGGGATAGAGGGATAAGTGCGCCTGAGCTCGCTTACAAACGCAAAACCTTCCTCAAGCTTGTATCCCCGCGAAAGGACTTCCGCGCACGCTGTTTGAATGGCTTTCCCGTCGGCGCTCGGATCGCTGAACGGAAACTGCACCTCAAAATACGAAACGCCGCCTTCCGCAAGTCCCTTTGCCGCGGCTCTTGCCAATTCGGTCGTCGGGTATCCGGCGACAAGGTGCGCCATCACCGTAATATGTCCATTCGCCGTTCCGCCTGTTTGTCCGTTCATTTGCTGCCTCCGAACGCATGAATGTCCTCGCCCGACTCAAGCCGCGCCAATTCCGCCCTCAGGAATTCTTTCCATTCGGCGGGGCGAAAAACCGGCGAAGTGATAAAAATATCTTTGTCCCCGCGTCCGGACATGTTGACTATTATTGATTTATTTTTTTGCGTCTCCCGGGCAAGCTTGATAGCGGCGGCTCCTCCATGCGCGCTTTCAAGCGCAAATATTACACCTTCTTTTTTAGCGAAAAACTTTACTGCCTCGAGGGCCTCATCGTCGTTTACGCTCACGAACTCGATCCGTCCCGACTCGCCGAGAGCGGCAAGCTGGGGCCCGATGCCGGGATAATCAAGACCCGCCGAGATGGAACGGGTTTCGGCAACCTGACCGTCGGCGTCGACGAGAAAGCGGCTTTTATATCCGTGGATAATTCCGTCGCTCGCGGCCGTTCCGGTCATGCGCACTGCGTTCTCTCCCGTCGCAGACCCGATACCGCCCGCTTCCGCGCCGACAAGACGCGGTTTCTTGAGGTCTATGAATGGCTCAAAAAAACCGATGGCGTTCGAACCGCCGCCGACACAGGCGACCATCGCTTCGATATCAAGATTGCGCTCTTTCGCCTGAGCGAGAGTTTCCCTCCCGATCACCGACTGAAAGGTTCGAACGATATCCGGAAACGGCGCGGGTCCGAGAGCCGAACCGATTAGATAATGAGTCGTGTCGAAGGTCGCGGCCCAATCTCGCATGGCTTCATTGATCGCGTCCTTCAGCGTGCGGCTGCCCGAAGTGACGGGAACGACTTTCGCGCCGTACAGTTCCATAGCGGCGACGTTGGGCTGCTGGCGGCGAACGTCGACCTCGCCCATATAAATGACGCACTCGAGTCCGAGCCGCGCGCACGCCGATGCGGTCGCGAGTCCATGCTGTCCCGCTCCTGTCTCCGCGATGATCCGCCTTTTGCCCATGCGCTTGACGAGCAAAGCCTGACCCAATGCGTTGTTTATTTTGTGTGCGCCCGTATGCGCGAGGCCTTCCATCTTTATGTATATTTTCGCCCCGCCGATTTCCCTCGTCGCGTTTTCCGCGAACAAAAGAGGCGTAGGCCTGCCGATAAAGTCCCGCCGCAAACCTTCGAGCTCCGCGACGAAAGAAGCGTCTTTCATCGCATCGGCGAATGCCGACTCGAGCTCGTCCAGGGGACGGCGCAGGACCTCGGCCACGTACTTGCCGCCAAATCTGTCAAAATATCCGTTGTCGCTCATCGGGCAATCTCCCTAAAAAATGATTTGAGAAGCGAGTGATCTTTTTTTCCCGGACTCGACTCAAGTCCGCTTGATGCGTCTATCAGCTCTGGAGAAAATTCTTCGATGTATTCTCGCACGTTCGCCGGATTAAGCCCGCCCGCAAGCCAAAGCCCGCATCGTTCCGATACCTGACGCACAAGGCTCTTCGGTATCGTTTTCCCCGTACCTCCCGCAATGCCTTCCACTCTCGCGTCGACGAGCGCGCGCGGTTCCCCGTTTTTTAAAAGAGCGTCGATCCGCGAAAGATCCTCCGCCGAGCCGAGCCTCACGGCGCAATAGCGCCCTATGCCGTAATTGCCTCCGGCCGCGTCAATCTTTGGAAGGGCTTCACCGGTATTGTCCCCGTGATACTGGATGGCGTCAAGGACACCCTCCAGCGCGAGCGCGACCGCTTCTTTCCCTTCCGCGCTGTCTATATCCACGATCACGCCGACGAGCAAGGGTCGGCTCCGCGACAGGTTCGATCCGCCCGCACTGGCAGAAGAAAGGGCGCCAACGCTTTCGCTGGCATTTGGCCTCGAGCGCACGGTAAGTCTCGAAGAAATCTCGCGCACCGTATGCCCTGCGGCCGCTCGCGCGCTCGGCGCAAAAATGAATCCAAGCATATCCGCTCCAAGGTCGGCCGCGAGAAGCGCGTCCTCCGCGTTGGTCAAGCCGCAAATCTTTACGAGGGGCCGGAGCGAAGGCATGAGGTCAGCGCCGCCGGGCCCAGCGCTTATCGAATCGTCTGCGCTGGCCCGCTTCCCGTCGCTTGCGGAAAGCCGGGATGGAAGCAGGGTCGTGCGCTGCGAAAGTCGTTTGCCCATCTCACGCCAAAAGTGTCCGACCCAGTCCGGGCGGGCATTTAAAAATGCGGACACAAGAAGATGCGCGCCTTCGGGATTTCTCGCTACGGCCTCGCCTATCAGGATTCCGTCAAAACCGAGCTGACGGGCAAAACGGCATGAACCCGTAGTCGAGGCACCCGATTCGAAAACGGTTCTGCAAGGAAGGCTTGACCGCAGAGTCGCGGGAATAAGCGGGTCGATGATGAAAGTCGCAAGGTCGCGCGCGTTGACGCCCGCGAGAACCTTGCCCGCTTTCGCGGCCGCTGCGAGTTTGGCAACATCTCCCTTTTCGCGCACCTCTATAAACGGCGTCATCCCGAACGAACGGCATTTCGCGGCCATCAATAGCAGCAATTTCTGATCGAGGATGCGCGCGATCAAAAGCACGGCATCGGCACCCGACCGGTACGCGATCTCGATCTCGTCCTCATACAGCAAAAAATCCTTGCGCAAAAAAGCGGTTCCGGGACATGAAGAACTGGCAGCGATGAGATCCGCAAGAGAACCCTTAAAAAAGTTTCGCTCGGTAAGAACCGATATCGCCTTGGTCCCCGCTTTCTCATATTGTTTGGCGAGAGCGACGGGATCGAGATCGGGCGCGATATTTCCTTTCGACGGAGACGCCCGTTTGATTTCCAGAATCGTGCCGGCTTCGGTCAAAAAAGGAACAAGGGCCCTCGTCCGGTGGGGAGGGATCTCCTCGCCGAAGCCCGCTCCAAGGCGCGCATAGTCCTCGCGCCGCCGGGAAATGATCTCGTCGAGAATATCAGGCACAACTGGCCTCCCGCACTTCTTCTATCTTGCGGGAGACTGCGCCGTTCGCGATCGCGGCAATGGCGAGCGAGTATCCTTCCTTGATCGTTTTGGCTTTCCCGGAAATATAAATCGTCGCGCCTGCGTTCAGCGCGACCGCGGCAAGTATGCTTTTCTTGCCCGTGCCTGCGAGCATCTCACGGGCCAGGCGGGCGTTTTCATGCGAGTCGCCTCCGAGAAGTTCGTCGATCGAACAACCGGATATTCCAAAAGCCGCGGGATCGATCGCGTACTCATTCATCTTTCCGTCCTCGCCAATCTCGACGACGTCAGTATGGGCGCAGGGCGAAATCTCGTCCATACCGTCATGACTGTGCACGACCATGACCCGTTTCGAGCCAAGCATCTTCGAGGCTTCGGCCACGGGAACGAGAAGCGATTTATCGTATACGCCGATCATCTGATGACTCGCGTTCGCCGGATTCGACAGGGGACCGATAAGATTCATGATCGTCTTCACGCCGAGAATTTTTCGCACCGGGCCGGCAAAGCGCATTGCGCTATGATACACCGGCGCGAATAAAAATCCGAAATCGGTCTTGCCGATAATCTCCGCGCTTTTTTCCGCCGAGATGTCTATCTTGATCCCGAGAGCCTCGTAAAAATCGGCAGAACCCGACTTGCTCGACACCGCGCGGTTTCCGTGCTTGGCTATCGCAACTCCGCAGCTTGCCGCCACGAGCGCGGCCATCGAGCTGATATTGAAACTGCCGAGCCCGTCCCCTCCCGTACCTACGACGTCGGTGAGTTCTTTCCTGATCGGAACCGTTTTTTTCTTTCGGCTCAAAACAGACGCGCATCCGGCAATCTCGTCCGCGGACGGTCCCTTCGCGGCAATAGCGGTAAGAATGGCGGAAGTCTGCCTCTCGTCGAGCGAGCCTTCGGTCAGGTCTTCCATAAAAAGTTCCGCGGTCTCCCGACTCATGCTCTCGCCGGAGGTAAGTGCGGACAGCACCTTCGTAAACGGAAGCCCGTCGCGGCGGTACGAAAGGAATGCCTTGAGCACCGCTTCGCCCTGAACTGCGGCTATCGACTCGGGATGGAACTGCACGCCCTCAACCTCCAGCGTCTTGTGACGCACGCCCATTATGTCGCCGTCGGCGGCTCGGGCCGTTACCTCAAGGCAGTCCGGAAGCGATGATTCCTCGATAACGAGACTGTGATAGCGGGTGAACGTACCCTTCGTACCAATGGTGCGGTACACGCCCTTCCCGTCGAGAGTCATTTCCTCCGCAATCCCGTGCTTGATAAATTTCGCGCCGACTATTTTTCCGCCGAACGCGAGCCCTATGGCCTGATGGCCAAGGCACACGCCGAGCACGGGAATTTTCCCCGCGAAATATTTTATCGCTTCGACGCTGATCCCGGCGTCCTCCGGACGTCCCGGCCCCGGGGAAATCACGAGCCGTGAGGGTTCAAGCGCGACAAGCTGAGCCATCGAGATCGCGTCGTTTCGGACGACGCAAATTTCTTCGCTCGAGAGACGGGCGAGATATTGATATATGTTGTAGGTAAACGAGTCGTAATTATCGATGAGTACTATCATTTGATCGCTCCTTCGGTTTTCTTTACGGCGCCCTCAAGCACGGAACGCATGGCCATCAATTTCTCATTCGTCTCTTCCCATTCCCTCTCGGCTACCGATGCGTGCACGATTCCGGCGCCGGCTTGAAGCACCCATTTCTTGCCCTTTTTCAATGAGCATCGTATCGCGATGCAAAAATCAAGATCCCCGTCCGGTTCGACATAACCGACTGCGCCTGCGTAAAATCCGCGCCGTTCTTTTTCGAGCCCCGAGATAATTTCGATCGCGCGTATTTTCGGCGCACCGCTTACGGTTCCGGCCGGAAAGGCCGAGCGCAAAACGTCGACGCCGCGAACTGGTTTTCCGTTGATTCCGCTTGAGCCAATTTGCCCGACGACGTCCGAGACAATATGCATCACGTGACTGAAAAATTCGACTTCCATATTCCTGCTGAGCCTTACCGAACCGGGAAGGCACACGCGTCCAAGATCGTTGCGCGCAAGGTCCACGAGCATTAAGTGCTCCGCCCGCTCTTTCGGATCGTCGAGCAATTCTCTTTTAAGCGCTGCGTCCTCTTCCGCGTTTTTTCCGCGGCGCCTCGTTCCCGCTATCGGCCTGATGGAAGAGACCGAGTCGCGCACGCGTACGAGGCTCTCGGGCGACGCCCCGACAATCTGATATTTTCCGAAATCAAGGTAAAAAAGATACGGGGACGGACTTTTCGAGCGCAGGCGCCTGTATACCTCAAGAGCCGTCTCTTCCGACTCTAGCACGAGACGTCGGGACATCACTCCCTGTAAAAGATTACCCGCGACGATGTGTTCCTTGATCGCGTTCACGCCCGCGACGAAATTGTCATGGCTTGATTTCTCGTCGGAAACGACAGAGCACACCGCAGTTGCGGGCGGCGGCGCGAGATAAGAAAAGTCGAGATCCGCAAGCCGTGTTTGAATGTCGGATACGGCTTCCGCGAGATCAATTTCATGCTGTTCGTAGTTCAACGCAAAAATATGAATGGTATCGGTGAAGTGATCGAATACAAGATAGACATGGCCGACGATGAACTCGGACTCGGGGATTTCAAGGGTATCGTCCTGCGCGCTTAAGTGGATCGTATCGCAATGCCGGCAGAATTCGTATCCGAGATAGCCAATGCCCGCGCCGGGAAGGGGGATACCGTCCGGAGGAAGAACATTTTGAGAGGCGACTTCCATTTGCGCGTCGAGAATATCGCCTCCGGTAAAGGGAATATCGTGCCCGTCAATATTAAAAAACACGCCTTCCGTGTCCTGCCGGATACGAAATGCCTCGCGGACAAGAAGCAAGGAATAACGGTCCCTCCCATGCGCAAAAGACGCGGATTCAAGGATAGCGAATGCGCCCAGTTTTTTGGCAAGGGCAAAAGGATTATACCGTTCGCCCGGGATCGACGTTGCAATTGCATCGCTACGCTTTATTTTCATTGGTAAACTCCTGTACGCAACAAGCTATGTTACTATGAATAGTAACATAGCATTAAACGAAGAATACAGAAGTTTTCCGTTACTGTCAATAGAAACACGAAAAAAAGATACTTTTGCTTACTTAACCGGCGTAAGTTTTCCGCCCCCGGCAAGCAGATAAGTCTTTCCGTTCAAAGCCTTATTGGAAGCATTTGCCGCATCATAATACACATTGTTGCCGTTCGAGAGAATATTCGCGAATTGCGCATTACCGTCCGCAAGCGCAGCCACATACGAATCGGCGGTGACATTCCATCTACTGGAAGCATCAAGAGAGATACTTGCCGTACCGCTCGTGTGAGTTTTGTTCACAGCCCCTGAAAGGGAGGAAGATGAGACGAGAACCAGTGAAATCGAACTGCCTTTCTCTATCTCGACCGATCCGTCAAGTTTCTGGTTCGACGCATTAAAGGTTACCTGTGCGCCGTTTGACCCGGCAGTACCCCACTGATCCGCACCGGCCTTAAAAAGCACGAGAGTTGAATCAGATTCGTTTGATACACCCGATCCGATTACCAACTTCACGCCGTTAAGGTTTATAGCGGCTTTTGTGTTTGTCGAGTAAAACAGGGGGCCAGAAGCCGCCGTCAGCGTTCCGCCTGTCATGCTGAAGTTTCCCGTTCCAACGCTTGCGTCACCGGAAAAACTTTGATATATCATGACGCCGCAGCGCTTTGTGCCTGATATGTCCGTGTTCTTCAAAGCAATGGAGTTCTTGCCCTCGATCACTGCGGCTTCCGAACCACTGGCGATAAACGACGAATCGGACGCGGAAATATTTCCGGTTGAATAGATCCCCGGCGATCCGGCGCCGAAAGTTTTACATTTTGAATTCGTTACGGTAACCGTCCCCTCTCCCCGATCCGTCGCGAGTGCGGCGCAATGCTCGCCCGAAGTAGTGATCGTCGCTTTGTCCGCAACGATCGTTCCGTTATACGTCGCGTCAAGTCCGCGCGAGGAGTTTTTCGTCGTGTTGATTATCACGTTCGACACGGTAACCTTCGAGCCATCCCCGGTCGCGAAAACCCCGTTCGAGCCGTTAGCCGAAGTCGTGATCGTCGAATCCTTCAAGCTGATCGACGCTCCACCGGACGCGACCATAGCCGCGTTAAGTCCGTAAAAATTGCTTGTATCCTCGGATGACGTGTCGCCTCGTTTTGACAGCGTCGCGTTGACGAGATCGAGGAGTCCTTTTGCGTTGACATATATGGCGCTGGTATCCGCTTCCGTCGCCGCGAAGGGTATCGCGGTTTTAGCCACGCTTCCTCCCGATTGGACATAGGTGGCTTTCAGCGTAGTAGGCTCCGAGGGATTGCCTGCTGGCGGCTTACCGTTAGAATTCGCTTGCCCAAAGACGGGAACAATCGCCAGAGCAATAATAATCACGATTGCAAAAAGTCGGTTTTTCATCCAATAGTCTCCTGATTCTTTAACCATACCAAGCTGGCGGTGTTACTGTGTTACGGGTTGGTAACAGTAATGTAAATTATTGGCAATACAAATTCATAAAAAAAGGTCTTCCCCAATCAGGGAAGACCTTCCTTTATCTACAAATACTGATAAAAAACCGTGAGCAAATCCGTATGTTCGTTTATTTCGATCTCGCCCGTTTTTTCGACAAGATATCGAATACGACGGCGGCGAGCAAGACCATACCTTTGACGGCTTTCTGCCAGTTCGCGTCAATGCCCAGGATGGACATACCATTATTCAAAACGCCCATGAAAATAGCGCCGACGATCGCGCCGCCGACCGTACCGGTTCCGCCGTACGCGGAAGCGCCACCGATGAAGCAGGCTCCGATGGCGTCGAGCTCATAGTTAGTGCCAGCCGCAGGAAAGGCGGAATTAAAGCGGGCGACGCAAGCGAGTGCCGCGACGGCCGAGAGGAAACCCATGTTGGTATACGCGAAAAAGAGAACCTTGTTCGTGTCGATACCGG
>Ga0302289_1000551_pt1 | contig 15409 bp, 13 predicted proteins | sample III_Fen_N1_2_FD_194552 | JGI IMG/M metagenome (GOLD analysis project Ga0302289, IMG submission 194552) | Peat permafrost microbial communities from Stordalen Mire near Abisko, Sweden - III_Fen_N1_2 | ecosystem: Environmental > Terrestrial > Soil > Wetlands > Permafrost | place: Sweden: Abisko... | reverse complement strand
ACCTTCCCCTTCCAGGACGGTTTGAACGAGTTCGGATACGGATGCATCATCTTCTACGACAAGTATTTTGATCATAAAATCTCCAAAATGTAGTATATCATAACCCGTCAATTAATTCAGGTCAAATTTATTTATAAATAAAAAAATTAATAATGAGGCGGACGTCTGTTCGGAATTTCCTCGAAATTATCTTCCATTTCGCCTATTTTTTCCTTGATAGCCGCATTTTCACCCTTGAGTCTGTCTATCGCCTCTTCCTGATCCACGACTATTGTCTGGATCTTGTTCATGAAATCCTCAAGATAAGCCAGTTTAATTTCAAGCTGAACGATTCTGTCATCGCTTTTTTCCATTTCCTTCAGTTCCTCAAAAGTTACTGCCATACAATACGTGCAGGTTAAAATTAAATCAATATGGGTGAAAATCGAGCTCTGTCCCCAAGTTTCTTGACAATTCCCTCCCCATCAGTATCTTTACAAGTGAGGTATCTTATGTTGAAACTCGCACGGTTCCTGAAACCGTATAGTCCCTTGATTGTCGTCTCGGTGTTCTTTTTATTTTGTCAGGCAATAGCAGAACTCTATCTTCCGAATTTAATGGCAGAAATTGTCGATAACGGGATACGGCAGGGCAATACCGGTTATATCTTTACAGTCGGGCTTCGCATGGTATTAGTTGCCCTTCTCGGCGGAATTGCTTCGATAATCGTGGGTTTTGCATCCGCAAGGGTCGCTGCCGGTACGACGCGCGATATCCGACGCGCCGTTTTTCGCACTGTGGAGGATTTCTCCAGTACGGAGTTTGACTCGTTTTCGACTGCATCGCTTATAACCCGGACGACCAACGATATTTCGCAGATTCAGCATCTTGTTTTGATGCTGCTCCGGATGGTGTTTTTCGCACCGGTCATGGGAATCGGAAGTATTATCATGGCCGTCCAGAAAAGCCCTTCGATGAGCTGGATACTTGCGCTCGCGGTAATCGTGGTTATCGGACTTATTGCGATAGTCTTCAGCATCGCGTTGCCGAAATTTAAAATGGTCCAAAAATTGATCGATCGTCTAAATCTGGTTTCCCGCGAGCATTTAAGCGGGCTCATGGTCATTCGCGCATTCGGCACGCAGGAATTCGAGCGCGGCCGGTTCAAGAAAACAAATGATGATTTGACCTCTGTCAATCTTTTTGTAAACAGGGTGATGGTCGTTCTTATGCCGACGATGATGCTTGTCATGAACTTCGTCAGTATCCTGATAGTCTGGGTGGGCGCTCACCGGATTGCTTCTTCTTCGATGCAGGTCGGTGACATGATGGCCTATCTCCAATATGCGATTGGCGTTATCTTTTCTTTTCTGATGCTTTCGATGATGTTTATCATCATTCCGCGCGCGGCTGTCTCGGCCGAGCGTATCGCCGAAGTTCTCTCGACCCGTTCGTCGATTCGCGATCCCGAGCATGCCGAACATATCGATCCCGCGCTTCGGGGGCTGGTTGAGTTTCGCGACGTGAGTTTCAGGTATTCCGGGGCTGAGGATGACGTGCTTCATTCGATATCGTTTACCGCCCGGCCCGGCGAGACGACCGCGATTATCGGCGCGACCGGTTCGGGAAAATCAACGCTCGTGAATCTCATTCCCCGTTTCTATGATGTGTCCGGCGGCTCGTTGCTTGTCGGAGGCGTTGATGTCCGAAAGTTGAGTCAGGACGAGCTTCGGCACGAGATCGGCTATATTCCCCAAAAGGGAGTTCTGATGTCCGGAACGATTGCCTCGAACTTGAGATACGGCAAGCCCGACGCGGACGAAGCGGAGTTAAGCGAGGCCGCCCGTATCGCTCAGGCAGACGGTTTCATCAAAGAAAAAGAAGGCGGATACGAAAGCCCGATCGCAGAGGGCGGCTCGAACGTTTCCGGAGGACAGAAGCAGCGGCTTGCGATAGCGCGCGCCCTTGTGCGCCGTCCTCCCGTGTATATTTTCGACGACAGTTTTTCATCCCTGGATTTTAAAACGGATTCGTCCCTCCGTCAGGCGCTGAAGGCCAGCGCCGCGGGCAGCACGGTGATAATCGTCGCGCAGAGAATCAATACTATTTTGAATGCGGACCGTATCGTCGTTCTCGACGACGGTAAGGTCGCTGGATGCGGAACCCACCGGGAGCTTCTTGCTTCCTGTGCCTTGTACCGCGAAATCGCGTCGTCGCAGATGACGGGGGAGGAACTCGCATGAGCGACGATAAAAAGATAAGCGGTGGGGATGGGCCTATGGGCGGGAAACCCGGTTTAATAGGTGGCGGCGGCCCGATGAGGGGACAAGGGCCGATGGGCGGACGTGGACCGATGGGCGGCGGCCCGATGGGAGGACGCGGAGGTCCAATGGCCGGAATGATGCGGGGTGAAAAGGCGAAAGATTTTTCCGGAAGCCTTCGTGCCCTGATCGGCTATCTTTCTCACTATATTCCGGCAATCATCGCGGTGTTTGTGTTTGCGATCCTGTCTACGGTTTTTTCCATTGCTTCCCCGATGATTCTCGGAAAGGCAACGACGAAAATATTCGCGGGTATCGTGAGTTTGTCAAAGGGAGCGGGCACTGGAATCGATTTTGCATATATCGGAAAAATCATTCTAATTCTCGGAATATTGTATTTGATCAGTGCGGTTTTTTCCTACCTGCAGGGATTTATCATGTCGGGTATCGCGATGAAGGTATCGAATAAACTGCGAAGGGATCTTGAGGCAAAACTGCATCGGCTGCCGCTGAAATATTTCGACACTCATACGTATGGCGAAGTGCTTTCGCATATCACAAACGACGTGGATACCGTAACCCAAAGCTTGAATCAGAGCATCACGCAGATCATCACGTCGGTAACGACTCTCGTCGGAATTCTTGCGATGATGATATTTATCAGTTTTCAGATGACGCTTGTCGCGCTCGCGATGCTTCCTCTATCATTTATATTTATCAGGTTCATAGTCGGAAAGTCCCAGCCCCATTTTGACGCGCAGCAGGCGGGTATAGGTCATGTTAACGGTCATATCGAGGAAATGTACGGAAGCCATTTGGTGGTGAAGGCGTTCTCGGGCGAGGCGTCGGCCGTGGCGGTGTTCGACGGCCATAACAACAAGCTGTATAACGCCGCGTGGAAGTCCCAGTTCCTGTCAGGCCTTATGATGCCTGTAATGGGATTTCTCGGAAATCTCGGTTACGTCGCCGTGTGCATTCTCGGCGGATATCTTGCGATCAACGGACGGCTCGAGGTCGGTAACATTCAGGCGTTCATCCAGTACGTCCGTCAGTTCAATCAGCCCGTTTCGCAGATAGCGAATATCTCGAATATCCTTCAGTCGATGGCGTCGGCAGCGGAGCGTATTTTCAAATTTCTTGGGGAGGCGGAGGAATCGGCGGATCCCGTGTCGGCGGGAACGAAGGCAGTTCAGGTTCGCGGCGAAGTGGAATTTTCCCATGTTCGTTTCGGCTATGATCCGGAAAAGATCATCATAAAAGACTTCAGCGCTAAAATTTTGCCGGGACAAAAAGTCGCGATAGTCGGTCCGACCGGGGCGGGCAAGACGACGATAGTGAAACTGCTAATGAGATTTTACGATCTCAATTCAGGCGCGATCCTCGTGGACGGAACCGACATCACGGCGTATGGGCGAAACGAAATACGTTCCGCGTTTGGTATGGTTTTGCAGGATACCTGGCTTTATAACGCGTCGATCAGGGAAAACATTCGGTACGGACGACTGACCGCGACCGACGATGATGTTGTCGCCTCAGCCCGCGCGGCGCAGGCCGATCACTTCGTGAGAACCCTGCCCGACGGCTACGGCTTTGTGCTGAACGAAGACGCGACGAATATTTCGCGCGGCCAAAAACAGCTTCTGACTATCGCGCGCGCGATTCTTGCGGATCCCCGCATTCTGATTCTGGACGAGGCCACGAGCTCCGTCGATACGCTCACGGAAGTGCTGATACAAAAAGCCATGGACAATCTGATGCGCGGACGCACTTCCTTCGTCATCGCACATCGGCTTTCGACCATTAAAAACGCCGATTGCATACTTGTAATGAAGGACGGGGATATCGTGGAGCAGGGATCTCATGCCGAGCTTCTCGGGCGCGGCGGTGCGTACGCAAGCCTCTATCAAAGTCAGTTTGATACCGAGGAAGAATAATTTCGTGAGCGGCGGAAAGAAAGTTTCAGCGGATGCTTTCCGCGAGCTCCAGCGGGGATTGACCGGAGAACGTGCCCTTATAGGTGAATCGTACATGGATAATCCCGAGATGCTTCGGTCCTATCTCGATTACTATTGGCCCGTCTCGCGGGAGCAGGCTCGCTATGCGCTCCGCTTCGCGCCATACGCTGTCAGAACGTTGATCGATATCGGTTCCGGTCCAGGTCCGGTTGCGGCGGCTTTTCTTGCCTCGGGAACGGAGAAAGCTGTTTTAATCGATCAAAGCCGAAAGGCTCTGGAACTGGCCTTACTCGAATTGCCTTTGCGCTGTGGAGCTGAAAAAGAAAAAATATCGACGTTTGTCGCGGATATCTCGTCGCCTGACGCGTCGTCCATTCCTTATTGGGGTGAGGCCGACTGCGTAAGCTTCGGTCATTCCCTAAACGAGCTATTCGCGGGCGCTGACGATCGAATCGAGCGCCGCGCCGCGCTTCTGGAAAGTTATTCTCGCGCGCTCGCCGGGGGAGGCTTTATCCTCATCATAGAGCCCGCTCTTCTTTCGACCAGCCGCGATCTTCTTGCCGTGCGAAACCTTCTAGTCGAGCGCGGCTGGCGCGTGATCGCCCCGTGTCCTGGTCGTGTCGCCTTAGCTTGCCCCGCTCTCGATGCGGGTGAATCACATACCTGTCATGAGGAAATTGCGTGGATCATGCCGGCGGAAACGGCAAGCCTCGCGAAGAAGCTGAAACTCGATAAAGAAAGTTTAAAGATGACCTGGTTTCTCCTTCGGCCGCCGCAGGGCGTGAAAAGAGTGAATGCTGCGATCGGCGTGACCGGACCGGGAAACGTGAAGGCCATGACTTGTTCAACCGGCGCGGAAAGCGCAAAATCTGCAATCAGCGTGACGGGTGCGAACCCTGTGCCGGGTTCTAGCCCGCATCCTGATTCTGCGCGTCCGCCCGATGCCTGTATCTGTCGCGTAGTTTCCGATCCGATGCTCAACAAGGCCGGCCGCATACGGCGTCTTTTGTGCGGAAGTGAGGGCCGGTTTCCCTTGTCCGTGCAGTCGGGCAGCCCTGACGAAAAACGAACCGGCTTCGATCTTCTTGCCCGGGGAGATTACATTCGCGTGCAACATCCCGAGATAAGGGAAAACGGATGGGGCATAGCGCCCGACACGACGATTACAAGGGAAAAAATTGCGGGGAGACGATGAATATCATTTTGTACGGGACGAAAAAATGCGCGGACACGAGAAAGCTCGAACGCTTCTTTCAGGAACGGCGGATCGCGGTTCAGTTCCGGGACGTGAGCGACAAGGCCGTAACCGGGGGCGAGCTCAGGAATCTGTGCTCGGGGCATAAAGCCGGCGAACTAGTCGACGTAAAGTCGAAAGCGTATGAAAAGCGCGGGCTCGCCCATATGGAATACGACGCGTTCGCCGAACTGCTCGCGAACGGCGCCCTTTTGATCACGCCGATCCTTCGCATCGAAAGGAAAATTTATCTGCGGCCGTCGGCGGACGATGTGGCGAATCTATTGCGGGAATGAGCTGTCCCGCAGCCTGCGCGTGACGGTTTCGCGTTTTTTTCCCATTGACGCGAAGGTCTTTTGAAACACCGCCGGTAAATCATCGAAAAGGATTTTCGCTCCCTCTTCGGTCATCCCTCCCTTTGTCGCCACGCGATTGATAACTTCGTCAAAATCCATGTTTTGCTCAATCATTAATTTCGCCGTTCCGTACAGAGTCTGCTTCGCCATTTGCGCGCTTTCTTCTTTCGACAGTGTGCCGAATCGCAGTGATTCTTCAACCCATGTTTTCATGATCGCCGCCAATAGCCCGGGCGCGCAGCTGGTCAGTTCAGAGCCGACTCCGAAGTTACCTTCCTCTATCCCTCGCACTGATCCGAAGGCGCCCAATATTTTATCAAGCTTTTTCTTGTCGTCTGCCGTTACTTTTGCGTTGTGGCAGGTTAGCGATACGCCGCTATAGACCTCCGACGTAATGCTTGGCATCAATCTTGTGATTTTATTGTCAACGACTTTTTCTATGTCGCATATATCTATGCACCCGGCGATCGAAATGACATGGGCCTTCGCGCGCAAGGATGTCTTTGTTTCCCGAAGAATCTGTGTCGTGTCGGCGGGCTTCACGCAAATAAATACTATGTCGCTGTTTTGCGCAACGTATCCATTGTCCGCGGAAACATTGATCCCGGCGTATTTTTCCTGGAGCGGCAGGAGCTTCTCGATTGTCCTTGTCGATATAAAAAGATTGCTCGGGTCAATGATGTTTTTTTCGAGCAATCCTTTTGCGAGCATCGATCCCATGCTGCCGTAGCCAATAATGCCGATGTTCATATTTTCCCCTCGTTTGTCATGGTTTCCGCGTATTCTTTCGCGCATATTTCCGCGAGCCGGGAAATGCCTTCGCGGATCGTCGGGATAGTGGAATTCGAAAAATTGAGTCTCATGTAATTGATGCCGCCCCCATCCGGAAAAAAATCCGCTCCGGGAACAAAGGCTACGTTATGCGCAATTGCGCGAGAAAAAAGATTTTTCGTGTCGATTCCTTGCGGACCCTTGACCCAAAGGAACATTCCTCCTTCCGGATGAGTCCAGCTCCAGTTTGCGCCCATATGTTCCTTGAGCGCGGCGTTCATCGCGACGTATCGTTCTCCGTAGGCCTCCCGTACCTTTTCCACGTGAGATCGATTGTCAAAATCGCGGAGATAGCGCTCGAGTATGAGCTGGTCAAGACTCGATGTATGGAGATCTGCCGCCTGTTTGGTTATTATCAGCCTGTCGCGGATTTCTTTCGGCGCGACGATCCACCCGGTCCTGAAACCCGGGGATACCGTTTTTGAAAACGTGCTGATGTAGAGGACATGGCCCGTGCGGTCAAATGACTTTATCGGAGGTATATGCGTGCCGCGATAGCGAAGACGACCATAGGGATCATCCTCAATAATGACGAGATTCCTTTTTACTGCGATCTCGTACAATTTTTTTCGACGTTCAATAGGCATCGTCCTTCCCGTCGGATTCTGGAAATTCGGAATCATGTATACGAATTTCGCGTGCCGGTGTCCCGCCGTTTCGTCGAATTTTTCGGGGATTATCCCTTGATCGTCGGTCGGAATCGGAACGAAGTCTGCCTGAAAGCATTGAAATGACTGTATTGCCGCGAGATACGTAGGATTTTCGGTAAAAATGCAGTCGCCCGAATTGAGAAAAACCTTGCCCACGAGATCGATAGCCTGTTGGGATCCGGTCGTTATCAGAATATCGTCCCTGCCGCATTCGACTCCGCGCGATAACATTTCTTCCGCGATTTTTTCGCGCAAGGGGGCTATGCCTTCGGATACGCCGTACTGAAGGGCTTTGGAGCCGAATTCCTGCAGAGTGCGTTCGGCCGCGATTCTGATGTCTTCGACCGGAAAAAGCTCGGGAGCGGGAAGCCCTCCGGCGAATGATATCACTTCGGGACGTTCTGTCAGTTTCAGCATTTCCCGTATTGATGAGGGTTTCATCACGGACATGCGTGCGGCAAATCGATATTCCATACAGTTTCTCCTTGATCGATACTAGTGTAATAAAGTGTTATAATACAGACAAGCATTGTTGAGGTGTTTTGTATGAGTTCTGTACCAATACAGATTGACCATAATCGATCCATTCCGATCAGAAACCAGATTGTTGAGGCGTACTCCCTGGCGATTATCGAGTGCAAGATCAAACCAGGTTCCCGCCTTCCTTCTATTAGGGCGTTGGCGTCCCGATTGAAGGTCAGCCCGGCTACTATCGCCGCTGCCTACCGCGAGCTCGTCGACCGTGCTCTGGTCATCGCTTCGCCCCGATCGTCCTTTTGCGTTTCGCCCGGAGGGACAGAGCTCGGCCCGGTATATCCGGGAAATGGTTCGGCGCGGCGAATTTATCAGTTGAACAGAATCGAGCCTGATTTGCGCATCCACCCGGTGCAGGAATTTGTTCGCATGCTTCCCGTTATCGCCGCAAAAGATCTTTCGATCGGCGGATATGAAGAATATCGGGGCTATCGGGGCTTGCGCGAGGCTCTTGCCGGTCTTGACCGGGAGGACGGGGTAGTGACAAATCCCGAAACCGGGATGCTGATTACGTCCGGCGCGCAGCAGGCAATTACATTGATCGCGCGATGTTTTGGGCCGGGTGCGAAGGTCGCGATCGAGGATCCCTGCTTTCCCGGCGCCCGCATCGCGTTCCGAAATTCCGGCGCGGACATTGTACCCGTTGCGTCCACGAATGACGGTCTCGATTCCGCCGCGCTGAAAACCATCTCCGTTCCCGGCGCCGTTTCGGTTTTATATTGCTGCCCGACTTACGGAAACCCGCGAGGTTGGTCCTGGACCGAAGCAGCTCGCGTGCGCGTTCTTGAGGCGGCCCATACGGGGGGCTTCATGATCATCGAAGACGACTATCTCGGCGACCTCGATTATCTCGCCGAAAAGACCCGTCGCCTTGCCGGCCTTGCTGCCGAGTTCCCGGGCGTGAAGGTCGTCAGGATCAGGACGTTTTCCAAATGCCTGCTTCCGACTCTCCTCCTCGCCGGAGTTTCGGCTGACAGCGCGTTTATCAATAAATTGCTTGCCCTAAAGGTTGCCGACGATATCGGAAGCTCGGCGCTCCTTCAACGCGGACTCGCGCAATTTATTTGGGAAGGCCGATACGAGGCTCATCTTGAACGCGTGAGACCGAGGTACCGCGCGACGCGGGAAGCCTTGAGGGGCGCTCTTGCAGCACAGTCACCCAAAGGTGATGCCCTTAAAGGAAGCTCACACGCGCGAGACGCCTTGCGTTTCGACGATCCGCCCGCCGGCTTGAGCCTTCTGGGATATCTTCCGCCTGACCTTGACCCCGCGCGGTTTATAGTCGAATGCGAAAAAGACGGAGTCATCGTTATGAGCGGGAGAGACTACTGGTTCGACGGCGCGAATGGGAGGCACTGTTTCCGGATCGGATTCGGCGCGCTATCGCCCGAGGAAGCCGTAATAGCCGTCAGTTTTTTCAATAACGCCCTGGTTCGAGCCCGGGAATACTCGGTCGATCATTCGCTGCTTTAGGCAAAGGTTAGAAACTATCGTATGCATTTCGCTTTTTTTCACCAGACTACGGAGCAACGCCGCTCGCTGATTCTTCATGGTTCTATTTCCAGGACGCTGGTTTTTCTTTCCGTGCCGTCACTTATGCTAGGCCTCGTTCAGGCTCTGATGCCCTTTATGGACGGTCTCTTTATAAATAACTCCGCGGGCACACTGGCTGCGGGCGCCGTCATTTATTGTACGCCTGTCTTGAATATGATGACGGCTCTTGCGCAAGGGTTGAGCGTTGCGGCAATGGCGATAATAGGACAGCTGAACGGACAGGGTGATTTTGAGCGCGCGAAAAAAGCCACAGTTCAGATCATCGTCGCAGGTTCTTTCCTTGGCATCTTTTCCGCGCCCCTGCTTCTCTTCGCCGGCTTGCTGATTTCGCAAACCGTGCATCCCGATATTTCGCAAAATGTATTTTTATATCTTTCGCTCAATGCTCTGGTTCTTCCGTTTTCGTTTCTCGAGTCGATATACAACGGCATAAAATGCGCAAACGGCAAACCCGAAGCGCCGTTTATCCGTATGGTCCTGATGCTGGTTTTTAAAACCGTTTTCAACGCCATCTTCGTGTATTGGCTCCGCCTCGGGATCGTCGGCTGCGTTATCTCGTCCTTGCTCGCTAATCTGATTATTACGGCATGGATGTATCATGAACTTTTTCTGAAGCCTGGCGCGGACCGGCTTGATCTTGCGGGATTTAAATTTGACGTTCCGATTTTGCGCAGGATAGGGAAGGTCGGGTCTCCCGCGATGCTCACGTCGTTCCTTCTGAATCTCGGGTTCTTTCTGATAAACAGGGAAACCGAGAAATACGGTCCTGTGGTTTTAAACGCTCAGGGAATAGCGAACAACATCAGTTCGGTGTGCTTTATCCTTCCCGGAGCGTTCAGCTCCGCTGTAACGACGATGGTAAGCATGCACGTGGGCGCGGGAAATCCAGGCAAGGCGAAGCGGTCCTGTTTTGAAGGTTGCGTGCTCAGCGCTTTCATGGCTGTTTGCATAATCGCTATCGTCGTTCCTCTTTCCTCCCACCTTACGATTCTGTTTACCCGGGAGAAAGAAGTTCTTGACATCGCTTACCGGGCGCTTCACATTTATACGTATTCGGTCGTCGGCTTCGGCGTGTGCATGACCGCTCAAGGCGCTTTTATCGGTCTTGGAAAGACAAAGGTTCCTCTTATTCTCGGCGTGCTCCGTATCTGGTTTCTCCGGTATATCTTCATACTGGCGACGGAGCATGCCCTTCTATATTATTCCGTTTTCTGGGGAAATCTGTTTTCGAATTATACGGCCGCGCTTATCTCGGTCATTTTGCTCGCCCGCACTGAATGGAAATCCAACCTCACGCAAAACGACCACTGTCAGACGCCTGTTGTCGATTAATCTTTTTTTATTTTCAGCGCGGTGGCGATCGCCGCGGCAGCTGTACCGGTCGTACCGGCTTTCGAGTCTTCTTTTTTATCCGGCATGAAACGGGCGGAGAAAGAGACAAAGAGATTCATGATGTCGATCATTCCGATCAGGGTTAAAAGCGCGATTTGACAGAGAGCTGCCGTATGCATAGTTTGACTCCTTCAATTAATGCAACTGCATGAGAATCGGAACGAGCGCGAGAACGAGCCCTCTTGCGACAACGGACGCGGCCCGACATCGGGAAGGCGGATATGCTGCAGGCTCTCAGCGCTTATTCTACTACCGGAGTGTCATAGAACTCTGACTTTTTTGTGCGTTTTTCTGTTCTGTCGGCCCAGTTCCTGTCGTTGACAGACCCGCCGGGACATTGTAGCTTTTGTTCATCATGAAAAATAATACAGAGCTTCATCCCGATACGATATGCGTCCATGGAACCTACAATCCGGCGGACAATAGGGGTTCCTGCTCAGTGCCCTTATATCAGAGCGCGGCCTATTGCTATGAGTCGGCCGATCAGGCTGCCTCTCTTTTTTCGTTTGCGGCGGAGGGGAATATCTATTCTCGCCTCGGTACACCGACGACCGACGAGGCCGAATCCCGCGTTTCTCTTCTCGAAGGCGGAATCGGCGCAGTCTCCTTCGCGTCGGGAATGGCGGCCCTTTCCGGTTTTATCCTGAATTTCCTGAAAAGCGGCGATATGATCGCGGCATCGACCTGTCTCTACGGCGGAAGCATGGGCCTTTTAAAGGATACGCTTCCCGCGCTCGGAATCACCACTCGTTTTTTTGATCCTTTGGATCCTGTCAGTCTTGAAGAAGCGGTGACGCACTCCACTCGTCTTATAATGGCCGAAAATCTTGCGAATCCCGGCCTTTCTGTTCCGGATCATAATTCTATTTCCGCCCTTGCCCGGCGCGAGCGAATTCCTTATCTTGTCGACAATACGCTTTCCACTCCGCTCTCCTGCCGTCCGGCTTCTTTCGGAGCTGACTTCGTTTTGCACTCGTGCACAAAGTATCTGATGGGACACGGCGACGCCATCGGCGGAATGATAGTCGATTGCGGTACGTTTTCGTTTGATCGGGACCGGTATCCCCTTATGTTCGATACCGCGCCCGACGGAAAATCCTTCATTGAAGCATTCGGAAAAAAAGCTTTTCTCGTGCGCCTGCGCGGCAAGGTGTTGATGAATCTCGGGGGTTGCATGGCCCCGTTGCATGCATGGCTTTTGCTTCGGGGGATTGAAAGCCTTCCCGTCCGCTATGAACGCCAGCTTTCAAACGCAATGTACCTCGCACTCTCTCTCAATTCGCATCCATCCGTTGCCTGGGTTAACCATCCGTCGCTTCCGGATCATCCATCGCATAAAAATGCCGAAAAATATCTTGGGGGAAAGTTCGGCGCGGTCCTCGGATTCGGGCTAAAGGGCGGTTATAAAGCGTGCAGGAATTTTATCGACAAGATTGAACTGATTTCCCATACCACAAATTTAGGCGACACAAAAACGCTCGTCATTCATCCCGCGTCCACGACTCACCGGAATATGTCTCCGGACGAAAGAGCCGCCGCCGGGATCGGAGATGATTTTCTTCGTTTGTCCGTCGGGCTTGAAAATCCCGAAGACTTGCTGCGTGCGATTGATCGGGCTTTGGGCTGATTCTCGTGACAGTGGACTAAAATAACCACGGTTCTGGCTCCATGTTATTGTGAAAACAAGGAAATCCCGTAATATATAAATATGCGAAATATCTCGGAAGGGAAAAGTTTTTTATTCAATTCGTTGCTTTCAACCAGAAAGAATCTCGGGCTTGAAGAATTACCTGCGGCGCTTCGAAGTATGTTTCCTATGTCAGGCATTTGTATTGTTCAGATTAAGTCGGGGGCGGTTGTAAACAACGGCGTTGTGTATGATCTTGAGCTTTTGATGCCGACAAGCGTCAATTCACAGATACCGTCATCCTTTTCGTATGTTCCCCAGCTCATGATCGGGAACTGCATTTCCCTTCGGTACAATGGATCGTATGCGGATTTGGGTTCGCAGCACGTTAAACTGTATCAATATCTTCAGGAACATAACCTTGAGTCAGTGACGGGAATCTATCATATTATAGAGTATTCGGAGAAACGGGAAACTGATAATGATTTCATGAATGCCGATATTTGCATCGGGACGCGGAAGGTGTCGTGCAAGGAAATACACTGACAGTTGTTCAATTTAAATAACTTTTCTATTCCCCTTTAGCATTTGGCTAATATTGGTTCTGATGTGTTTTCACCTTCTGAAATAAATATCCCGAAATAAAATCTGACATTTGGGTCCTTGGCGTGCTATCATTCTTCGTATCAGATTTCAATATTACAAATTTCCCTGGAGGAAAAATGATACGAAAAATTCTTGGGCTTTTCGTCGTAATGACGATCATGCTGTTTATTGGCTGTAAGTCCCCAACAACGGATACTCCTGCAAAAGATACTTCTGCAACGGAGACCGCTACATCGACATCTGACAAAACCATTACCCTTCTTGACATTTCTGGCGTGGTGCCGCCAGTCCGGGGAGCAATGCCGGTAACGACGATTACCGAAACAGCGCAGTATACAGGAACCATTACCTGGACACCGTCAGACAGTTCCTATGCTGCAAGTACCCTATACACGGCAAATATAGTTCTGACGGCGAAAGCGGGCTGGACTTTGACCGGCGTAGCGGCAAACAGCTTTAAGGTAATGGGAGCGACGGCAACAAATGCGGCGAATAAGGGAATCGTAACGGCAGTATTCCCGGCGACGGCAGCTGCACCTGGAAACGCGACAGCCAATGATTACGTCTCTGCGAACATTGGTACCCTGAAGTATGTTCCCGCAGGTAGTTTTCAGCGAGATTATACGGTCACGAATATCAGTACGATAAGCACCGCTTTTCGGATGAGTGCATATGAAATAACCCGAGCGCAGTTCTTGGCGGTCATGGGTACGGATCCAAGCGATGCGACTTGTTCCAACGGGAACACAGACCCCGTACAGTGCGTCAGCTGGTATCAAGCCCTTGCGTTCTGCAACAAGCTGAGCATAGCCGAAGGGTTGAATCCGGTGTACACGGTAACGGGCGTAGACTTTGCGACCCTGACATATCCCGGTATTCCTGCAACAAGCAATGCAGCATGGAATGCGGTTACCGCTACCTGGACCAACAGTGGATATCGCTTACCGACCGAGATGGAATGGATGTGGGCAGCGATGGGAGCAGCCGGAACAGGTATCAATACCACTGGATACAAAAAATATTTTGCGGGAAGTACCGGAACGAATGCGCTGGGGGACTATGCCTGGTACAGCGCGAATGTCACAGACGGCAAATCGCGGCCCGTTGGCGGTAAACTGCCGAACGAGCTGGGTTTGTATGATATGAACGGCAATGTTTGGGAATGGAATTGGGATTGGTATGCAGACAATAATACCTGGCCAAACTACACAGTGTCTGGAACGCTGGTGGATTATCGGGGTACAGCCTCGGGTGCGAACCGCGTCGAACATGGCGGCGGCTGGAACAGCAATATGACTAACTGTACCATAGCGTACTGGTATTACCACTATCCATACTATCGGTACAACAATATCGGCTTCCGTGTTGTCCGCCTCTGAGCGCTGCGCCCGGTAGACCTGCCGGAATAAAATGAAAAAGCGACTGACAGCGGAACTAAAAGGCTCTTTTTTCTTTTATCGGATTCATGTTGCTTTTCCATCTTGTGAAATCAAGATCGTGTAAAGAACTTTGTGCTATTAACGTGCTATCATATTTGATTTCTATAAATGCAAATTTTCTCTGGAGAAAAAAAATGCAACGAAAGATTCTTGGACTTTTCATCATAATGACAGCCACTGTGTGTATAGGCTGCAAGACCGCGACAACTGATACTCCTGCAACTGAGGCAGCTGCAAGTACCTCCGATAAAGCCATCACTTTGCTTGACATCTCCGGCGTCGTAGTGCCGGTAACGGGGACAGCGCCGGTAACGACGATTACCGAAACGGCACAATATAAAGGAACCATTACCTGGTCCGGTGCGCCCGCAACTTTTGCTGCAAGCACACCATACACGGCTACTATTGTATTGACCGCGAAAGCGGGTTGGACGTTAACGGGAGTTGCGGCAAATACCTTTAAGGTTGCGGGAGCGACAGCGACGAATATGTTAAGCTCAGGCATCGTTACGGCAATATTCCCGGCGACGGGAGTCGCGAGCGGAACCGTGACCGCTAATGATTATGTCTCTGCGAACATCGGCACCTTGAAATACGTCCCCGCCGGTAGTTTTCAGCGTAATGTCCTGGCAGCTGATATCAGCAGGATTACCACTGACTTTCACATAAGTGCCTGTAAAATCACCCGGGCGCAATTTTTGGTAATTATGGGTACCGATCCAAGTTTTGCGGCTTATTCAAGCGGAATCAGCGATCCCGTGCAAATGACTAATTGGTACCATGCGATTGCTTTTTGTAACAAGTTAAGCATAGCTGAAGGTTTGATGCCGGTATATGAGGTTTTTGGAGTCAACTTTGCAACCTTGGCATATGCGGATATTCCGACAAGCGCCAATGTTTCATGGGACGCCGTAAAGGCAACCTGGACAAACAATGGATATCGCTTGCCAACGGAGATGGAATGGATGTGGGCTGCTATGGGAGCGACAGG
>Ga0302289_1000550_pt1 | contig 15439 bp, 16 predicted proteins | sample III_Fen_N1_2_FD_194552 | JGI IMG/M metagenome (GOLD analysis project Ga0302289, IMG submission 194552) | Peat permafrost microbial communities from Stordalen Mire near Abisko, Sweden - III_Fen_N1_2 | ecosystem: Environmental > Terrestrial > Soil > Wetlands > Permafrost | place: Sweden: Abisko... | reverse complement strand
GAGCGAGGATCATGAAAATAAACTCGGGCGAATCGGCATTCGAAACGTGAATCGCAGGCTCAAGATTCTTTACGGTGGTGAATACGGGCTGACCATTGAAGAAATCGCGCCGGGCAGCATATTAGCGCGTATCATGCTGCCCTTGGGTGAACCTCATTCTTGATGCTGCCTCTCTTCATTTGCAAAATCTAGGAATCATTTTGTTTTGAAGAGATCGCGCCGGGGAGCATATTGGCTCGCATCATGCTGCCCTTGGGCGAACCTCATTCTTGAACTTACCTTCTCAATATGCGCGAAATATGTATGGAACTTATCGCGTCAGACAACGAATGGCATAACATCGCAACTACGTGCAAAATACAACAAACTTGTGTCTTATTCGTCCGCTTTTTCCCATTCTATAATGAAGCTATCAAAGGCAAATCGTTTTTGCATTTCAAACAAATCGATACGGAGGAAAGAGACCATGAAGAAAACCATATCTCTCATTCTGGTACTGGCAATGTGTCTGATCACGTTTGCTGGCTGCCAGACGACGACTACTCCCGCCACCACGGAAGCACCCGCCGCCACCGATGTAGCAGCGGCAGCCACCGATGCGCCAGCGGTAGCGGAACCCGTCAGCCTGACGGTCGTTACCTCTTACGGCGGTGACGACGGCAACCGCGCCAACTACGAAGCGGCCCTCGCCGGTTACGAATCTGCGACTGGCAACAAAGTGCTCGACGCATCCGCCACATCAAACGAAGAGTGGAAAGCCAAAGTCATGACCGACTTTGAAACCGGCACCGAGCCCGACGTACTCTTCTACTTCAACGGCAATGACTCCGATGCAATCGTCTCCGCAGGCAAGGTCGTCTCCCTGGACGATATCCGCGCGGTCTATCCGGACTTCGCAACCAACATGAAGGACGATATGCTCGTTCCCTCCGCCGTGGACGGAAAAATCTATAGCGTACCGGTCAACGGTTATTGGGAAAGCATGTATGTCAACACCAAGGTTCTCGCAGCCGCTGGTGTGACCACGCCTGGCGCAGACTACACTTGGGATCAGTTCCTTGCTGACTGCCAGAAGATTAAAGACGCTGGCTATACGCCGGTTGCCGTCTCCTTGCAGGAAGTTCCGCATTATTGGTTTGAGTTCTCTGTTTACAACAACGGCAACACCGCAAACCACCTCAACGTACCCGCAGTCTCCACCGACGAAACCGGCATGAAGTGGGCCGCAGGACTTGAAGACATCAAGGCGCTCTACGACGCAGGCTATCTGCCTGAGAACACTCTCACCGCGACGGACGCAGAAACCGTTCAGCTCATGGCGGACGGCCAGGCCGCGTTCCTGATCGACGGCAGCTGGAAAATCGGTTTCTTCCAGACCAACTGTGCTGACCACCTCGATGACTTCGCGCTGACCTATGTGCCCGCCAAAGGCGAGCGTCAGTCGACCGATCTCATCGGCGGTATCTCCATGGGTTACTACATCACCAAGAAGGCTTGGGACGATCCTGCCAAGCGTGACGCAGCGGTTAAGTTCGTGGAATACATGACGAGCGACGAGCAGGTTTCGATCTTCTCCGTCACCGCAGTCACCGCGCTCAAGAACGGCGTTACCGCGTCGGACACCCTCGATAGCCTCCAGAAATCCGCAATCACGATGTGCGCAGGTGCAACCAGCGTCGTCGGCGCTGTGCAGGACAAGCTCACGAGCGAACAGCGCGGCGATCTATTCGCCAACGTGAAGAACATTGTCACGGGCAAGATCACCGCACCGGAAGCCATCGACTCCGCGCTTGCCAAATAAGGCAATCACGAGCAACACCTGAACCGAACAGGGGTCGACCGAGTGATCGGCCGACCCCTGATCATCCCAGAATAGTTCAGTCATTCTTTATTTCGGAAAATTACTGGATCGCGACGCACGGTTTGGCATTTTTCTTAAATAAAATTGCCTGATCAAAAAAGACTTTACCAGAGCAACTTCGAACACGACGCACGGTTTGGCAAGTATCGAAGGCCGGAGCGGGCAGACGGAGGCACAAACAATGAATTCCATGATATATAAAAAGAAAGCGCCGCTGCTGTTTTTTCTCCTGCCAGCGTTCTTGTTTTTGATCGTGTATCTGTACTATCCCTTTTTTCAAAACATCATCAACAGTTTTATGTCCATCAGCGGGCTCGGCACCAAGGCTACAGGCGTCAATACGCCCTGGTATGCCAACTATGTCGAACTCTGGAACGATCCTAATATGCGCACGGCGGTAAAAAACACGCTACTGCTTGTGGTCTGCACGTTGGTGTTTCAGGTGGGTACCGCACTCGTGCTGGCGCTGATCGTAGACCGTATCAAGACCGGCTCCCGTTTCTTTCGAACGCTGTACTTTTTTCCGATCGTCATCAGTGCAACAGCGCTGGGGCTCTTATTTAACATTATCTTCCTCTACAACGGCGGCATGCTCAATCAATTGCTGCAAAACCTTGGCATCACCACCGCCAACATCGACTGGAAGGGCGAGAAATATTACTTTTTCACGATGCTGCTGCCGGTGCTCTGGCAGTATGTTGGATTCTATTTCGTCATAATCGTCACGGGGCTGAACAACATCTCGACCGATGTTTACGAGGCGGCGGAGCTGGATGGCGCTACGGGTTGGAAGCGCGTGCGCTTCATCACGCTGCCGTTGCTCAGAAACGTGATCTGCACTTGCCTGATCCTGGCGGTCACCGGCGCGCTGAAGGTGTTTGACCTGCCATGGGTCATGATGGGCTCGGGCATTCCGCTCGATGAATCCTGGTTAACCGGCACATACATGTATAACCAGACGTTTATTCGAGGAAATGTAGACTATGGCTCCGCCATTGCGGTGGTCATCGTGGTGCTCGGTGTGCTGCTCGCGCAGATTGCCAGCCGCGTCTTCAAAGAGAAAGAATATTGAGGGAGAGGAGGAATATGCGCATGAATCACAAAACATCCATCAAAAAGCGCGTCCCGCTCTCTAAGGTGGTCTCCTACGCGATATTGACCATCTGGGCAGTCACCACGGCGTATCCATTTTTCTGGGTCATTATCAACTCCTTCCGTGAGCGCGGGGAGATCCGCTCGGATTCTTTTTCCATTCCGTGGCCCTGGACGCAGAGTTTCACGCTCGACAATTACGTCACCGCGAATAACCGTAGCGACTTTGTCACGGGGTACACCAACAGTATCCTGATCTCCGTGATCGTGACGATTGTGGTTATTCTGCTTGCAGGATTGTTTGCCTATGGCATGGTGCGCTTTCGCTTTCGCGGGCAGAAGTTACTGCGTGGCATGATCATTGCCGCAATGATGTTTCCGGTGTTTTCCACGATTATCCCCGTGTTTCGCATGGAAGTGCTCTGGGGCATCGCGAGCACGCAAAACCGATGGCTTTCGCTGCTCTCTACCATATTGCCCCAGATTGCGGGCAACCTCGCTTTTGCTATCGTGGTACTGATGGGCTTTATACGAAGTATTCCAATCGATCTGGAGGAGGCGGCTTATCTCGACGGCTGCAATGTGTTTCAGATCTATTTCAAGATCATCATCCCAGTCGCGAAGCCATCGTTTGCAACGGTTGCCATCTTCTCATTCCTTTGGTCGTATAACGACCTGTTTACGCAGACATTTTTCCTGCGCTATCCTCAGGAGAAAACGATTACGCTGCTCATCAACGAGATCAGTTCGCAGGCGGGCGTTAATTATGGGCTCATGGCGGCTTCGGTCGTTCTGGTGGTCATTCCGGTGCTGGTGGTGTATGTGTTGCTACAGAAAAACATCATCAAGGGGCTGACTGTCGGTGCGGTCAAAGGGTGAGCGAGTCGTCCGGTTTGCACCGAGATTATGGTATAATGTTCGGGAAGGAGAATCCCGATGTATCGTGTTGTACTCATCGATGACGAAGCAATCATCCTCGAGGGCCTGAAAAAGGTTGTCGACTGGGTTGGCTTTGGCTGTGAGGTGGTTGCCACCGCGCAAAACGCGGCAAGCGGCTCGAAAGTAATCCGCCAGTATCAGCCGCAGATTGTGTTTACCGACATTAAGATGCCGGATCAAGACGGGCTGACCATGCTCGCGGGTCTCAGGAGCGAGTTCCCGGCGATGGAGGTTACCGTGCTGACGGGCTATCGAGACTTTTCTTACGCGCAGGAGGCAATTCGCCTCGGCGTGACCCGACTGTTGCTCAAGCCATCGAAGATGGACGAAATCAACGAAGCCATGCGTACCATGACCGAAAACCTACGTGGCGCCGGCATTCCTCACGAAGAAGCGGAGGAGGATGACAAATCCGCGGGCAGCTTTCTTGTGCGCGAGGCGATGCAGTTCATGGAGCAGCGCTTTGCCGACAAGCTCACCCTACAGGATGTAGCCGACCAATGCTATATTTCTCAGTGGCACTTGAGTAAGCTCCTAAACCGACATATGGAGAAGAGCTTTTACGATCTGCTCAACGAGATCCGAATCAAAAAAGCGCAGCAACTGCTCACCGACCCGAGGCTAAAAATCGGCGATATTGGCGAGCGTGTCGGTTACTGCGACCCCGGGCATTTTGCGCGGACGTTTAAGAAGATTACGGGCATGAGCGCGTATGAATACCGAAACAGCAAGGGCTGAACGCGCGCATATAAAAAACACATCTGACAACAAAATGGGAATGATCTGATTGGGATCATTCTCGTTTTACGAAAAGGAGTAAGGTATGATCTGCTTTGGAACCGGCGGTTGGCGCGCCCAGATCGGCGTAGATTTCTACAAGGCGAATATCCAGTGTGTGGCGCAGGGGCTGGCCGAGACGCTGATGAGCGACAATCAAACGGACAAGCCCGTGGTCATAGGTTATGATCGCCGCTTTCTATCCGCAGAGGCCGCAACTTGGATGGCGGAGACGCTCACGGCAAACGGCATCCACGTTTGGTTTATGCAGCGCAGTGTACCGACTCCGCTGATCATGTATTTAGTCAAGCAACACGGGCTTTCTCGCGGCATCGAGATCACGGCTTCACATAACCCCAGCAACTACAATGGCATCAAAGTGATTGTTGAAGAAGGCCGCGACGCGCCCTCGGACGTGACCGAGCGGCTCGAACACGTGATCAACGCGTTGGAAGATGTCAAGTCGCTCACCTTGGCTGAGGCAGAGGCAAATGGCCTCATCACCTACCTCAAGAACCCCTTCAATGAATTTATCGACGCGGTGCTCGGCGTCATCGACACCGATGCCATCCGCGCGCGCGGGCCGCGCATTTTGTTTGACTCCATGCATGGCTCATCCACCTATCCGCTGACCGTCATCTTCAACACCGCGCGCTGCACGGTGGATCAGATTCACGGGGAAAAGGACGCGTATTTCGGCGGCATGATGCCCGCGCCGACAGAGGACACGATGGCGGAACTCAGAAACCGCGTGATCTACGGAAAATATGACCTCGGTATTGCGGTGGATGGCGATGGAGACCGCCTCGGCATCATAGACGGCTTGGGCCGCTACATCAGCGCAAACGAAATTCTCGTGCTGCTCTATACCTACCTGCACGAATACAAGGGTTGGAAGGGGCCCGTGGTGCGCAATATGTCCACCACGCACCTGCTCGATCGCGTGGCGGAGTCGTTCGGGGAGACCTGCTATGAGGTGCCGGTCGGATTTAAGTACATTTCTTCTAAGATCGACGAGGTGGACGCGGTGCTCGGCGGCGAATCCTCTGGCGGGTTGACCGTTCGCGGGCATATCCACGGCAAGGATTCGGTCTATTCCTCCGCGCTTTTTGTGGAGATGATCTGCAAGACCGGCAAGCACCCCAGCGAGATGATCGCCGAGATCTCGCAAAAGCTCGGCGTATATATCATGAAGGAGAGCAATATTACTTTCTCCGCGCCGCAGCGGGAGGCATTAGAGCACACCATCTTTACCGATTGCGCGCTGCCGACGTTTGCCGTTGAGCCGGTGCGCGTGAGCTATCTGGATGGCTGCAAGGTCTATTTTGCGGACGATTCGTTCGTCGTCTGCCGCTTCAGCGGGACTGAACCGCTGCTACGTATCTTTGCCGAGGGGCACTCGGATGAACAGGCGCTCTCGTACATCGCCGCCTGGAAGCGGCTTCTGGATCTATAGAAGTAATATTTAAGGCATACATTAAATAGTAGTCCAATTGAAGCAAGAAAAAATCGATGATTAAACGACCTTAGAACCCATTTTCCAGATAAATTCAGCCGGTATCAGGTAAAAATATAGCGCTGTGCGGATGGACTCATCGTAGTCCCTTCGCCAGCGCTTTTTTTGTATCGGAGTAGCATTTACGGCTTGCGTACAATAACGAAGATGCGCACAAACGGAAACAGCACAAATCCGTTGTTTTGCGCCGGATAGGCGACTTTGAGTTCGTTTTCGAATTCGGCGAGGAAAGCGGCTTGGGCGCTATCGCTGTCCAGATTGTTCAGATAAGGCCGCAATCCCGTGCTGCTGTACCATTGCACGATCGATTGGTGACTCTCCATCACATGATAATAGTGCGTTTCCCATAGGTCGATGTCATCGGAAAGCGTGCTTAAAATGTCGTAATAGTACGGCGCGGGAAAGACGGAATGCGTGGCGACACCGCCGAGTTGTGCGTGCCATTTCTCGCTATTGACGAGAGTCTGGAGCGCGATATGGATCGGCATGTGCGCAGTGTTGGGTATCTGCAATGCGAGCGCACCGCCACTTTCGAGCAGCGAAAACAGATTGGGCAACAGTTCCTCATGATGCGGCATCCACTGGATTGCAGCGTTGGAAAACACAATATCGAACCGCCCCAAAGCGCTCAGATCACTCGATGCGTCAAGGCACACCCAAGTGATGTCGCTATCCGTTTTACTCGCCTGAGCAATCATGGCGGGGGAACTGTCAAGTCCCGTGATATCCGCGTTTGGCCAGCGGTTTTTCAGTACCGCGGTGCTATTACCCGGGCCGCAGCCGATGTCGATGATGCGCTTCGGATGAGACATGTCGATGCGCGAAACTAGATCGATGGATGGCTGTGTGCGCTGGGTTTCAAATTTCAAGTACAATTCCGGTTTCCAGTCGCTCATGATGTTTTTTCCTTTGCTGTTTAATTGAGATGCCCTCGAATTTAGCTTTAAGAGCAAAATTAGTATCACAGAAATTCTAGCTTAAAATCGGGACGACGGTTGATGTATTGTGCGGCCTTCCACAGAAGCTCTTATTTTGCTTGACCTGATTGTAGTAGTGAGCGTAGTGCTGCGTCAACATGAACTTTGAACGTGAGAATCATGTTTCTCTGGTTCCGCAAGTCGCTGGCGCGAAACGGATTGGCTACAGAAACAGTGCAGAAAAAAATAGAGAGTGGTATTCTCCTAAAAAAAACAATAGGAAACCCATGACCGAAAAACGATTAGTGGACTTAGTTGGGATTGATTAAAGCACTATTGGATCAGATGAGAGAACGACGAATACGATTCCAAAATTGAGTACGGCTTGCGAATTGCAGGTTGCGTTTTCTAAACGCACATTTGTTGTGTTACCCTCATTTGGGGCGTATACTAAATAGTAAGCAACCTTGTTGTTTTGAAAACAGTGTCTTATCATTCGCTTAGGATAGATGAATAAAAAAATACGCATAAGGGGGACTCCTATGTACAATTTGTTGATTGGAGGAGCCGCAGGTCAGGGCATAGAAACGACCGCTGCCATTTTGGAAAAATTTCTGAAGCGGTCGGGCTATGCTGTGTTCACGATTCGGGATTTTATGTCTCGCGTCCGCGGCGGACATAACTTTTCATTGATCCGGTTTGGAACAGAGCCAGTTTATTCACACAGCAGCAAGATCGACGGCATAATCGCGATGGACGATGAAACAATCGTACAGCATAAAGATCAGCTCAACGCAGACGGATTTATCCTCGGAGACGCGAAACTAACAACCGAAGATCCCCGTTTGATCAAGTTGGATATGGATGGAATGGCAAAAAATCTCGGCAATCCACGCGTCTCCGGAATCATCGCGGTCGGCATCCTGCTGAAAATGTTTGGTGAAACATTAGATGGCGCGGAGGATGTTTTGCGTGCGTTTGTGAAGCCGCAATATATCGAGATCAACGGGAAAGCACTGCAGGAAGGGTATCAGTCCGCCGAGAAACGTTATCCGCATCTTGATGGAACATACGGCAAGTGGATGCTCGTTTCCGGCAATCAAGCAGTTGCGCTCGGCGCGGTGGCGGCAGGCCTTCGCTTCTATTCCGCCTACCCGATGTCTCCCTCCACTACCGTCATGGAAACGCTTGCCGCTTTGGGCGATGAGGTTGGATTGGTTGTTGAACAGGCGGAAGATGAGATCGCCGCAATCAACATGGCCATCGGTGCCTCTTATGCGGGCGCAAGAGCGATGACCGGCACATCGGGCGGTGGCTTTTCGTTGATGGTTGAGGCGCTGGGGCTATCCGGTGTGACGGAGATTCCGCTTGTGGCAATCGACGTGCAGCGTCCTGGCCCCGCAACCGGGCTCCCGACACGCACAGAGCAAAGCGACCTAAGATTTGTCATATCCGCGTCGCAGGGTGAATTCCCGCGGATGGTCATCGCGCTGCGTAATCAGAAGGATGCGTTTTATCAGACCATGCGTGCATTTCATCTCGCTGAAAAGTATCAGATACCGGTCATTCTGCTGAGCGATCAGTATCTGAGTGACGCAAGTGCAACCGTAGAGCCGTTTGATCCAAACAGGATACAAGTGGCGAATCCTGCGACGGCGTACGATGGAGAAGGCGAATACCTCCGTTATCGCTATACCGAAAACGGGATTTCTCCGCGCTTAATCCCCGGAAAAACCAAGCGTCCTGTCATAATCGATAGTGACGAGCATGATGAACGCGGACATATTACGGAAGCCGCCGATGTGCGCGTTAAGATGGTGGACAAGCGCATGAAGAAGATAGAGGGGATCAAGCGGGATCTGCTGGAGCCGGACTTTTTCGGCGCGGATGATTTCGATACGTTGATCCTCGGTTGGGGATCAACTTGGGGCCCGATTGCTGAAGCGGTGCAGCTGCTGAATCAAGAAGGAAAGGGTCGTTACGCCGCTCTGGTATTTGGCGATATCTATCCGCTGCCGCAAAAACTGTTTCTGGAAAAGGCGCCAAAGGCCAAGCGGCTGATCAATGTGGAACAGAACGCAACCGGGCAACTAGCGGGGCTGATTCGAGAAGAGACGGGGATTGCCTGCACAAGCAGCATCCTCAAATACGATGGCAGACAGATCGCTGCAGAAGAGATCGCGGATCGCATTCGCAAGGAGGGGTTACAATGAGTACGGAGTCTTTTTGCACCTATGAAACGGCGTGGTGCCCTGGTTGCGGCAACTTCGTGATTTTGGAATGCTTGAAAACCGCGCTGGAGCAGTTGGGGAAGAATCCTTCCGATGTATTGGTTGCGGCGGGGATTGGGCAGGCGGCAAAGACACCGCAATATATCAATACGAACGCGTTTTGCGGGCTCCACGGGCGCTCGCTTCCCGCGGCTGTTGCAGCGAAAATAGCCAACGAATCGCTTACTGTAATCGTCAACACAGGCGATGGGGATTCTTATGGCGAAGGCGGGAATCACTTTATCCACAACATCCGCAGAAATGTCGATATTACGCACTTTGCCCACGACAATCAGATCTATGGGTTGACGAAAGGGCAGGCGTCGCCTACGTCTGTACTTGGTTTGGTGACCGGCGTCCAGACGGATGGGAATTTCACCGAGCCGCTGAATCCGGCATTGGTGGCGATTGCATGCGGCGCGGGATTTGTTGCCCGCGGCTTTACGGGGCACAAAGAGCAGTTGATTTCGCTGATGAAACAGGCGATTGAGTACAAAGGATACGCGCTGCTAGACATTCTGCAGCCCTGCATCAGCTTTAACAAAACAAATACATTTGGCTGGTATAATCAGCGAGTCTATGATCTGGAAGAATCGTATGACTTCCACGACAAAACCGTCGCAATGACGATGGCGTTGGAATTTGGCGACAAGATCCCGCTTGGCATTCTCTATCGCGAGGAAAAGAAAACGTTTCATCAGAAAAACGAGGTTCTCAAGCAGGGCACACCCTTGCTGGATCGAAAGACAGAACCGGACGTACTGAATCGACTCATTGCAGCGTATATCTAATCACCAGAAAAACGAGATGCTAAAGCAGGGCACACCCTTGCTGGATCGAAAGACAGAACCGGACGTTCTGAATCGACTCATCGCAGCGTATCTCTAAATTTGAATGGAGGGCATAACATGTCAGTGAAAAACGCAATGACTTCTGAGTTTCTCCACTCCGCTTACGGCGGAGAAAGCATGGCACACATGCGTTATCTGATCTGGGGCGACATGGCGCTGAAGGAAGGCTTTCCAAATGTGAAGAAGCTCTTCCAAGCGATTTCCTTTGCAGAACAGGTACACGCAACCAACCATTTCCGCGCAATCGGTGGCGAAACCACCGGAGCCACCGTGACAGCGGGCGGAATATTTGGGCCGAACAAAACCGCGGATAATCTGCGCGGCGCAATCATGGGCGAATTACATGAAGTAGAGCAGATGTATCCAGTTTACCTGAACGCAGCCGAGTTTCAAAACGAGGCGGAAGCGAAGCGCTCGTTCCACTTTGCTCTGGAGGCAGAGAAACAGCACGCTGCGTTGTACCAAGAGGCGCTAGACGCAGTTTTGACCGGCAAAGACATCGCGCTGGATGCGGTCTGCATCTGTCCGGTCTGCGGGCATACCATCCTGAATGGAGCACCGGACAACTGCCCGGTTTGCGGCGCACCAAAGGCAATGTACCACGTGTTTTAAGAATATCGCTTGCGCCTTCTGACATACGTGAGAGCGCATTGCAAACAATAAGAAGTGTAGAACTTCTTTGGTTTAACGACTAAATTCATCTAAAACACACGCAAAACCGCCCGAATTGGGCGGTTTTTTGGTTGCGGGGATTGGATTTCTTTGCACCTACCATATGTGATTATTTGCACGCAGCGATCGGCAGGCTACAGAGTCGGCCACACGCAGACGTCGACGACTTTGAATACCTACTCGCATACATGAGTGACAATAAAGATAATAATTATAATAATATAGTGACAAATATTAATAATAATAGTAGTATATAAATGTAAGAAAAATTAACAAGGAAGGAGGATTTGATTATGGCTAATTTGAAACATACAGTTGAAAATGCCAATGATAAGGTTGCGGGTAAAGTCAAAGAGACAGTTGGCAAAGTTACAGACAACAAGAAGACGGAATTAAAAGGAAAAGTTCAGTCCGCCAAAGCGGACATTAAGGGGAAGGTACAAGACATCACAGATAAATAAACCTAGAAGTTGAAATGTACTCTATTCTCTATATAACTGTGAAAGGAGGGCGTAGACATGACGTTAAAGACAGTACTAATAGTTATTGCAATCATTCTTTGGGGATTGGCAGGCTTCGGCTTTGCTTGGAAAAAAATGAGTTTTGTCGCCTTAGGTTTAATGTGTTTCGGAATTTCTCTGATTGTGTAAAAGGTATAAGGAAAAGCAGGCGTAATCAACTCCGGCTACAGTCTGTCAAGGAACCCAATTGCAGGAAGCTGGAATTGGATTTTTTGCGTAAAAAGTGGAATTAAGCAAAGCGACAGGAAAACTGTCGTAATGAAAGTCTCGCGTCGAACCGAGCGGTTGGTGCGGTTATAGGTTTTGAGGTATTTCTGTACCTATTCGCAAAGCCTGCCGCTAAAGACGATGATACTACGGCGTTTTTGCCGCGTACTGCACGCCCGCAGTCGCGGCTTCAAGTTCAACTGAATGATGACCGAAATAAACAAAGACCACCCGGTTGGGTGGTCTTTGTTTATTTGGTTGCGGGGATTGGACTTGAACCAATGACCTCCGGTGGATCGCCGGGTGAGTGCAAAGATGCAATTCACGTTAGAAGGATTGGTCGTGTAAATGGCATGTCTACAAACTCAAATAGTATCCTTGGTTTGTTGCGTCTTTTGCAACCGATAGGCGATGACGAGCCGCTGCGCCGCGGTAAATAAAATGAAGCCCGCAAACAACCACGTGAGCAAAGCGAGCTGATTTGGAAAGAGCATCATGAGCGTAAACATCAAAAATCCCTCTGTCCGCTCCATCAGCCCGGCAGGATAGTAAAAACTCTTTTGCGTTTCGTTTTTTGCCAGCATTCCAGTGGTTAAGAACACGGTCATCGACAATAGAATGCAGCTCACCAGCGCAAGCATCGGAACAAGGCAGTCCGGCCGATGAAGCGCGAGCGCCCAGACGAGAGAAAGCTCAACGACGCGGTCGCCCGTGACATCCAGCACCGCACCAAACAGACTGCTTTTGCCGGAGAGCCGCGCCATGGTTCCGTCGACTGCGTCGAGCAGGCCGGAAAACCAAAGCAGGAGCACCGCCGGAATGAGTAGCTTGAAATACAGCAACACCCCCGCACCTATACCGGTTGCAAACGCAAGCGCGGTGACATGGTTTGGCGTAAGTTTCCAGCGCAGTAGCAATCGAGCCAACTGCATAAACACCGGGTCAACGAATTTGCGTGCGCGGGTATCAAGCATTGCGTTCAGTCCTTTCGGGTTTGTATCGTGTTGCGAATACGATTGCTCCAACCACGCTTTTTGCTCCTGCCAAAGAGCAACTCGATTAGATGCGCCGTGTTGTGCACTTCACTGCTGAAGGCATCCACGCATCCCGCACAATAGCTGGTAACTGGCAGTTCGGAAGAAATCTCTTTTATCCTTGCCGTTCTCATAACGGCGCTTTTTTCGGGATCTCGTGCGCGGAGCATGGCGATGTTGCCGCAGCACTGTGTGTTTTCGCGATTATGCGGGAATTCGGCAATGGTCACACAGGCTTTTGCCAAGAGTGAGCGCACCGCGTCCTGTTGCGCGCGATCCGTTCGCACGGGGCAGGGGTCGTGCAGCGCAAACGCCACGCCGCCTTGATCCGCAAGATCGACTTCGGAAGTAGAGCGATCGAGCGTTTCCCAAACGGGAATCACGCTTGCGCTGTGCAGATCCGAAAGTAGTTTTGTGCAGTTTGGGCAGGCGGTGTAGATTCGCTTGACGCCTTGCTGCTCAAACAATCTTAGGAGCTTGGCAGAGCGTCGCTGAAACATCTTAGGCTCCAGATATTTCGTTGGCTGACCGCAGCACCCACTGGCAAGGCCGATATCTGGTTCTGTCCGGCGCAAGATGGCAAGAGTGCGATTCAAAAGCGCAGGATCATAAGTCAGCAGTGCACAGCCGGGAAAAAACACCGCATCCGCACGCGGGACATGCATCATCGCGCCGGAAAATGAGACAGCCTGATGGAACCGCATGCCAAGGTGTCCGCTGGCCTCCATATCAGACGTGCTCCTCGAGATTTTCGTTCGATGAATCAGCGGCAGTAGATTGGGTTGCTTCGGATTTCTGGGCATTTTTTGCCTTTTGACGCTCGTTATAGAGACCTTTGATGATTGCCACGATCGCACTGAGCGCAAAGATACAGAGGAGTGCCATGACGAAGTACTTCACCCCGCCGGTGAGCATGCCGCCGACATAGGAATACACGATGGTCGCCGGAAGCTGGCCGAGGCCTGTGGCGAGCACAAACGGCCAGAAACGAATGGAGGTCAGTCCCGCAAAATAACTCACCGCATCAAACGAAACAAACGGCAGCAGGCGGCAGACGAGGATCGTCTTGCTGCCATATTTTGTAAAATAGGCTTCTACGCCTTTGAGCGCGCCTTTTCCAGCGAACTTTTCAACGGTATCGCGTCCAAGTGCGCGGGCGATGAAGAAGCAGAGAATCGCGCCGACCATGGCACTCGACCAGGACAGCAGGGCACCCTGCCACCAGCCAAAGACTGCGGCGTTCGCAAACGTAATAAGAAATGCGGGTAGCGGCGCGATGATGGACTGAAAGACCATCAGTACAAACGAAATGGCCATGGCATATACGCCATAGGAGCGGATGAACTCCACCACGCGGCTGACATCAGCCGAGGCAAGAACCCCGGATATCCGATCGATATACGCTTTGACTGCGGGAATGGAGAAATAAGCGACAATGGCGATAACGATGACGCCGAGCACATACCACTTGAGATGCTTGCCGCGATTTGGAGGGATGGTTTTCATGTATTTTGCTCCTCATTTTGTTTACGATTTGCATCTGGAAAGAGTTTTCTCCCCAGAAGCATAGTGAAGACAAACAGCGCAATGATCAGCCCAACCGCGAACCAGAAGGATGGCGATGTGATATCCAGAGATTTATCACCGAGGTTGATAAAGACAAGCGTCCCTGGAATTATACCGATCACCGACGCTAGTATATACGGCCAGAAGCGCATCTCGGTCAGTCCAAACGCATAATTGATGAGACCGTACGGAACCGCCGGAATCAGGCGGAGAATGATCAGCAGAAAAAAACCGCTACGTCCGCCGGACTGTTTCAGGCGCTGTTGCCAGACTGGATTGACGCGCTGCTCGACAAGGGCTTGAATCTTCATGCGCCCTACCGAGCGGGAAAGCAGGAACATCAGCGTACAGTTGATCGTAGCCCCGATCAGTGTATATAGGCTGCCAAATCCAAAGCCAAAGAGCAGGCCGCCCGCGACCGCGAGAACGGCTACTGGAAAGAACACTACGGGAAGCAGCACAAACGCAGCAATATAGGCAATCGGCGCGAACACCCCAAAGGACGTAATCAACTGTTGAATGCCCTGCGAGGATGTTCCTGAAAAGAGAAAAGCGGGTAAAATGGTGATGATGCCGAGGGCTGCGACGCCGATGATGGCTTTGGTTTTTTCTTGCATGGGGGATATCTCCTGCGTCAAAAAGTCGTTAACCTCAACTGAGTATAACGATTGCGATACGGCTTGTCAACGACAGGGCAACCTAATTAAACACGCGATTACTGACATAATAAAAAAACATTCAGGGTCGCAAAGAAAGTTGACGGGTGAAAACCTGCATGCTATAATCACGTTATTCTCGTTTGGGGATAACGAATTATAAGTTCATTAACGGAGGAAATATCATGAAAAAGCTTGCCCTACTACTTGCAGTTATTATGCTCTGCGGTGCGGTTTTTGGCTGCACGGCAAAATCGGCAACGCCCGCTACAAGCGCGGATGCCGCACCTGCCTTCACGGGTAAATACATCGTGGATGCGCAGTATGTTCTGGACAATCTGAACAACACAAACATCCTTCTGGTCGATGCACGCGGCGAAGACGCCGCAAAAGCAGGAACCGTGCAGGGCACAATCGCCGTTACCTGGCAACTCTTTGCCTCCGTTGGCGACGGCGCATCAGGCGATGCAATGTGGGGCACCATCCTCGACACCGAGCGCCTGAGCGCGGCGCTGAGCCAAACCGGCATCTCGCCGGATCGTGAGATCATCCTTTTTGCG
>Ga0302289_1000545_pt1 | contig 15533 bp, 16 predicted proteins | sample III_Fen_N1_2_FD_194552 | JGI IMG/M metagenome (GOLD analysis project Ga0302289, IMG submission 194552) | Peat permafrost microbial communities from Stordalen Mire near Abisko, Sweden - III_Fen_N1_2 | ecosystem: Environmental > Terrestrial > Soil > Wetlands > Permafrost | place: Sweden: Abisko... | reverse complement strand
CTTATCGTAGGGATTACTCATACGTTGGAGTATAGAGTGAATAGGTTACTGCATCAAGCAGCAGCACGATCAGTCGAAGCTACGTGAGAGGACTTCAAGTGATTCATTGTTGAATGCGTAGAGTTTGGCGGGACGATGCGCACCTTCACGCCAGATGTCTGGCGTTTCATGGATAAGGCCGAGCGAGAGGAACTTCTTGCGGAAGTTACGCTTGTCGAGCTCGCGACCCAAAACGGCTTCGTAGGCGGTCTGGAGTTGCGTGAGAGTGAACTTCTTGTCGAGTAAGCCAGAGACTGCGTTGGTGTAGGTTAGTTTCGCGCCGAGACGTTCACGGGCGTACTTGATGATGGCTTCATGGTCGTAGGCAAGCTTAGGTAAGCGATCAACAGGATAAAATACCGCATGTTCGCTACCACCAGCAGTCACGATTTCACGACCACAGCCCATATAGGTAACCGACACGGCGTGTCCACGTGGGTCGCGTGCGACAGTATCGAAGGTGTAGAGCTGTTCGATATAGGCAAGTTGTGAGTCGATATCGATGCCAGCCTTGCGCTTGGTGACGGCAGTCAGTGCTTCGATAGTGGTGCTCCCTGCGGCATTGTAGCCGCCCGGCAATGCCCATTCACCCTTGAAAGGATCTTGGCTTCGTTGGATCAATAATACCTCGAGTTCACTGCCGTTTAATTGGAAGATGACGGCATCGACCGTGAGGATAGGTGGGGTATATTCGCCTGCATATTTCATAGTGTATAGTGTACGCTTTTTAGGTTGTTTCTGCTAGTTCGGCGACGATATCGCGACCGACGTATTCGACGGTAAATAGTCCATCATCATACGTCACGAGCGTCAGCGAGCAGTTTGGTGTCTGGGCATCGACCATGATTTGCTTGTGATTCCAGTCATTGATATGACCAATGAGTGAACGAATCGCAAGTCCATGTCCAGCGACCAGGATTGTCGCGTCAGGATACTTGGTGCTGATATCATCAAGCCAGGCGGATTTACGACGTTGGACATCACGAATTGATTCGCCGCCAGGTAGCGCGTAGTTTAGCGGATCTTTTCTAAGCGCTGCCATGCGCTCCTCGTTCCATACCCACGGTCGAGACTTGCCCTCCATGCCACCATGCGTCATTTCCTGGACTGCATCTTCGATCTGTACGGGCAGGTCAAGTTCCATCGCCTTGAGGCATGTCGCCATTGTCTCGCGGGTACGAATGGCGGGCGAGCTGATCGCGATGGTTGGCAAGATGCCGTGGTGTGTCAGCCAGATCCCTGCATCGTGTGCCTGAGAGTAGCCTTTTTCGGTGAGTGGGGTGTGGTTGCTCCGTCCGCCGACAATCTCAGCAAGTCGAAGGTTCATTTCTGATTCGCCGTGACGAAGTAAATAAATTGATATCATTACTTCTAGTATAGCTTACCAGGGTTAGTCTTGCATCAGACTAAGTTTTGCGTAGAAGGCGAATTGCGCATCGCGCAAGTCGCTCGGCATGCGCCAGTCGCCGCGAGGGCTATGGCTGACAGTACCCGCCTTCGGTCCATCTGGCATGACGTTGCGCTTCCACTGGTTGTTGAAGAAGCGGTTGATGTAGGTCGAGAGTGTCTTCGTAATCTCTTCGTCGCTAAATCGGTCACCATGCGCCTTACGCGCGAGATATTCAATCTTATCGGCGGGTTCCATCCAACGTACGAAGTGATATTCGAAGAAGTCGTGCAGATCGTATGAACCGAGGATTGATTCGGTCTCTTGGCTCAGTGTGCCGTTGCCAGTGAGTTCCGGCGAGACGGGTGTATCCACGATATCAGCGATGATTAGCTGCGCCTCCTCCCCGAGCGTAGTGCCGGCGTGTTTGACGAGTGAACGAATGAGCGTCTTTGGGATAGACGTATTGGGGTTGTAGTGTGACATATGGTCGCCATTGTAGGTGCTCCAGCCAAGCGCAATTTCGCTTAGATCACCAGTGCCTAGCACGATGTCACGGTGCATATTTGCGTGGTTGAAGAGTAGCGCGGTGCGGAGGCGTGCGTGGGTGTTCTCGAACGCGACATCTTCACGGCCAGCGTGTTGCAGTGCAGTAAGCTGCCCTTCGGCGAGGTCAGCAATAGGGATTTCCTTGCCTTCGATACCGAATGCAGCCGCAAGCTTAAGGGCATTACTCTGCGTACGCACGCTACTGGCGTGAGCGGGCATCGTCAGTGTTTCGATGACATCACGCGGTTCTTTGCCAAGTAATTTGGCAGTACGCACCGCGATGAGAAATGCGAGCGTCGAATCGAGGCCACCAGACAGGCCGATGACAAGCTTTGTGCCTTCTCCAAGTGTCTCGAGGCGCTTGAGGACACCAAACGTCGGGATGTTGAGGAGTTCGTCGAATCGCTCGGCTTGCTTCTCAGGAGAGCCTTTCGGGATAAACGGGAATGGATCAATATCACGACGTAAATCCTGCTGCGATGCAGTGATGCCTGTCTCAGTTGGAGTGATAGTGAAGTCGTTAGGGAAGTTGGTGTTTTGCCTGCGGTCGAAGAGGAGGTGGGCGCGGTCGATATCGGTGACGGTGAGTCGGGGAGAGACGAGGTCAAAGGGTTTGCGCTCGGCAAGCTGTCGGCCGCCTTCACTAATAAGTGCGTGACCACCCATGACGATATCGGCAGTCGACTCGGTGTAATCAGCACCTGCGTAGACGTAACCGACTACCTGTTTGGCGGCAGTGATTCCGACGAGCTCGCGACGGTAGTTCGCTTTACTCGCAATCTCGGGTGAGGCAGACGGATTTACGATAACGTCGGCGCCTTCTTTCACGAGGTGAACGTGGGGTGACTCTGGTACCCAGAGGTCCTCGCAGACCTCGATGCCGACAGTTGAGCCAGCGATCGCGAAGAGCTGTTCGCGACCAAATATCGTTTCTTTGTCGTCAATTGTGATTGGGATATTTGGCCGGTCGTCCCACGTCTGATACCAGCGCTTCTCATAGAACTCCTTGTAAGTCGGGAGGTTCTGCTTTGGCACGATACCCTTAATTTCGCCGCCAGCCAGAAGTGCTGCGGTATTGTAGATTGCGTTACCAACGGCCAACGGCAACCCGACGACCATCGCGGTATTGGTATCGCGCGTCTCTTCGGCGAGCATGGCGAGACCGACGCGCGCTTGGTCGAGCAGGGTCGAGTGCTGGACAAGATCGCCGATACTGTACCCGGTAATGCAAAGCTCGGGGAAGGTGACGAGCGCGACATCTTGAGCAGTGGCCTCACGGAAGAGCTTTGTAATTGTCTCGACGTTCTTCTCGACGCGAGCGACGAATACCTCTGGAGTCGCAGTGGCAACGCGGAGGTGATCGATTGACGGTTGATATTCGGGGAAGTGTTCTGAAAATGTGTTCATAATTAGTGTAATTATTACCCTTTCTATTGACATCGTAGCGCAGATTATATATAGTGTCAATAGTACACTAACTAAAAAAGTGAGAATAATTATGAAGCAAGCGATCATCTTCGGCGGCGCATTCAATCCCCCATCACGTGGACATGTTTGGATAGTGAGTAGGTGCGCGCAGATTGCTCGTGAAATTGGCGCAGAGATTTGGATTTTGCCGAGTGGCGAACGCCGCGATAAGCAGATTGGCGTCTCGGATAAACTTCGCATCAAACTATGCCGTGCGATGATTCGTGACGCAGACACACGGGGAGTCAAAGTACGTATTGTGACGACCGAACTCGCGCGTGAGGTAATGGTCGAGACGATTGATACCATCCACGAGCTCGCACACGACTATCCAGATTACCAACTCCACTGGGTGTTCGGTGCTGATGCGTACGATACGATGTCTCGATGGCGAGGTGGTGAGTGGATGCTCGAGAATCTCGATATGCTTATCGTGACACGTATCGGCTATCCATTGATGGCACGGCCTAATGTAGTAGTGATAGAAGGGTTGAGTGACGACGTCAGTTCGACGCTCATCCGACGAGCACATGCGTCTCGTCAGCCGGTTGACGATTTGGTGACTTCGCGCGTCGCTCAGCTCCTCGCAAGTGGCAATATACGTTATACTAGTGAGTAGTGAAAAAAGAGTCGACACGAACACGCAAAGTTTTGATAGGATTTGTCGGTTGGGCGGTCCTGTTGCTTGGTATCGTGATGATTCCCTACCCAGGTCCAGGCTGGGTGATTGTCTTTATCGGCTTATCAATTCTTGCAACTGAGTTTGCCTGGGCGCGTGACGCGCATGACTTCGCGCATCGCCATTACCAGCACTGGCTCAAATGGATTGCCGCACAGCCGATGTATGTCCGCGCCCTTTTCTGGTGCCTGACCGCGGTAACAGTTGTCGTGACCGTATGGCTCTTCAATGGCTATGGGCTTATCAATGGATGGTTTAATCTCGGCATGGACTGGCTCAGTTCACCGTTTGTGAGATAGCTAACAGATGGCTGTTCCTGTCAAACTTACCGCCCGAAAACGCCTCCTCGTGCTTGCTGAAGTAGCCAAAACGACGTTTCGTGCCGCACCGCTCGCCGTTGTCACGCAATTACTCGGTGCGATTGTCGATGCTGTACTGCCGATTGTTACAGCTTACTTCGCTGCATTGACGACGACAGCGTTGGCGGCGGCATATGCAGGTAACCCAGATGCGGGCGGACAAGCCCTCTGGTATGTTGTGATTACCGCCATGCTCGGTATTGCCTTGACTGGTTGGTCGAGTGTGCAGAGTTACATCGGTGCGATGGCTCGCTACAAGATTGATTCGAGCGTCAATGACCGACTCTACAAGCAATTTGTCAGCCTCGAGTATTGGCGCTACGACGATAAAGAGACGGCGGATTTGTTCGATAAAGCCCAGAACTTCTCGTTTTATTTCTCATTCATTTTCACCGATATCGCGAGTATGTTCTCGAGCCTGGTACAGATTGTGCTCAGTATCGTCGCGTTGTCATTCATCCAATGGTGGCTCGGATTGCTCCTGCTGATCGCGGTCGTGCCAAGTATGTATGTGCAGCTCAAGATATCGAAGCTTCAAGCGGATCATTGGAAGGGAAATATTTCGACCCGTAGGATAATGAACGGCATTAAATGGAGTGCATTTCAGGCGAAGAACATCGCGGAAATCCGTGTCTATGGTGTCGCGAAGTATCTGCTTGATTGGTTTTCGCGCCTCCGCGAGAAGGATGATAAACAGCGCATCATCTATGAGCGCCAGTACATCGGCAAGCGCCTCATCGCCGATGGCATTCAGGCTGCTGCTGAACTTATCATTCTGGTCTTCACGGTGCTTGAGATTATCGCGCGTCGACAACCTATCGGACAGTTTATCTATGTGCAGCAGTTGGTGCAACGTGGCTTGAGCGGTTCGAATACCCTCATCTCCCTCTTTAGTTCTCGCGATGAAGATTTGGCGACGCTGTTTGACTTCGATGCGTTTATGAAGTTGCCAACGAGCGACTTCGGCTCGCAACCACTGCACGCAGTACCCGAGGTAATTGAACTGCGGGATGTGAGTTTCACTTATCCGAAGTCAGAAGCGGAAGTGTTACACGATATATCGTTGACGATTAAGCGCCACGATCATATTGCGATTGTCGGTGAAAATGGGGCGGGTAAGTCGACGTTGATCAAGCTGCTACTCGGGTTATACGTACCGAACCGCGGCGAAATATTGTTTGATGGTGATAGTTTGAAGGACATCAAGAAGTCGGATTGGCATGCGCATGTCGGTTTGTTGCAACAAGAGTTCATCCACTATACATTTGCGACGATTAAGAAGAATGTCACATTTGGTGATGTTGACCATCCATTTGATGAAGCGAGGTTTGAGCGAGCGCTTGATAAGGCCGAGGCAGCTGGTTTTGTTGCGAAGCTGCCGAAGGGTTATGATAATCTCGTCGATAAATGGGCAGAGGACGACGACGGTTCGTCAGGCACAGACTTGTCTGGTGGGCAATGGCAGCGTTTGGCGCTGGCGCGTAACTTCTATCGCGATGCACCGTATGTGATCCTCGATGAGCCAACGAGCGCCATCGACGCACTGGCTGAGTCGCGGATCTTCAACCATCTCTTTGCGAGTAAACAAAAGACGATTATCACAGTGAGTCACCGCCTCAGTACGATCAAGAAGGCCGATCACATTTATGTGATGCATGAGGGTAAGCTTGTCGAGAGCGGCACCTACACTGAGCTTATCGACCGACATGGTCGTTTCTACGAAATGTTCGAGTCACAGCTCTAATCAAAACTACCCGCCAATTTGACGGGTAGTTTCTATGAGCAGGGCTCTTGTTACCAGCTGCGCTGGCGGAATGAGTTGCCACCGTTGCCACCGAAGTCGCGCTGTGGGCGATCTTCTTTAGGTCGGGCGATGCTGACAGCGATTGCTCGGCCGTCAAGCTCCTGGCCATTGAGTTGGTCAACAGCCTTGCTGTTGTTTGCTTCGTCTTCAAATTCGACGAAACCAAAGCCTTTGCTACGTCCAGATTCGCGGTCAGTGATGACGCGCGCGCTCTTGACTGCACCAACTTGTTCGAAGAAAGCCTTGAGGCTGTCGTCGTTAGTGGCGTATGCGAGGCTACCGATGAATAGATTTGCCATTCTTTGTAGTTTTCCTATGGTTACTTATATCTCGTCAGATCGACCTGTAATACCGGTGACAAGAAAGAACCGTAAATTCGTGTTTCTTTGCTTTTCTCGTGTACTCATTTTCTGATCCCTATCAGTTAAGCACACTTCGGGCATATTTACCAGAGGAAATGTCGAAGAATCGCGATGAGTGCGAATACCGCAAATGTCACATTGATCACGACGGGCTGCCATACCTTGCGCCGGTAGGAGATGGCGGCGACGCCAACTGAGCCGAGGAGGTTGAGGCAATGATAGACGATAACATCGGGAACGATGCCCGTGGAGTAGAGGCCGTACCCAGTGAGAATGAGGGCGGTGCCAACCCAGCCAAGTATGTCGAGTAGTTTGTCGTATTTTTTCATGCTTACCCATCATAGCATACGAATTATGCTTGTGTTTTTGACAGATATCATGCATAATACGGCTATGCTGGTACGCATTGGGGTACCCATTGCGTTTTTTAAAACAAACACGATAAACAAAATCCGTGCCCCGGGTGGGCGCGTAACAGCACAAAGAGTACTTCTCGAAACCAGAGGAGTATTTTTTGTTTGTGCGATTACTCTAGTGGAATTATCGAAATAGGTATTCTTGGTCCAAAACTTGTGATATCATTATCCCATGACAGTGCGAGCGATTAGCCGATCCGAGCAACATAGGGGAACGAACGCAATTATCTTCACTTCATATTCGAAGCGGAACTTCTATTATCGTGCTGAGGTATCGCAATACGTCCTGCAGCGCGGTTGCACGCCCGTGAACCCCTATATGAACTTCGACTACAATCTCTCAGGGGTGGTCGATAAATCGCTGATACGTGTGGCAAACAACTCTCTCATCGCTCACGCTGATGAGCTATGGGTATTTGGTGAAGTAAGCGACGGTGTCCTCGCTGAGATCTATCTAGCCCGTCGGCGCAAGATACCCGTGAAGTATTTCCGACATAGTGGACGGGAAGTGTTCGACGAGATTGATCAGGCAGATGTGGCGCTCGAAGATGTATCGAGCTGGCTCTGGGAGTATATGCTCGCGGGCAAAGATATCGCGCGGTGGCATCCACGACTGAGATTTTACAAGGAGTACCCACTCGTCTACCCCGCCTACTCGAAACGCAACTTCTACCTTCAGATGCACATCAGCCAGTACTGCCTCGAGCACCACATGGTACCGCTCAATCCGTTTCTGATGTTTCGCTATTTCATCGGCGACAGTGTGCCGCGTGAGACTATCTACGAGGGAAACAACAACCTTGTCCGCATCTCTGATGAGGTATGGGTATTCGACGAAGTGAGCAATGGTGTCCTCGCGGAGGTTCAACACAAAAAAGAGCAGGGCGGGAAGGTGAAATATTTTCGGCATTATTCCGACAAAGCACCAATCACCTATCGTCGCATTAGCACTGATAAAGTTGAGTTTGAAGCTCCAAAACTTGGTGACGAAGACCTTGAACAATACAGGGGTGAGTTGTAGGATAGAGAGGTACGGGGCATTAGCTCATCTGGTAGAGCGCGACATTCGCATTGTCGAGGCGAGCAGTTCAAGTCTGCTATGCTCCACCAAAACTATAAGAGGAAGAGGCAGCTATGGCAGACAATATGGAACCGACAGCTTATCGTATCATCTGTGAGACGTGGCCAATGATTGACGATGGGATTATACGCTCTGCGGCATATTATAAGAGGTTGGGCCGCACCTTCAACGCTGTCGCCGCCCAGTTGAGCGGATATACGCGGGACGGGTCTTTAGAGGCGCAGGCCATGGAAGACATGATCTCTGTCCGCGATAGGATCGTAGGGGCACTTGAGAATGAAGTTAAGCCAGATGTCCGAGATGCTATGTCTCGGCTCGCGTGTGACCTGAGCCTCGAAGGTCCCCTTCTCGCAGATGATAGTTCAAACGCAGATGAAGCATTCTATTCGTCGCGCATGCTCAACGCTATGGCAATAGTCGCCGGTTACGAAGAAGATACATACTAAGCCGGGAGAGTCTTTATGTATCTTGTATTCGGTGATACCATAAAAAAGTATCAGGAATTAGCTCAGTTGGAGAGCCGTCAGCGAAACATATGCGCACGCTCTAGCCAACTGTGATAAGCTAATTTCCAGAACAACGTGAGGGGAATTAGCTCAGTTGGCTAGAGCGCACGATTCACATTCGTGAGGTCACAGGTTCAAGCCCTGTATTCCCCACCAAGTAAAGACAACCCCGAAACGGGTTGTTTTTACTTGGCGACAAAATCTCGAATAAAAGTTGAGCCCGCCCCGAGAAGGAGGGGGCTCAACTTCTTTAGGGGCGGGCTTGGTGCTAGCCGACCACGGCGACGTACTTGGTGCGTCCGGTGATCGTGCTCGGCTTGACGGCCTGGCAGGTTCGGTCGGGATCGTGGGAGATCCACCTGAGTGCCCACGGGTACCTGACTCGGTAGGCGCCGTCGCCAAGGTTCGTGATGTAGACATACCACCAAGGCACGGGGATGAAGGGCAGGATGAGTGCGCTCAACCACAGTCGTCGCGTCTCCCCCTTCTCCAGGGTGAATGCGATGTCATGGTCGCGTACTTCATCGAAGCTGCCAACGACCGCCGACACTCGGTGAACGATGGAGCTATCGAGGTACGTCATCTTGGTCACGACGGTGATCGGGTCGTTGAGTTCCACGGGTACTACCTTCCTTGTGTAGGGAAAAGCACTTACACTTACATTATACTACAAATTGCTTAAAATGTCAATTATTTTCAAGACGCGTGAGCACTGGTCATTCTGCAATTTATTTGGTATAATATACGTTAAGGAAGGTCTGTGAAATGCAGACCGTTATTTTATGAAAGACGCTAGCCACATCCGCAACATCGCGATCATTGCCCACGTCGACCACGGCAAGACGACACTTGTTGATGGGCTTTTGAAGCAAAGTAACACATTTCGTGACAACCAAGCCGAGATGAGTCAGACGCTCATCATGGACAGTGGTGATCAAGAACACGAGCGCGGCATCACGATTACCGCCAAACAAACAAGCATTTATCACGGTGATCACAAGATCAACATCATTGATACCCCAGGGCATGCCGATTTCTCCGGCGAAGTCGAGCGTACGCTCAATATGGCCGATGGCGTGTTATTGGTTGTCGACGCACAGGAAGGGCCAATGCCACAGACGAAGTTCGTGCTCACAAAGGCGCTTGAACTTGGTCTTATCCCCGTCGTCGTAATCAACAAGATCGACAAGCCTGCACGCCGTATCGACGAAGTCGAAGATGAGCTCGCTGATTTGTTCCTCGAACTCGCGACTGATGAATCTCAACTGCACTATCCGACTTATTTCGCAATTGCGCGTGACGGTAAGGCGTGGAAGTCACTGCCCGACAACCCGAGCGAACACGCTGATCTCACCCCTATCTTCGATGCAATTGTCGAGTATATCCCTGCACCAAAGGTCCAAGATGGCCCTCTGCAGATGCTCGTCACTGCTTTGCAATATGATTCATTCGTCGGTAAGTATGCCATTGGTCGTATCACTCGCGGAAGCGCAGTGCGTGGCCAAGCGGTCGCTATTATGAAGCGTGATGGTGAGCTTATCCCCGGGCGTATCGACAAAGTCTTTGGCTACCGAGGACTGGGTCGTGAGGAAATCGACAAAGCCGAGCCAGGCGATATCGTCGCATTGACTGGCGTCTCCGATGCACACATTGGTGATACGATTGCCGATAAAGAAACCCCTGAGGCTCTCCCAACTATCGCTATCGAAGCACCGACTATCAGCATGTACCTTGGTCCAAATACCAGCCCGATGAAGGGTCGCGAGGGTGACTTCAATACAAGTCGTCAACTCAATGATCGTCTGACGCGTGAGCTTGAAAGCAACGTCGCACTCCGTGTCGAAGAAAACGGCATCGGCTTTAAGATCAGTGGTCGTGGCGAGCTTCACCTTTCAGTACTTATCGAAGCGATGCGTCGCGAAGGCTATGAGTTTGAAGTCGGCCGTCCCGAAGTCGTGACCATCAAGGAAGATGGCGTCACGAAAGAGCCAATGGAAGAGCTGCAAGTCGAAGTCGGATCTGAATTTGTGGGTGTCGTAAGCCAAGAGCTCGGCTCACGTCGTGCTGAACTCGTGCGCCAAGAAGTGACTGCAAGTGGCAGCGCACGTATTACCTACGTTTTGCCAACGCGCGCTATGATTGGTTTGCGAAACCTCCTCCTTACTGACACGAAGGGTACTGTCATCATGAATAGTCTTCCTCACGGCTATGCGCCAATGGGCGGCAAGCTGCCGCGCACACGAAACGGTGTACTCATCGCATTTGAAGCCGGTACGACCACGCCATACGCGCTTGAGACTGCTGAAGCTCGCGGTGAGCTGTTTGTCGGACCTACGACTGAAGTGTATGCTGGTATGATTGTCGGTCGTTACAACCGCCAAGATGACCTCGAGATCAATGTCTGTAAGGCAAAGCACCTGACCAATATGCGTTCGAAATCGAGCGACGGTACCGTCCAGTTGACCCCGTACACTGATTTGAGCCTCGAACAATGCATCGACTTCATCGAAGATGATGAGCTCCTCGAAGTGACACCAAAGAATCTTCGCCTTCGCAAACGTCTCCTTGATCCAAATCAGCGCAAACGCGCTCAAAAATCATAAGCATTTCCTTGTGAGATAGCACCCCAGGCACTATACTTGTTAGATATGAGTGCAAAGCCATGGCGCGACGTCAACGCGATTTATCAGATATACCCACGCAGCTTCAAAGATGCAAGCGGCGATGGTGTTGGTGATCTGCGCGGCGCTATCGAACAACTCGACTATATCCACGGTCAAAAAGATTCACTCGGCATCGATGCGATTTGGTTTTCGCCATTCTTTCCTTCGCCAATGGCTGATATGGGGTATGATGTTAGTGATTATTGTGACATCGATCCGCTGTTCGGTACACTTGATGATTTCAAGGAGCTGATTGCGAAGGCTCATGAGCGTGCTATCAATGTCATGATTGACCTCGTACCAAATCACACGAGTAATCTCCATCCGTGGTTTCTTGAATCACGAACGTCGAAGGATAATCCAAAATCAGATTATTATACGTGGTTTGATCCGAAACCCGATGGAAGCCCGCCAAACAACTGGCTTAGTATCTTCGGCGGTTCAGCGTGGGAATATGATGATACCCGCGGGCAATATTACCTCCATACATTCCTCAAAGAGCAGCCAGACCTCAACTGGGATAACCCATTTGTACGCGATGAGATGAAGCGAGTCATTCGATTCTGGATGGACTTGGGCGTCGATGGTATTCGTGCCGATGCGGTTCGCTGGATAAGTAAGGACCCTCAACTTCGCAATGACCCGAAGAGCAAGACATGGAAGAAGGGCGGTGACCCATTTGATGCACTCGACCATAGGTATAGCCGTTTCTGGAAGAATCTCTTCCCGTATCTTCGCGAGTTGACGGATGTCATTGCCGAATACGACAACCGCATCATGATTTTCGAGGACTACCCTGACGGAAACTACAACACGAAAGAACAATACCTCGGTTTCTACGGTATCAATCCAAAGGTAAGTATGCCGTTCATCTTTGAGGGCCTTTGGATTACATTTGATGCTGATGCATTTCAGACCTTTGTCACTGAGTTTCAGGGTATGCTCGATCCTGATCAACATACGCCCGTCTACTGTTTCAGTAATCACGATCAATCACGTATCGTGACACGCATGGGTGGTGAGGAGCAAGCTCGTCTCATTGCACTATTGCAGATGACACTGCCTGGTCTGCCAGTTGTGTATTATGGTGACGAAATTGGCATGCCAAATACCGACATTAAGCCGGAGGACATACAGGACGTGTCGGCGTTTACGACAGGAGATCTTTCGAAGGGCCGTGATCCAGAACGTACACCGATGCAATGGCACAAAGGTCATCACGGTGGATTTAGTGAAGCGAAGCCGTGGCTTCCCGTGGGTGAATCGCTATCTCATCACAATGTCGAGACAGAGCTTCATGAACCAGACTCGTTCCTCTCATTGTACCGACGCTTATTACGATTGCGCACCCGTCATGAGATTTTGCGCCACGGTACCTACGAGGTGTCAAATGAATCGAAGAAGGATGTCTTCATGTATTCGCGATGGCTTGGAAATCAGCATGTCTATGTCGCGCTGAACTTCTCGGCGAAAGCTGCATTCGTCAAACTACCACACGGAGGCCGTATCCTGTGCTGTACCCACCCAGTCGACTATCCAGAGATTGATGCTGATGGCTGTGTCGTCCTACGTCCATATGAAGGAGTGCTGGTCGAATGTCAGGAACATCCGCTCGAGCATAACTAACCTACTTTGTAAGTTCGTCGCGATACATCTCAGATATCGCTGGGTCTGTCGGTTCATCGGGACCGCGCCCAATATGAACTGGCAGTTTCAGCTTGTAGCCATCAAACTGGCCATCGTGCCAGAGGAGAGGCCCGGGAAGTGAGGTGATGAAATTAATCGCTGCTCGATGGCTATCGAGATCAAACAAACTTGCCGCACGAGGCTCGTCATGGTTTTCGATGAAGTGCATGAGGTGCGGGGCAATTTCCACCGTAGCCGCTACACGAGCGTGCGCTTCGGTCGCATCGCCAGCCACAAGGCTATCGTAAACATCCTTATCATAACAATAATCAAACCCTTGCTCGACGAGTGTGGGTTGCATGTCCCAGTAACATTCCGCGATAAATATGAAGTCCTCAGACTGCTGATGCACGCTCGTGATAACTTCTTGCCAGTATTCGGTCGCGGGTGGTGTGCCAGCTCGTTTACCCCAAGTTTTTTTGAATACATCAGATATCATTAGCATTGCCATGTCGCAGCGAACCCCATCGCAGAGTGTCGATAGGTAGTTAAGGGTCTCGATGCTTGCCTTGCGGTAAGTCCCAGAAAATGCATTCAATTGAGCAACGTCTGGCCACGGCTCAAATTGCGGGTCGCGACCATGTGCGATGACACGAGAGTCGCACTGACGATACCATGATGGGTGACGCGTGAGGTCTCTTGCGCTACCTTGGATGTAATTACCTGGCTGAGAGGTGGTCCAGTCATGATCAAAGGCCGTATGGTTCGGTACGAAGTCGAGGATGAGTTTGAGACCATACTCACCAAGTCGAGTGCGTAGCGCGAGGAGAGCAGCCTCGCCCCCAAATGCGTCATTTACTTCATACGCACTGATCGCATAGGCGGAGCCAATCATATCGTCAGTCTGAAAGTCAGGAAGGACCTGACGGACTTCTTCGAGTAGTGGCTGATCGTGCATGGCGAGCTCGACCGCAAGGGGACTACGTTTCCATACGCCCATCAGCCAAATCGAGTCACAGCCGTAACTTGCGATACGCTCAAGCTCCTCATCGGGAATCGTCGCGAGTGTCATCGGTTTGTCGTGGACACGAGAAAGTTTATCGAGATAGACTGGGGTATTTATTTCGTACACACTTCGTAGTTCGCGAGATGGGGTAGCCATATGCACTATTATAGGGCATATCACACGGTATTACTTAGATCTTCAGACTCAGTGTGATCAACGCCAATGAGAAGACACCGATCATTGCTAGCTCACTAGGCAAAACCAAGCGACGTACCCGCACTAGGCCGATGGATAATGTAATATAGCTGATTGGTGTGGTAATCGCTGCTGCGATAGAAAGTACTCGAGCGATAGGCGGGACATCTTGGCCGTATAAGACAAGTATCCAAATACAGAGCACCATAGCAGTACCGACTGCAACACCTGAGGCGGCGTGTATTCGCCCCACGACACTATTTGGACGAGCAGGTAGCCACGCGACGAAAAGCTGCGCGATAAAGGATATGATTACGATCCAATACGTCACGTATGGCAACTGATATTCGGGTATGAGCCAGAAGATAAGGAATCCATAAAATGCGAGACCGGCAAAGGTGAGCGCAAGCCCCATTAGTATGAAATAGTGTCGTTTTGAGGCGATATGATAACTAATCGAATCACTGCTCTGAGTCGGGTTTCTGAGTAGAATGACCAGCCCGCCCACCAGTGTCATGATGAGAGAAGATAGCCCAACGAGTTGCCATACACTCATGACGAAGTGCGACCCCGAATTTCATCAGGCAAGAAGCCCTTTTCGTGTTTGAAATCAGCCTTCCACTCATAGCCTTCGGTATAGCCAAGGTCCTTCATGAGCTTTGTCGGCGAATTGCGCAAATGAAGTGGAACAGGTGAATCAGGGAATTGTTTTGCAAGTTCTTTTGCGGCGTACATCAAATCAGTGGTTTCTCGAGACTTTGGCGACCGCGCGAGTGCAGTGGCGCAATGATAGAGATTGTATCCACCCTCAGGGAGCCCGACTCGTTCGATGGCTTGGAATGTTGCGACAGCTAGTGCTAGAGCGCCATTACCAGCCAGGCCGATATCTTCGCTTGCAAAGATGACCATACGGCGTGCGATGAACTTCGGATCTTCGCCTGCGTCAATCATGCGACTCAGGTAATAGAGCGTCGCTTGCACGTCGCTCCCGCGCATACTTTTGATAAACGCACTGATGACGTCGTAATGCATGTCACCTTTTTTGTCGTACCCAGGTACCTTCTTTTGCGCGGCTACCTTCACGAGCTCGGGCGTGACTTTTTCACCGAGGCTGAGTGCGAGCTCGAGATTGCCGAGTGCGACACGCGCATCACCGCCAGATAGTTCGGCCAAGTAATCGAGCGCCTTAGGTGTCACATTCTTTGTCTGCTTGAGATACTTCAATGCACGCTTCACGACCTCGATCACTTCAGCTTTACTGAGTGGCTTCAAGACGAGCACACGCGAGCGTGAGAGTAGCGGGCTAATGACTTCGAAGCTTGGGTTTTCAGTTGTCGCCCCGATGAGTGTGATGAGCCCCGATTCGACATGAGGTAAGAACGCATCCTGCTGTG
>Ga0302289_1000541_pt1 | contig 15603 bp, 13 predicted proteins | sample III_Fen_N1_2_FD_194552 | JGI IMG/M metagenome (GOLD analysis project Ga0302289, IMG submission 194552) | Peat permafrost microbial communities from Stordalen Mire near Abisko, Sweden - III_Fen_N1_2 | ecosystem: Environmental > Terrestrial > Soil > Wetlands > Permafrost | place: Sweden: Abisko... | reverse complement strand
TTATCTGATTCCGAATCTGCTGTTTGTCCTGCGTCTGAAAATTGCGACCGCTAGCGGTCGTGCAAGTGCAGTTACCTTCTTTGCCGGTGAGTTCTTCAAGGTAGCTGCCACAATCGGAATTCTGTTCGTTGCGCAAAAGTTTTACGGGGTTCATTGGCTTGCCATGCTTCTGGGACTTTTCGCGGCGCTCAAAGCGAATCTTTTTGCATTCTTATTGAAGACCTGACCATGTCTATCGAAGAAGCTGGCACATTGGCCCACGAGGCTGCAGCAAACGCTCTATCTGCGGGCGATTACATCGTTCACCATCTGACCCACTTCAACAGTACTGGGCACAAACAGGCCAGCATCATCGATTTTTCGGTGATCAACCTGGATACGGTGTTTTATTCCGTGACCTTGGGCTTGTTGACGATTTTCATTCTGTGGTTGGCTGCACGTAAGGCCAGTTCAGGTGTTCCCGGCCGTTTCCAAGGCATTGTTGAGTTGATGGTGGAAATGGTAGCTAGTCAGGCCAAGGGCATCATTCATGAAGAAGAGTCCCGCAAATATGTGGCTCCTCTGGCATTGACCATCTTTGTCTGGGTGTTCCTGATGAATGCCATGGACTTCCTGCCCCTGGATTTGATCCCCAGTATTTGGCAAGAAGCTACTGGTGATCATCACGCCTATATGCGCATCGTGCCAACGGCCGACTTGAATGCAACACTGGGCATGTCCATTGGCGTATTCCTGCTCTGCATTTACTACAACATCAAGATCAAGGGTATTGGTGGTTGGGTGCATGAATTGTTTACTGCACCGTTTGGTAGTCATCCTGTTCTCTACCCCATCAACTTCGCAATGCAATTGATTGAATTTGCCGCCAAGACCATTTCTCATGGCATGCGGCTGTTCGGCAACATGTATGCTGGCGAATTGGTGTTCATGCTGATCGCCCTGATGGGGGCGGCATGGGGTGGATCCGGTGCCACTGGCCCCCTGTTGATGTTCGGCCATATCGTGGCCGGCTCCATCTGGGCCATCTTCCATATTTTGATTGTCGTGCTGCAAGCCTTCATCTTCATGATGTTGGCCCTGGTCTATATCGGGCAAGCCCACGAAGGTCACTGATTTCGTAGCAGTTTCGTTTTCGCAGTCTTGTTTTTAGTTTTTAACCTTGTCGCTTTAACTTTTATTTAAAGGAGTTGTCATGGAACACGTTCTCGGTTTCGTTGCTCTGGCTGCTGGCCTGATCATCGGTCTTGGTGCTATCGGTGCCTGTATCGGTATTGGCATCATGGGTTCCAAGTTCCTGGAAGCCTCTGCTCGTCAACCTGAGCTGATGAACGCCCTGCAAACCAAGATGTTCCTGCTGGCCGGTCTGATCGATGCTGCTTTCCTGATCGGTGTTGGTATCGCGATGATGTTCGCCTTCGCAAACCCGTTCATCCTCAAGTAATCGTCTCCCTTAAACGCTTTTAAGGAGCGAATACCGTGAATCTGAACGCAACGCTGTTTGCCCAGCTGATTGTGTTCTTCGTGCTGGCCTGGGTCACCATGAAGTTCGTATGGCCCCCCATCGTGAAGGCACTGGACGAGCGGGCAAAGAAGATCGCTGACGGGCTCGCGGCCGCTGACAAGGCCAAGTCTGATCTGGCCCTCGCAGAAAAGAAGGTTGCTGATGAACTGCGCAAAGCGCGGGAATCCGGTGCCGAACTGCGCAGTGGTGCCGAGAAGCAGGCCGCCAAGCTGGTAGAAGAAGCTCGCGCCGAAGCTACCCGTATTGTGTCTGCCGCCCGTGAAGCCGCCGAAACCGAAGCCGCCGCCGCAACGCAGCGCGCCAAGGAAAGCCTGCGCGAGCATGTGGCCCAGCTGGCTGTTGCCGGTGCTGAAAAGATTCTCCGCAAGGAAGTCAATGCACAGGCCCACGCCGATCTGCTGGCCCAACTCAAGTCGGAGCTTTAATTCGCCATGGCCGAGAACGTCACCCTAGCGCGTCCCTATGCCGAGGCAGCTTTCCAGCTGGCCAAGGGTTCCTCCCTTGCCATTTGGTCTAGCGCCCTGGGCAGCATGGCCGCCGTGGCGGGAACAGCCGAAATGCAGGAGTGTGTCGACAATCCCAAACTGCAACCCGATCAGCTGACTCAGTTGATCGTGGGTGTAGCGGGTAATGACCTGAGCGTAGAACAGCAGAATTTCGTTCGCGTCCTGGTGGATAACGACCGCATTAATGTCCTGCCCGAGATCGCTCAGATTTTTGATGAGCTGAAAAACACCCATGAAGGTGTGCGTGATGCCAATGTGGAATCCGCCTTCTCCATGGATGACACTGCTATCAAGTCATTGGTAGCCGATCTCGAACGCAAGTTCCAGTGCAAGATCAAGGCGACCGTCAAGGTCGTTCCCGAACTGATCGGCGGTGTACGTATCGCCATCGGTGACGAAGTGATCGATGCCTCCGTCCGCGGCAAGCTTGCTGCCATGGCCACTGCGCTAAAGAATTAGGAGCAATTCCATGAGTAATCTCAATCCGTCTGAAATCAGCGACCTGATCAAGAGCCGGATCCAGAACATGCAACTGGCTGCCACTACCCGTAACGAGGGTACCGTGGTGTCCGTGACGGACGGTATCGTCCGTGTGCATGGCCTGGCCGACGTGATGCAGGGCGAAATGCTGGAGTTTCCCGGCAACACCTTTGGTCTGGCTCTGAATCTTGAGCGTGACTCTGTGGGTGCCGTGGTGCTCGGCGAGTACGAACACATTTCCGAAGGCGATACCGTCAAATGTACCGGTCGCATTCTGGAAGTTCCCGTCGGTCCCGAACTTCTGGGCCGCGTGGTCAATGCCCTGGGTGAACCCATCGACGGCAAAGGCCCCCTGAACAACAAACTCACCGACAAGGTTGAGAAGGTTGCTCCCGGCGTGATTTGGCGTAAGTCTGTTGATCAGCCCGTCCAGTCCGGCCTCAAGGCTATTGACGCCATGGTTCCGGTGGGTCGCGGTCAGCGCGAACTGATTATTGGTGACCGCCAGACTGGTAAGACAGCTGTTGCTGTCGACACCATCATCAATCAAAAGGGCCAGGGCGTATTTTGTATTTACGTCGCTATCGGCCAGAAGGCTTCCACTGTCGCCAACGTTGTTCGCAAGCTGGAGGAACATGGCGCTCTGGAATACACCATCGTGGTTGCCGCCACTGCTTCCGACTCCGCAGCGATGCAGTACATCGCTCCCTATGCCGGTTGCACCATGGGCGAATACTTCCGCGACCGCGGTCAAGATGCACTGATCGTTTATGACGATCTGACCAAGCAAGCTTGGGCGTATCGTCAGATCTCCCTGCTGCTGCGCCGTCCTCCCGGCCGTGAAGCTTATCCCGGTGACGTGTTCTACATCCACTCCCGTCTGCTTGAACGCGCAGCTCGCGTTTCCGAAGCATGGGTGGAAAAGTGCACCAACGGTGAAGTTAAAGGCAAGACCGGTTCTCTGACCGCGCTGCCCGTGATCGAAACCCAGGCTGGTGACGTTTCCGCCTTTGTGCCGACCAACGTGATTTCCATTACCGACGGTCAGATCTTCCTGGAAAGCGATTTGTTTAACGCCGGTATCCGTCCTGCCATGAATGCCGGTATTTCGGTGTCTCGTGTGGGTGGTGCTGCCCAGACCAAGGTCATCAAGAAGCTCGGTGGCGGTGTGCGTCTGGCATTGGCCCAGTATCGTGAACTGGCTGCCTTCGCGCAGTTCGCTTCCGACTTGGACGAAGCGACTCGTAAGCAGCTGGAACGTGGTCGTCGTGTTACTGAGCTGATGAAACAGCTTCAGTATGCACCTCTGAACATTGCTGACATGGCTGTTTCCCTCTACGCCTCCAATGAAGGGTTCATGGATGACGTGGATGTGCCGAAGATCCTGGCTTTCGAAAGCGCCCTGCATCAGTACATGAAGCAGAAGCACGCTGACCTGATGAACACGATCGAGATGACCAAGGATCTGAACAAGGATGCCGAAGCAGCCCTCAAGGCCGCTTTGACCGAGTTCAAGAAGTCCTGGGCCTGATCCTTAATTAACCTGAATTAAGGAGAACGATCATGGCCGTCGGAAAAGAAATCCGCACCAAGATCAAGAGCGTCCAGAATACTCGGAAGATCACCAAGGCCATGGAAATGGTGGCCGCATCCAAAATGCGCAAAGCGCAGGAACGGATGCGGGCTGCCCGCCCATTTAGCGAAAAAATTCGCCAATTGGCAGCCAACCTGTCGCAAGCCAATATCACTGATTATCGTCATGCCTTCCTCGGCAAAAGCGGTGGTGAAACCGGTGCGCCCAAGCGCATCGGCGTGATTCTGGTAAGTACAGACAAGGGTTTGTGCGGCGGTCTCAACACCAACATCCTGCGCCTGGTCGTGAACAACATGCGCCAGTGGGAGCAAGAAGGTGCCACAGAAATCCGTGCCACCTGTATCGGCAACAAGGGTTTTGGTTTCATGCAGCGCATGGGCACCAAGGTCATTTCCCACGCCACTCATCTGGGGGATACCCCCCACTTGGAAAAGCTGATCGGACCCATCAAGGTCATGATCGATGCTTACCAGAATGGTGAGTTGGATGCGGTCCATTTTGCCTACACCCGCTTCGTCAACACCATGAAGCAGGAGCCTGTAGTTGAGCAGTTGCTGCCCCTGACCGGTGAACGTCTGGGTACCCCAAGCGGATCTTGGGATTACCTGTACGAGCCCGATGCCCAGGTGGTGATTGATGAACTGTTGGTACGTTATGTGGAAGCCCTGATTTATCAGGCAGTAGCCGAGAACATGGCTTCTGAGCAAAGCGCCCGTATGGTCGCTATGAAAGCTGCGACCGACAACGCCGGCAGCGTCATCAAGGAACTGCAACTGGTCTACAACAAGGCTCGTCAGGCAGCGATTACCAAGGAAATCTCGGAAATCGTCGGTGGCGCAGCGGCCATTTCGGGCTGATCAGCGGGTTAACGGATTACTAAAGCATTGAGGATATAACCATGAGCAACGGAAACATCGTCCAGTGCATCGGCGCCGTGGTGGACATCAAGTTCCCCCGCGAAGCCATGCCCAAGGTCTATGACGCCCTGGTTCTCGACGAAGCCAACCCTGGCAACGCCGAAGCTGGCCTGACCTTTGAAGTTCAACAACAGCTCGGTGACGGCGTGGTGCGTACCATCGCCCTCGGTTCTTCCGACGGCCTGCGCCGCGGCATGAACGTGAAGAACACCGGCGCTGCCATCAAGGTGCCCGTGGGCACCGGCACCCTCGGTCGCATCATGGATGTGCTCGGTCGTCCCATCGACGAAGCCGGCCCCATCCCCTGCGAAGAGCGCCGTCCCATTCACGCCAAGGCTCCCAAGTTCGACGAGCTGTCTCCCTCCGTGGAACTGCTCCCCACAGGCATCAAGGTGATCGATCTGATCTGTCCCTTCGCCAAGGGCGGCAAGATCGGCCTGTTCGGTGGCGCCGGTGTGGGCAAGACCGTGAACATGATGGAACTCATCAACAACATCGCCAAGTCCTACGGTGGTTACTCCGTGTTTGCCGGTGTGGGTGAGCGTACTCGTGAAGGTAATGACTTCTATCACGAAATGGATGACTCCAAAGTGCTGGACAAGGTCGCCATGGTGTTCGGTCAGATGAACGAACCTCCTGGTAATCGTCTGCGCGTGGCGCTGACTGGCCTGACCATGGCCGAGAAGTTCCGTGACGAAGGTCGTGACATCCTGTTGTTCGTGGATAACATCTACCGTTACACCCTGGCCGGTACCGAAGTGTCCGCTCTGCTGGGTCGTATGCCTTCCGCCGTGGGCTATCAGCCTACTCTGGCTGAAGAAATGGGCCGCTTGCAAGAGCGTATTACTTCCACCAAGGTTGGCTCCATCACTTCCATCCAAGCCGTGTACGTGCCTGCCGATGACTTGACCGACCCTTCCCCTGCCACCACCTTCCTCCACTTGGACGCTACTGTCGTGCTGTCCCGGGACATCGCCGCGCTGGGTATCTACCCCGCCGTTGATCCCCTCGACTCCACTTCCCGTCAGCTTGACCCCCTGGTTGTGGGCGAAGAGCACTACTCAGTAGCCCGCAAGGTGCAAACCACTCTGCAGCGCTATAAAGAACTACGCGACATCATCGCCATTCTGGGTATGGACGAGCTGGCTCCTGAAGACAAACTGGCCGTGACTCGCGCTCGTAAGATTCAGCGTTTCCTGTCCCAGCCCTTCAACGTGGCTGAAGTGTTCACCGGCTCTCCCGGCAAGATCGTTCCCCTGGCTGACACCATCAAGGGCTTCAAGGCCATTTGTGACGGTGAGTACGATCACCTGCCCGAGCAGGCGTTCTACATGGTTGGCGGCATCGAAGAAGCTGTCGAAAAGGCCAAGACGCTGTAATAACAGGAAAATTGGAAAGGCTGCAATTCTTCAGCAGCCTCTCCTTTTTCCCTAAAAGGGGTTAACGAAATGGCAATGACCATTCATGTTGATGTTGTCAGTGCGGAAGAGTCCATCTTCTCCGGTCTGGTGGAGTTCGTCTCCCTGCCCGGCGAAGCTGGCGAACTGGGCATACTGCCCGGCCACATGCCTCTGATGACCCGCATCAAGCCCGGTGCTGTGCGCCTCAAGCTGCCCCAGCAGGATGCCGAAGAGTTGATCTTCGTCGCCGGTGGTCTGCTCGAAGTGCAACCGGAACTGGTGACCGTTCTCGCTGACACCGCGATTCGCGGCAAGGATCTGGACGAAGCCAAGGCAGCTGAAGCCAAACAAAAGGCCGAAGAAGCCATGGTGAACAAGGGTTCCGAAATGGATTACGCCCGCGCTCAAGCCGAACTGGCCGAAGCCGTGGCGCAGTTGGCAGCCATTCAGCGCTTGCGCAAGGCTGGTCACTGAGCGACCGCATCATCGCAAAAATAAAAAAGGCAGCTTCGGCTGCCTTTTTTATTTTGTAAATTTGAATTCGCGAACGGGTACGACTGCGTAGATTTACGGTTGAGCCATCAAAAAAATTAGACTAGACTGTACAGTCCATATTCGTCAATAAGCCAAATGAATTGTCCTTTGGAAACCAAGGAACCAGCAAGCGGCTGCAAGATGCGCTTGATTCAAGCCGCAACAGATGCCTTCCTCGAAGAGGGATACCGGGCAAGCGTCGACCGCATTGCAGCAAGGGCTGGAGTTGCAAAGCAGACGCTCTATAACAACTTCACCAACAAGGAAGAGTTGTTTCGGGAAGTAGGTAAATTGCTGGCAGATTCAATTGGCATGGAACTCTGCCTGACCCGGGATGGTCTGTCCCTGACGCTTTACAACTTCGGTATCGAACTACGCAATCGGACGCTGACCGACAAAGGGCTGGCCATATATCGCTCCTTCCATATTGAAGCAGCGCGGGTGCCTGAAATGGCGGCAGCCATTCATGGCCGTGTTGTGGCACGGTTGACGGAGCTGGTCGCAGGCTATTTGAAGCGGGCCATGGACAGTGGCGAGATGCGAAAGGACGAGCCGGACTTCGCGGCAGAGATGTTCCTTTCCATGCTGGTGCATTCAGATCGAGCCAAGCGTTTGGCCGGAGCGCCGCAACTGGGACCGGAAGAAGAGCAGAAACGAGTAAAAAAAATTGTGGCTACATTCCTCGAAGCCTATCGCGTGGCTTGAGGGATTCAAACTGAATTACAGGATTCCAACGGAGATCAATATGAAAGTCGTTCCCTTTGCTCTTGCAGTAAGCGCCCTCGCGATTCTGAACGCGTGCAGTAATGACGCACAGCAAGCACCAGCCGGAGCAGCAATGCCACCAGCCGAAGTCGATGTGGTGACAGTTGCACCGGCCAAGGCAACATTGACACAGGACCTACCGGGCCGCTTGCAAGCCATCCGAAGTGCCCAAGTTCGGGCGCGGGTGGAAGGCGTAGTAGAAAAGCGCTTGTTCACTGAAGGCAGCGATGTGAAAGCCGGGACTGTTCTATTTCATATCGACCCCAGAACCTATAAAGCAGCAGTAGAGTCGGCTCGAGCCGATGTTTCGGTAGCCAAGCTGACCGTGGATCGTTACAAGCCGCTACTGGAAATGAAGGCTGTCAGCCAACAGGAATTTGATCAGGCCGATGCAAAATTGAAACAGGCAGAATCAGCCTTGGCAAAAGCAGCGCTGGATTATGAAAATGCATCGGTGCCTGCTCCAATCTCCGGTCGCATAGGCCGAGCACTGGTGACTGAAGGTGCCTTGGTTGGCAAGAGCGATGCGACACAACTGGCCTTGATCGAACAGTTGGACCCTATTTATGCGAACTTCACCCAATCAGCGACAGAAGTCCTGCGGCTGAAACGTGCATTTCAGAGCGGAAAACTGCAACAAAGCAAGGAAGCAAAGGTTGAGTTGGTTATGGAAGATGGAAGCGCATATCCACTCAGCGGCAAGCTCTTGTTCACGGATCTGGCGGTTGATCCGAATACTGGTGCCATAACCCTTAGGGCTGAATTTCCAAATCCAAAGCGTGAGCTGCTGCCGGGGATGTTTGTTCGCATTCGATTCCCCCAGGCAAATATGGAAAACGCCATTGTCGTTCCACAGCGTGCCGTGCAGTCCGGTCCCCAAGGTCAAAGTGTGATGGTGGTGGATGCAGAAAACAAGGTTGCACCACGGCCAATCAAGGTTGGTGGCATGAGTGGTGGCGACTGGATCGTCAATGAAGGCCTGAAGGAAGGCGACAAGGTCATTGTGAACGGTCTACAGAAGATAAAGCCCGGCGCTGTTGTCAAAGCCAAACCCTACATAGCTGATGCAAGCAAGCCGGCAGCACAAGGTGCGTCACCTGCCATGGCATCCGCTGCGACACCAGCTCCAGTTGCGGCAGAAAAAGCACAACCCTCTGCGGTTGCTCAACCTCAGGCTGCCCCCGCGGCAAGCAAGCAAGGGAGTTAAGGAATGCTTGCGAAATTCTTTATTGATCGCCCGGTATTTGCCTGGGTGATCGCTCTGGTCATCTTGCTGGCGGGATCCTTGGCACTGAAAAAGTTGCCAATTTCCCAGTATCCGCAGGTGGCTCAACCATCCATCGCATTCAACATTACCTATCCTGGCGCTTCGGCCGAGGTCATCGAGCAGACTGTAACCGCGCTGATCGAACAGGAAATGAACGGTATTGAGCATCTGCTCTACATGGAGTCGAGCTCAGAGTTGGGCGTTGGCACTTTGACCCTGACTTTCGAGGCCGGGACGAATGTAGACGTCGCTTCGGTGGAAGCCCAAAACCGTTACAAGCGCGTGGAAGCCCGTTTGCCGGATGACGTGCGACGCCTTGGGGTACCAGTGACTAAGCCCCAGCGGAACTACTTGATGTTTGTAATTCTGCGTTCGCCGGACAAGAGCAAGGACGCTGTGGCCTTGGGTAGCTATGCCGCCGCGAGCGTGCTGGATCAAGTACGACGGGTGAAGGGCGTGGGTGAAGCCATCCTTTTCGGTACCGAGTACTCAATGCGGATCTGGCTTAACCCCGCCAAGCTTCACAGTTACAACATTTCACCCAGTGATGTCAGTGCCGCAGTTAAAGCGCAAAACATTCAGCTCGCCACCGGAGAATTGGGTCAAAACCCGGCCGCACCGGGACAGGAACTGAATGCCGTCATCGTGGCCCGCAGCCGCCTGACAACGCCGGAAGAGTTTGGTGAAATCCTGGTCAAGACCCAGCCCGATGGCTCCACTGTCAAGGTGAAGGACATTGCACGGGTAGAACTCGGCGCCCAGGACTACAACATCTTTGCCCGTACAGATGGCAGCCCTTCCGCAGCTATTGCTGTACGCGTTGCACCCGATGGCAATGCCCTGGAAGTAGCCCGGGCGGTCAAGGCCCGTATGGCCGAATTGGAACGCTACTTCCCGGAAGGTATCGCCTGGGAAGTGCCCTACGACACCTCGAAGTTTGTGGATATTTCCATTTCGGAAGTGGTGCATACCCTGTTTGAAGCCATGGTGCTGGTCTTCCTGGTCATGTGGTTGTTCCTTGGCAACTTGCGCGCCACCATCATCCCTGCAGTGGTCGTGCCGGTAGCGCTGGTAGGTGCGTTGACCGGACTGTACCTGCTCGGCTATTCAGTGAATGTGCTGACATTGTTCGCCATGGTGCTGGCCATTGGTATCGTGGTGGACGATGCCATTGTGGTGGTCGAAAACGTAGAACGGATCATGAGTGAGGAAGGCCTCTCACCGCGGGACGCTACGCGCAAGGCCATGGATCAGATCATCGGCGCCATCATCGGTATCACTTTGGTGCTCTGCGCGGTGTTCGTGCCTATGGCCTTTTTCGGCGGTTCCGTGGGCGCCATCTATCGCCAGTTCTCGGTTACCTTGGTGCTGACCATGTTCTTCTCGGCACTGATGGCCCTGACCCTCACCCCCGCCATGTGCGCCACCCTGCTCAAGCCGGCAGAGAAGGGCCACGTACTGCCTGAAACCGGCGTGCTGGGCGTCTTCAACCGCTGGTTCACCCGCACCAGTGACCGTTATCGCAACGGCGTCTCTCGCGTGCTGGGTCGTCCTGGTCGTTGGTTGCTGGTGTATGCCGTAATTCTGGGAACTACAGGCTGGTTGTTCACCAAGTTGCCCGGCAGCTTCCTGCCCGACGAAGATCAGGGTTACTTCATCAGCATGATCCAGTTGCCCCCGGGCGCTACTCGCGAACGGACAGCGGAAGTGCTGAGCAAGGTTGAACAGTACTACCTGGCGCAGCCAGAAGTGGATCACGCCATTGGTGTTCTGGGTTTCTCCTTCTTCGGTCGTGGTCAGAATGCCGCTCTGGTGTTCACGACACTGAAGGATTGGGACCAACGGAAGGCCAAGGAACACTCCGTGCAGAGTGTCATCATGCGCGCCAACATGTTCCTCTTTTCGATCAAGCAGGCCTTTGCGCTTGGGGTGAATGTTCCTCCCATTCCTGAACTGGGCGCCATCGGTGGTTTTGACTTCCGCTTGCAGGATAGAGCTGGCATCGGTCGCGACAAGCTGACTGAAGCACGCAATATGCTGCTCGGCATGGCCAGCCAGAACAAGGCATTGGTGGGTGTGCGACCAGAAGGCCAGGAACCGGCACCCCAGATTCAGTTGGACATTGACCGGGCCAAGGCTCGTGCCCTGTCAGTGGATCTCGGCAGTTTGAATGACACTTTGCAGGCCACCCTAGGGGTCGGTTATATCAACGACTTCGTTCGTGAAGGCCGCATCCTGCGGGTACAAATGCAGGCCGATGCCGACCTGCGCCGTACGCCCGATGACATCCTGCGCCTACCAGTCCGCAACACCCGGGGCGAGATGGTGCTGCTTGGGGAAATTGCCAAGCCGACCTGGATCATCGGGCCGCCCAAAGTGGACCGCTACAACGGTCTGCCGTCCTACAAGATTTCCGGCAGTCCTGCTCCAGGTCGCAGTACCGGTGATGCAATGGATGCCATGGAAGAAATGGCGGCAAAGTTGCCTCCTGGTGTCGGTTTCGAATGGTCCAGCACTTCTCTGGAAGAAAAGGTCTCCGGCAATCAGGCACCGGGTTTGTTCGCCCTGTCCCTGATCGTCGTTTTCCTGGCTCTGGCAGCCCTTTATGAAAGCTGGTCGATTCCCTTCTCGGTGCTGCTGGTGGTGCCCCTGGGTATCTTCGGCGCTGTTCTGGCGGTGCTGATTCGCGGTTTGCCCAACGATGTGTACTTCAAGGTGGGCCTCATCGCCATCATCGGTTTGTCGTCCAAGAACGCCATTCTGATTATCGAGTTCGCCCGGGAATTGAATGAGCGCGGCATGAGCGTTGTCGATGCCACGCTGGAAGCTTGCCGCCTGCGCTTCCGTCCCATTTTGATGACATCCCTTGCCTTCATTCTGGGGGTATTGCCCTTGGCGATTTCAAGCGGTGCTGGTGCCCAGAGCCGCCACGCCATTGGTACTGGCGTCATCGGCGGCATGGTGGGCGCCACGGTGCTGGCGGTATTCCTCGTGCCGGTGTTCTTCGTCGTCGTACGGCGTTTCTTCCCCGGCCATTCCCGTCACCATGTGGATACCCCCGCCGAAACCCAGGAGTCCCACCATGACTAAGTACAACGTGACCGGGCTCTCCCTGAGTGTGCTGGCCGCCGCCGTCCTCAGCGCCTGCAGTCTTGCCCCCGACTATGCCCGGCCAGATCTGGCGGTAGAAAACCAGTGGCCTAACGGCGTCAATCCTGCCGGTGAACGGAAGGTGACCGATCTGGACTGGCATGACCTGTTCCCTGATCAGCGCCTGCAGGCCGTGATTGAGTTGGCGCTGGCCAACAATCGCGATCTGCGCATCGCCGCAGCCCGAGTAGAAGAAGCCCGGGGTCTTTATGGTGTGCAACGGGCCGATCGCTTCCCCGGTATTGATGCGTCCATCAGCCGTAGCGGTTCCCGCACACCAGCGGCTGTGGCAGGAACAGCCAAGGATGTTCAAGTCAATCGCTACGACGGCAGTCTCAACCTGCTGTCCTTCGAACTGGATTTCTGGGGCCGCGTCGCCAACCTGAGTGAAGCAGCCCGGGCCAGTTATCTGGCCAGCGAAGAGAATCGCCACACCGTGCAACTGGGTCTCATCGCCGATGTTGCCAATGCCTACCTGACCTTGCAGGAAATGGAAGAAAGGTCCGCCTTGGCTCAACAAACGGTTGCTACCCGTGGCGAGACCCGCAAGCTGGTAGCACTGCGCCGGGAAGTTGGTGTAGCCGGAGACCTGGACTTCCTCACGGCGGATGGTGCCCTGGAAACGGCCAAGGCCGACCTTGCCAATATCGAACGGCAACGGTTGCAGGCCGCGACAGCATTGACCCTGCTGGTGGGTAGCACTTTGCCCAAAGATCTGCCGGCACCCCTGCCCTTGTCCGAACAAGCTATCGTGCCGGACCTGGCGGCTGATCTGCCTTCCGATGTTCTGTTGCGTCGTCCTGACGTCAAAGCTGCGGAACAGCAACTGATCGCGGCCAATGCCAATATCGGTGCGGCCCGGGCTGCTTTCCTGCCCAAGATCGTACTGACCGGAGCGTTTGGTAGCGCCAGTCCCTTGCTGAACGGTTTGTTTAAAAGTGGCACCGAAGCTTGGAGTTTTACCCCCAGCATTCACCAGCCCCTGTTCGACTGGGGCCGCAATAGCGGCAATGTGGATGTAGCCCAAGCACGCAAGGTCGTTGCCGTGGCAAGTTATGAGAAGACCATTCAGACGGCCTTCAAGGAAGTTGCCGACCTGCTGGCTGCCCGGGATACCCTGATCGACCAACTCAAGGCTCAGGATGCCAACCGCAAGAGCCAGGATGAACGGCTACGCCTGAGCGAGGCCCGATTCAAGGCTGGTATCGCCAGCAATCTGGAACTGCTCGACGCCCAGCGGGATAGTTTCACTGCCCAACAAAGTTCCGTTCAGGTCCGCCGTCAGCTACTCAGCACCACTGCCCAGCTCTATAAAGCCCTAGGGGGCAGTAACGAGAAAGCCAACGCAAGCTAACCCTGAGTTGGCTGGCCAGGGAGAAGCCGGGTTAGTCCAAGGACTGCCCGGCTTTTTGTTGAAAGTTTTGGGTTGAGCAGGTGATCAGCTTTGGGTGATGCGCCGCAGCCTGTGGCCCCACTTTGTAGTAGTCTTCGCCCCCCATTTGTTTCGGACCTAGACCGGTATGCCGCGAGTCCTGCCGCGTACTAACTTCAACAGCCTGAGTCTTGTTCGCCTGCTCTCGAAGCTGACCACCTTTGAAGGGGCCGCGTCAGGCGAGTCCCTGGCGGAGCGCTTGGGGCACTGGTTGAAGGTGAACGACGCGATTACGCTGTTTTCCGCCCTTAGTCCCCGTTCAGCACCAGCCTCATCAGACGCCTTGCAGTCGTCCGGTGAGACGAATCTGGTGGAAGAACTGGCCCGCCTACGTAGCGTCTTGGCCCGGGCCATCCTGGCGGACGATATAGACAAGCTGGTGAGCAAGGCGGGCTTGTCAATGTCGTCACCGCTACCCGGGCCGACGGCAGAAATTGGGGCGGACTTTGCGCCTTACCGACGCTACTACTTTGCCCAGCAGCGCAGCATGGTGGCCGGCATTGGCGCATTGCGGCTACGAGCGAGGGATGTTCTGTCACGGCGTACCGTCGCCCTGCAGCAACTGGCGGAACTGGATGGCGTCCTCGACCAGGCCTTGGGGAGCCGCGAGCAGGAGCTGCTGGCGACGATACCGCTGCTGCTCGAAAAACGCTTCGACACCGTGAGCCAACAGGCCGCAGCAGAGGCTGACGCCGGGAAATGGCTGGCCGACTTCTGCAGGGATTTGCAGAGCGTGCTGCTGGCGGAACTGGAGGTAAGGCTGCAACCTGTTATGGGGCTGATTGAGGCCCTTCGCAATGAGGTAACAACGCATCAATGATGAATAGAAATCTTTGCATCGGCGCTTTTGCCGTAGGCCTTCTGATGGTGATCTGGATCGCCGCCGGCTATGTTTTGACCAATCCTCTGGCCCTGGTCATGACCCTGATCATTGCCGGAGTCTATGGTTTGGGTGCTCTGGAAATGCGTCGTTTCCACGGCGCGACCCTGACCTTGGCCAGGGCGCTGGAAAGTATTCCCCAGCACCTCACCCACCTTGGCGACTGGCTGAACCGGGTGCATCCTTCCCTGCAAAATGCAGTGCGGCTCCGCGTTGAAGGTGAGCGGGTGGCTCTGCCCGGTCCCGCCCTGACACCCTATCTGGTGGGTTTGCTGGTGATGCTGGGCATGCTGGGCACTTTCCTCGGCATGGTGGTTACCCTCAACGGCGCGGTCATCGCCCTGGAGAGCACCACCGACTTGTCTGCCATTCGTGCCTCCCTGGCCTCCCCTATCAAGGGGCTGGGATTGGCCTTCGGGACTTCGGTTGCCGGGGTAGCGGCCTCCGCCATGTTGGGATTGATCTCTTCCCTGTGCCGCCGGGAGCGGCAGCAGATTTCCCAGTTGCTGGAGACCAAGATTGCCACCGAGCTGCGAAGTTTCTCCTTCGCTCACCAACGGCAGGAAACCTTCCAGGCCCTGTTGCTGCAATCCCAAGCCTTGCCCAATGTGGTGGTCAAGCTGGAAACCATGATGACCCTGATGGCAGAGCAACAGAAACAACTCAACGAGGGCCTGCTCGCGGGCCAGCAAAGATTTTTCCAGGAAACCCAGGTCGCCTACGGTGATCTGGCCCGGTCGGTGGACCAGTCTCTCAAGGGCAGCCTGACGGAAAGCGCCCGCATTGCCGGGGATACCCTCAAGCCTCTGGTGGCGTCTACCATGACGGGTCTGGCCCAGACGGCAGAATCCTTCCAGCAAGGTCTGAGCGATAGGGTAAAGCAGCAATTGGAGGGGCTCTCCAGCCGCTTCGATACCACGGTTACTCAGGTGGAGTCTTCCTTGACCACAGCCCTGGCACGGCAGGAAGGCAGCAGCAATCAATTGGTCTCTGGCCTCAAGCAGTCAATGATCGACTTCGCAAAGACCTTCGAACAAGGCTCGGCCACCCTGCTCAACAATCTGCAGACTGAACTGGCCCAGCGCGATGAACAACGCCTGGCAGCTTTGGGACACTCCCTGGAAGGGATGGCGACATCATTACAGCGGGAATGGCA
>Ga0302289_1000536_pt1:2500-15787 | contig 15787 bp, 6 predicted proteins | sample III_Fen_N1_2_FD_194552 | JGI IMG/M metagenome (GOLD analysis project Ga0302289, IMG submission 194552) | Peat permafrost microbial communities from Stordalen Mire near Abisko, Sweden - III_Fen_N1_2 | ecosystem: Environmental > Terrestrial > Soil > Wetlands > Permafrost | place: Sweden... | reverse complement strand
ACCAACGGGGAACCCGAGGGAAACTCGCGTGGGAATCCGGCACCCCTAAGCACGGGAATTTGGAGCGTAGCGAAATAATCGGCGCTCACCAAAATGCTTGAAACTATCGGTTGCTTGTCACGCGGCTCCACGGGTCGCCCTTCGATCTCTGCCGAGATCGGATCGCCAAAATACACATTGGGCAGAGCGCTTCCCAAGGCCGCAACTTCGACGCCCGGCAGCGACCGGACCCGCTCCAGCAGGTCACGTTGAAAGTCGAGCACGGCATGCTCGCTCGAGTATCTGTCGCCGGACAAACCGAGCCAGCACGTATACAGGCCGTCTAGGTTCCAACCGGGATCCCGCGCCAGCAAGCGATGCGAAGCGACCGTGACGCCCGCCGCAGTGCTCATGACCACGGTCGCAAGCGCGAGCTGGCCGAGCACGAGCAAGCCGCGAATTCGATGTTGCGTTCGGCTCGTTGTGATCGTCTGCGCCGTAAGCTTCAGGGCGGCACTCGTGGATCGACGTGCCGCAAGCCATGCCGGCGCCAATCCGAAAGCCACAGCGGCGATGATCGCTGCCGCAATGCCAAAACCGGCTACGTGCCAATCAATCGGCACGAGAAAAACCTGGTGATTCGCCGATGCCTCGATGCTCTGAAAATGCCGCGCAATCATTGTCGCTGCGACATGCCCAACAAGGAGGCCGAGGCCGCTGCCCGCAAAAGCGACAAGCAGGCTTTCCACGATCAGCGGGCAGAGTAAGCGCGAGCGCGACGCCCCAAGCGCCACGCGAATCGCGAACTCGCGTTCGCGCACAAGGGCACGCGCGAACTGGAGCCCCGAAAGATTAACGCAGGCGACTACGAGAACGAGCGTGGCGAGTCCGGTAAGAAGCAGATGCACACTCTGGGCAGCGGAATCGACGTCAGCGCCGTAGGCCTTCGCCACACGGAATCCGTTGCCGTCATTGTCCTGTGGATACGCCGCCGCGAGCTGCCTGCCGATTACGGTTAGTTCGGATTGCGCGGCGCCTAGCGAGCGACCAGGCGCAAGCCGTGCGATACAGCGAAACCACGCGTTTTTTCGATCTGTCGCAAAGTTGGGCCAGATCGTCAGGGGGCGAATATACTCGACTGTGCCCCAGCCGATGGACTCGAAGCTGGCGGGCAGCACTCCGATAATTGTGTAGGGTTGCCTATCCAAGCGGACTGTGCGGCCAAGGACGCCGGGGTCTGCGCCGTAACGTTGCCTCCAGAAGTGATCGGTGAGCAGGATGACGTTTGGTCGGCCGGGTTGGTCTTCATCAGAGCGGAAGGCTCGACCAAGTGTTGGACGGACCTGCAATGCATCGAGGAAGTCCGCGCTGGCGGAGAGGCCTGATACAAGATCTGTCGGCTGGCCCGGCTCGGCAAAACTCGCTTCACCCATTGAAAAGGCCGAGATCGCGGTGAAAGACCGAGCCGACGATTTGAGGTCGAGAAAGTTAGCTGGCGGCAGGCCGAGACGATCCGAAGTGCGCGAGACGCCGAACACGCGGACCAGTTTGTCACCGTCCGGGTAAGGGAATGTGCGCAGTAGAATCGTGTTCATCAGGCTGAACTGCGCCGTGCTCAATCCTATGCCGATGGCAACGGTGGAAATTGCGATGGCCGTAAATCCGGGACTACGCACGAGCGCCCGCAGCGCGAATTGGAAATCACGCAGGGCATATTCCAGCCACGGCAAACCGCGGGCATCGCGACAGCGCTCCTTGATCTGTTCGACTCCGCCAAATTCACACAACGCGGCGTTTCGCGCATCAGCGGGCGACAAGCCGGCTGCGAGATGTCGGTCCGTCAGCGCGTCGAGGTGCGCGGCAAGTTCAGCGGAAAGACTGTTCTCGCTCGAACGCCGGCGAAAAACCCGGGTGAAGCGTCGAACAAATGAACCGAGACGGGCGAAGATCATGGGATATTCCCCGCCCGTTTCATCACCAGATTTACGGCACCCGCTATTCGCTCCCAATGTGCCTGCTCAGCGGTCAAACGCACACGGCCTGCGGCGGTCAGTTCGTAATAGCGGGCCTTGCGATTGTTTTCTGACACTCCCCATTCCGCTTTGACGAGTCCGTCTGACTCGAGACGGTAAAGCGCGGGATAGAGCGATCCCTGCTCTACGCGCAGCACATCTTGCGAAACAAGGTGGATGCGGTCCGCGATTCCGAGGCCGTGTCGCGGGCCGGCCTGCAACGCTTTCAGGACAAGCATCTCGAGCGTGCCATATATGAGATCGGATTTTTCTTTGGCCATGAGGATTACCGTCACCACACCCAGACAGTCTTGGTGAGGCAGGTGAGCAAAGCCGCCTCTTACCTAGACTGTCAAGGGGGAAGTCGGCAAAATCTCGCGATCGTGCCAACGCCAGAATGGCCCATACGGCCTTTGCTTGATCCACATTGAGATCATTAAAAAGGCGACGTACGTCTGCGACCATTTTGCCTACGGGCACCGTTGAATCTAGCCACTCAAGCGGGACTTCGGTGAACGTGACATCCTGGCCAAAAACACATTCGGATCTGTCTCGTGGGTTGAAGCGCGGATCTGACAACGCTGCCATCCTCCGGGAAGTAATACCCAAGCGAACCAGTCACAACCTCCTACTTAACGCCGATTAGCTCTGTCGAAAGTTTCGCTGCGAAGGAAATTCAGGCATCGTTTGTTTCAACTCAGCCCGTCGAATTTACGTCAGCCAGATTGCACCACGTGGGTCACGACCGCTTCGTGATTGGTGTAGCCAAAGTCAGCCCCCAAGGCCAAACGTTCGCGCAAAGCCGCCTGCATGCGACTGGAAACATCTTCTTTGGTTGGCCCAGAAATCGTAAGGTTCAACTCAGGGCAAAACTGCGAGATCGTGCCACGCGAAGCCCACTGGAAACACGTCACACTACAGATCGCCTGTTCCAGCGAGCGCACGTAGGGATCTTCCAGCATGCGTAACACGACGGCCCGAAATTCAGCCGTAGACAGCGGTTTTGACATGCCTTCGTTGGCCCCCGCTTTGATCACACGATTCAGAAGCGCGCCATCCATGGAACTGCTCACTACGATGATCGGCATCGCCTTGATCGCTTCCGTTTTCCTGACCTGTTGCAACAGATCCAGCGCATCACCTTCGGGAAAAAGAAAATCCGAAACAAGGAGGTCGAAGCTGCGTTCAGACAGCAACGAAACCGCCATCCGTAATGAAGGCGTGATCGTCAGGTCACAAAGACCCGCGAGATATTTGCGCATGAGCAGCTGTGAGGTGGCACTATCTTCCACATAAAGGACTTGTTTCATGCGCTTTCTCCTTAATCGGCCGGTGCTTGAGGTGAGTTAAGAACAAATTAGACCCTGCGACAAAATCCTAGGATGCTTCTTGGAAGCCATCGTCATGCTATCAGTTTGACCCGGTCGGCTGCGGATTGACGATGAAGCATGGACAGCCTTCAGCCGCCCTCACCCTTTCAGCAACCGCTCCCGCCCAAGCCCCCCACGTCCTTCGGTGACAAACTCAAGAAGTACCTTGGGCCACTCGGCGGCCTGCTCGTGCTGCTGTTCAATTTCGTCGGGAAACTGAAATTCATCGTCCTGCCTGCGATTAAATTCCTGCCGGTCATCCTGAAAACCGGCGGTACCATGATCCTATCCATCTGGGTCTATGCGCTCGCATGGGGATGGTGGTTTGCTGCTGGCTTCGTCGTCTTGATCTTCGTCCACGAGTGCGGTCACCTCGTCTTTGCCCGACGTCTCGGACTAAAAGTCGGCGCGCCTGTTTTCATCCCCTTCATGGGTGCCTTCATCGCACTGAAGGATGCGCCGCGCAACGCCTGGGTGGAAGCGTGGGTCGGCATTGGCGGGCCGCTGTTCGGCGCGCTCGGAGCTGTCGCCTGTATCGGACTTTTCATGACAACGGGAAACCCGCTCTTCAGCGCCCTCGCCTACACCGGATGTTTCCTCAACCTGTTCAACCTGGCTCCCGTCGGTTTTCTCGATGGCGGACGTATCGTAACCGCGATCTCTCCCTGGCTCTGGGTTATTGGAATGGCCGTTCTCGTAGCCCAACTGTTCGTCCACATGAACGTCCTCATCATCATGATTCTCGTCATGTCGGTTCCACGGGTATTCTCGTTGTTCCGGCGCAAGACCGATGAGGAAAAACGCTACTTCGAGGTCACGCCCGCCCAGCGTCTCACCATGGCGATCCTCTACTTTGGCCTGACCGCATTACTTGTCGCCGGCATGCACTACAGTCACGTTACGCCGGAAAACCAGCCCCAATAAACTCACAGGGAATCGTAAGCATTCCGCTCTCCCGCGCCAGTCCTCACAGCCCAACAACCCGCGCGGCGAGAATCTGCCCCTGCTCGTCAACCACCTCGATCAGAACCGCACGCTTCGGCCGTGTACGCCCGCCTTCCGTGGCGGAAACTACCACATCGACTACGCCGTTATGGCATTCTGCGTGGTAAGTTGTAAGAAGGAAATCGCCACGACGATAACCGAACCCGTCACCATCGTCTTCGTAAAGTTGCCCGGTGGCCTGCCCCTTCCGGTCGGGGCAGACCAACAACGTAAGCGGACTGAGTGAATTTTCTTCCGTGTTCTGAACCACACGACCCAGCGGCACAATCGAACCGGCACGCACCAGCACCTTTGCCTGCTCAGAATCAGCACGGTCCTCCGGCACAAGCGATAGCTCCCGCCATATTCCTTTTGGCAGGTTCGCCTTCTTCGCCCAGGCCGGTACGATCAGCAAATCGGAGCCCAGCATGAACGCCGTTTCCTCTCGCCGCAAACTGAGGTCCGCCGGATCGGCCATGAAGACCGGCCGCATGACCGGCAGGCCCGAAACACTTGCTTCCCGAAACAACGTGTAGAGATAAGGTAGGAGGCGATAGCGACGTTCGATGGCCGTTCGCGCCGTGAACTCGACTTTTTCACCAAATGCCCACGGCTCCTTGTCGTTTGAGTCCTTTACCGCGTGGCCACGGCAGAAGGGTAAAAAAACACCGGTGCCAACCCACTGCGCCCAGAGGTCGGCGGTAGCTTTTTCTCCAAAGCCGCCAAGGTCAGGCCCGGCAAAGGGCTGCCCCGACAACCCCAGCGTAAGCGTCATCGGAATCGACAGTTTCATCTGCGCCTCGGTCGAGGCGTTGTCTCCAGTCCAGGTTGCGGCATAACGCTGGCCGCCGATAAAATTCGCGCGCGTGAGCACAAACGGTCGCTTATCCGGGCGCGCCGCCTGTATGCCATCACGGGTCGCCTGAGCCATGAGCATGCCATAAATATTATGATAACGCAGATGCGGGCCGGCCGGGATTTCGGCGCCGCCCCGGTGCAGATTATCCTCCGGCATCGTCTTCGACGGCACGTTGAAGACCGCCGGCTCGTTCATGTCGTTCCAGACGCCATCCACGCCGGTCGCGACAAAATCCCGATACAATCCAGACCACCAAACGCGCGTTTCAGGCCGCGTGAAGTCAGGGAAAACGCACGCGCCCGGCCAGACGTCGCCGACGAAATCCTTCCCGGACGCCGTTTTTACCCAAACATCATTCGTGCAACCGTCGCGGTAGTTCCTGTATCCAGTGTCCACCTTCACGCCAGGATCGATCATCCAGACGCTTTTGTAGCCACGCTGATGCAGGTAGGTGTTGAGCCCTTCCGGATCGGGAAAACCTTTCTTGTCGAAAGTGAAAACTCGAAAGCCATCCATGTAATCGATATCCATCCAGATCACATCGCAGGGAATTTTTCGTGAGCGAAATTCGTCGGCAACTTCCTTCACTTTCGCGTCGGGGTAATACGACCAGCGACATTGCTGATACCCCAGCGCCCAGCGTGGCGGCAGCGGCATCCGGCCTGTCAGGTCAGCAAGAACGCTCAAAACCTCCCGAGGCGAACTGCGCTCAATCACCAAAACAGGGAAAGCCGGGCCTTCGCTGGTAAATGTAATTTCAGTGCCGCAGCTGAGTTCGGCCTTCCAGGTCGAATCAAAAATAATCCCGTAGGCCGAACCGTCGCGACGCAGACCCAACACCCACGGATGCGATTGATAAAGCCTCCGTCCGCCGTCGGTTTTATAGGTGTAGTTGTCGGTATTCCAGAGTGCGACCGAAGTGCCGTTGCGCCGCAGCGGGCCAGTAACTTCCCCGCCACCGTAGAGATCATCCTCTTTGTCGATCGCGACGGTCACACTGAACCTTTTCCCGTCGCTGGAAAAAACCGGCCGCTCATGCCAGCCAGCCGGTATTGACCCGCGGATTTTCGGAACCTCCACCAAGCACGGCGAGTAAGGCAGATGAGCCGGATCGAGACCGGTCGGAAGAAAAAGAGCGACGCCATCACTCACCAACCCCGCCGCTCGCGTCTCCACCGGCACAAACGCCACCGGTTCTCCGCGCAGGCCGGCCCAGCCCGCGACAAATCCAGTCGTGATCAAAATATACAGCAACACGGTGGAGATTCTTGGATGGATCATCGCTTTATGTATCCGAGGTTGTCCTACGCTGTTCAGGCCGAGCCAGTCACATACGCACACTCAGCTCAACGCACAATTTCACGCCAAGCCTGGGCTGTGCCGTCTTAAAAACGGCCCCTTTGCCGCGACGGGCCCATCCGAAAGTTTGCGCTCAAAGTCGCAGTTGCACACAACACACACCGATGCAGAGCGCCCAGACCACTGAGAACACAAAAGATCGCCCGCCCGCGGAAACGACCGCGATGGGCGTACTGCTGGCATTGAGCCTCTCACACCTCCTCAATGACACCTTGCAGGCGGTATTGCCTGCGATCTATCCGATTCTCAAGGAGTCGTTCCAACTCAATCTCACTCAGATCGGGCTGATCACATTAACCTACCAGCTCACCGCCTCATTGCTGCAGCCGCTCACCGGGCTCTACACCGATCGATACCCGCAGCCCTATTTGCTCACGGTCGGTATGGGGTTCACCCTCACCGGACTGGTTTTTCTTTCCCAGGCTGCCAGCTACCACGCGCTTCTTTTTGCCGCCGCGCTGACCGGCATGGGCTCCTCCATCTTCCACCCCGGCGCCTCACGCCTCACCCGGCTGGCTTCGGGCGGGCGCCATGGATTCGCTCAATCGCTCTTTCAGGTCGGAGGCAATGTTGGCACGTCGCTCGGGCCTCTGCTCGTCGCGTTCATCATCGGTACGCGGGGACAGGCCAATATTCTCTGGTTCACGCTGCTAGCGCTCACCGGCATCGTCGTTATGTTTCGGCTTGGCCGCTGGCATCACGGCAAGTTGCTTAAACAAAGCGTAACCGCCAGCCCACGCCACCACCCCATCGCACCGCGTCTCCCGGCGGCCAAGGTCACCCTGGCGCTGACCGTGCTGCTCGCGCTGATCTTTTCGAAATATTTCTACCTCGCGAGCATAACCAATTATTACACCTTTTACCTTATTGCAAAGTTCGGTGTCTCGATCCAGCAGGCGCAGATCTATCTCTTCGTTTTCTTGTTCGCCGCCGCGCTCGGCACGATTTTAGGCGGGCCCATTGGGGACCGCTTCGGCCGAAAGATTGTCATCTGGTTTTCCATCCTCGGCGTGGCGCCGTTCACCCTGCTGCTACCGTTTGCAAATCTCGCGTGGACCGTGGTGCTCACGGTATTCATCGGCGCGATTCTGGCCTCGGCGTTTTCCGCTATTCTGGTTTACGCGCAAGACTTGCTGCCCGGAAATGTAGGGCTCGTCGCCGGCCTGTTTTTTGGACTGGCTTTTGGCATCGCCGGCGCAGGCTCGGCGCTTCTTGGCCGGTTGGCCGACCATACGAGTATCGACCACGTTTACCGCATCTGCAGCTTTCTTCCCCTGATTGGGTTGCTAACGATCTTCCTGCCCGATCTCCACATCAGGCATTCGCAGACGGTGAATAGGTCCTGAAGTCAAAAAAACATGTTGCCAGCGGTAAACCGCCGGCTGATTCAACACTAAAGTCCGAGGAAAGAGGTGGATTACTTTCACTTTCAGCCGATCAGTGTTAGTAGTTAGACAACCGGCAATTCCGCCTGCCCTGCTCCCCAATCAGCGATGGCCAATATCCTGCTTCTCGATGACAACGAGATCGCCTGCCGGGCGATGCAGGGTATCCTTACCCGCGGACAACATCGCTGCATTATCGCCACCGACGCGGAGACCGCGTTCAAGCAATTGCGCGAACTCGTGAAGTTCGATCTGGTGTTCCTCGAAGTTAAACTTTCGAAGGGCGAGAACGGCATGCACTTCCTGCAACGCCTTCGCGAAGATGCCTTCCTAAAACTAATCCCGATCGTCGTCTACTCGACCGTCACGCATCAGGATATCGTGAAGAAGGCGCTCTCGCTAAAGGTCCAGAATTACTTGATCAAGCCCTACCGCGACGAAGCCATCTATGCGGAAATCGGCAAAGCCGTCGCGAATCCATGGCGCAATCTCCACTTCGAAGAGGAAAAATCATTTTGCACCCAAATGGGCCTAAAGGTCAGCGACCTGAAGAAAATACTGCACGAGCTCCGCGTCGCTCTCCATGCAGCCATCGAACCGTTGCAAGAGTGCGCCGAAACCCGCAACCAGAAGGAAGCGGTTACCCGCATCGACCCATTGGCCGAACGCGCAGAAGGGGCCGGAGCCTGGGGTATCGTCGAATACCTGCAGGGACTAAAGGCGAAGCTTGAGATGCGTAACTGGCTGGCGCTCACCCAGAGCAAGGACGACCTCGATTACGTCTGCCGATTGATCGATTGCCATCTCGACCACAACTATACGCCAGCGGCATTCTACTCCGAACAGGAACGCAAGGAACAGGAAGAGAGCAAACTGCGCGATCAATGGATCGAGGCGGACCTCAGCCGCGGCCCGTTGATCCAGCAAAGTGAAATCCGGCAAAAGCTCGAAACGCTCCAAGCCGGCCCGGTGATCGACACCGTCTCCGCCGCGTTCCTGATGAACGCCGACGGTCGTGCGCCGAGCCTAAACCAATTGATAGATCTTGTTTCGAAAGACCCATGGTTGACCGCGCAAGTGCTCATCACCGCGAATCAGCTTGAGCACGACGAGATGACGTCGATCGAAGACCTTCGCCTCGCTGTAACCATGATGGGCTACGAAAAATTGACCGCTATGGCGAAGGCGATGCCCATCGTAGAAGAACGGTATTTGCGGCTGCTGCCATGGACGTGGGCTCACTATTGGATGTTTCAGGTGGCTGTGGCGCGAGTTGCTCAATTTGCCGCCGTCAATCTCGAACTCACCGATCTCGCTCCCAACGCATACACAGCGGGCCTGCTTCACGATTATGGCCGGCTGCTCCTCGCCCAATTGTACCCGTTTAGTTTTCAAGCCACCGTTTCTTACGCAAAAAAACTCTCCATTCCGCTACCGGACGCAGAACAAAAGTACCTCGACTGGACCGCTCGCGAAGCAGGCGAAAATTTCGCCCACAAACTCGGAATGCCGAAAGTGTATTGCGAGGTGATACGATGGGTAGGCACGCCGGAAGCCGCGGGGGAACGACCTTACCTGGTGGCGCTAGTCACCCTCGCCCGTCACCTATGCCTGCAGAATCAAATTGGGTTTTCCGGGGAAAACCTTCGTCCACTGGCTCAGGTCGAGGAATCTCAAGCCTGGCAAATCCTACGTAACCGCGTTTTCCCCAGCTTTAATTTAAAGAAATTCGAGTCACAGACTCACAATCTCTGCGCCACGCTCAAACAAGAGCTGGCCGGTCACATTTAGTCACCACTGAAGCGAATGCCCTCCGATCCTTCCCCAAGGGTCGACCTAATCGTAGGGAGCATCGGACCTCGTAAAAAAAGAAGGCCCGGACGCTGCTTTCGCAACATCCGGGCCATAAATCTGGCAACGACCTACTCTCGCGGGACCTAACGTCCTACTACCATTGGCTGCTCAGGGCTTAACGACCGTGTTCGAGATGGGAACGGGTGGGACCCCTGGCATGTGATCACCAGAAAGTGACTCTCTTTCGAGAAAGTAATAAAGTTTAGGAAAAAACTAACTAAAGGAGGAAGAATAAACGCCTTCGAATAACAAGGCTGCATAAACCGAAGAAGGTCATTAGTACCAGTAAACTGAATACGTTACCGTAATTACATTTCTGGCCTATCAACCGGGTGGTCTACCCGGACCTTCTACCATCTTGCGATGGATTGTGATCTTATCTTGGGACGAGCTTGGCGCTTAGATGCTTTCAGCGCTTATCTCTTCCGAACATAGCTACCCGGCGCTGCCACTGACGTGACAACCGGAACACCAGAGGTTCGTCATTCTCGGTCCTCTCGTACTAGAGAATGAACCCCTCAAATCACAAACGCCCACAGCGGATAGAGGACCGAACTGTCTCACGACGTTCTGAACCCAGCTCGCGTACCACTTTAATCGGCGAACAGCCGAACCCTTGGGACCTTCTCCAGCCCCAGGATGTGATGAGCCGACATCGAGGTGCCAAACCGCGCCGTCGCTGTGAACGCTTGGGCGCGATCAGCCTGTTATCCCTAGCGTACCTTTTGTCCTATGAGCGATGGCGATTCCACATTCAACCACCGGATCACTTGAACCTGCTTTCGCAACTGCTCGACTTGTTGGTCTCACAGTAAAGCTCCCTTATACTCATGCGCTCTATAGCCCGATTACCGACCGGGCCGAGGGAACCTTCGTAATCCTCCGTTACTCTTTGGGAGGATTCCGCCCCAGAAAAACTGACCTGCTATCACTGTCCCACAACCAGTTAATGGTATGAGGTTAGACGCCTAACAATTAAAAAGTGGTATTTCACATTACGACTCAGCCCGATCCTGAAACCGAGCTTCGGAGTCTCCCACCTATTCTACGTATTAAAAATCAAGCGACAATAACAGCTTACAGTAAAGGTGCATAGGGTCTTTCCGTCCTGCTGCGGGTAGGCGGCATCTTCACCGCCACTACAATTTCACCGAGCATCTCTCCGAGACAGTCGTCAACTCGTTACACGATTCGTGCGGGTCGGAACTTACCCGACAAGGAATTTCGCTACCTTAGGACCGTTATAGTTACGGCCGACATTCACGGGGGCTTAGACGCGAAGCTTGCACCTCACGCTTTCACCTTTCCGCATTGGTCACGTGTCACACCCTATACGTCGTCTTGCGACTTAGCAGAGTGCTGTGTTTTTGCTAAACAGTCGGTTGACGCAATTAACTGCGGCCCCTTGCGGGGCACCCCTTATACCGAAGATACGGGGTTAATTTGCCGAGTTCCTTAGAGAGATTTCACTCGCGCGCCTTAGAATACTCATCTTTCCCACCTGTGTCGGTTTACGGTACGGGCATCCTTGGCCTAACCGGAGAACTTTTCTCGGAAGCAGAGTATCACTGAATCCCTCTCAGCCGTGGCTTTGAGGTCCTGTCGCTTTTCAGATTAAGCCGGTCTTTTAACCCCGGCGAACCTACGAGCTTCGACGACGATTCAACACGTCGCTCAGTTAACTTTCTCCGTCATTCTACGGGTCGAACGGTTTCGGATGGTGCTGGAATATTAAACCAGCTTGGCATCGATTATTCCTTACGGCCTCATCTTAGCACCCGACTAACCCTGGGAGGACGAACCTTCCCCAGGAATCCTTGGGATTTAGGCGAGCTGGAATTAAACCAGCTTTATCGTTACTTATGTCTGCATTCTCACTTCCAAACGCTCCAGAGTCGGTTACCCTTCCCCTTCGCTGCATTTGGAACGCTTTCCTACTGCTTACCTTGCGGTAAACCCATAGCTTCGGTATACGGCTTGAGTCCCGATCATTTTCGGCGCAATTTCGCTCGATGGGTCAGCTGTTACGCACTGTTTAAATGATGGCTGCCTCTAAGCCAACATCCCCATTGTCTGAGCAAAATCACATCCTTTATCACTGAGCCGTATTTTGGGACCTTAACTGATGGTTTGGACTATTCTCCTCTCGACGATGGACGTTATCACCCACCGTCTGACTGCCGGGCTTCACTCTGTGGTATTCGGAGTTTAATTAAGTTCAGTACCCCGGTAGGGGCCCTAGCTTATTTAGTGCTCTACCTCCACAAATCAGCACCCGACGCTATACCTAAATATATTTCGGAAAGAACCAGCTATCACAGGGTTTGATTAGTCTTTCGCTCCTAACCACAGCTCATCTCAGAACTTCTCAAGGTTCACGAGTTCGGACCTTCACTTCGTTTTACCGAAGTTTCATCCTGACCATGGTTAGATCACCTCCGCTTCGGGTCTATTGCCAGCAACTAAGCGCCCTATTCGGACTCGCTTTCGCTACGCTTGCACCGGTGACCGGCTTAAGCTTGCTACGGGCAATAACTCGCAGACTCATTATACAAAAGGCAGGCGGTCACTCCACGAGGGAGCTCCCACTGACTTGTTAGCAATTGATTTCAGTTACTGTTTCACTCCCCTAACAGGGGTGCTTTTCACCTTTCCCTCGCGGTACTAGTTCACTGTCGGTCGTCATCGAGTATTTAGCCTTATGCCGTGGTCGGCATGGATTCACACGGGGTTTCACGTGCACCGTGCTACTCAGGGTACCTCTAGGTAAGAACGAATTTTAAACTACGGGACTGTCACCCGCTATGGTCTCACTTTCCAGAGAGTTCGTCTAATTCATTCAAGTCCACGTTGAGGCCCTACTACCCCGCCAGGATAAATCCCGACGGTTTGGGCTGTTCCGAGTTCGCTCGCCACTACTAACGGAATCGATTCTCTTTATTTTCCTGCGGTTACTGAGATGTTTCACTTCACCGCGTGTCGCTTTACCGATGCTATGTATTCACACCGGAATGATCTTGGTTACCCAAGACCGGGTTTCCCCATTCGGAAATCTTCGGATCAATGCGTGCGTGCCGCTCCCCGAAGCTTATCGCAGCTTGCTGCGTCCTTCTTCGCCTGATGACGCCAAGGCATCCATCAATTGCTGTAACTGGTTTATGCAAACGCTTATTATTCTAGGCGTTTATTCTACCTACTTACATTATATTCTATCCTAAACTTTCAAAGAACAAAATTATTCCACTTTATGCCATCTGCCGCCCAATCCACATTACCATAGACTCGCTATGTAATGGTGGGCCCAGATGGACTTGAACCATCGACCCCGCGCTTATCAAGCGCGTGCTCTAACCAACTGAGCTATGAGCCCGAGTTTGGAAACTGGCAGTGATCAAAGAGTCGCAGATGGTGGAGCCGGACGGATTCGAACCGACGACTTCCTGCTTGCAAAGCAGGCGCTCTGCCAACTGAGCTACGACCCCATT
>Ga0302289_1000535_pt1 | contig 15798 bp, 14 predicted proteins | sample III_Fen_N1_2_FD_194552 | JGI IMG/M metagenome (GOLD analysis project Ga0302289, IMG submission 194552) | Peat permafrost microbial communities from Stordalen Mire near Abisko, Sweden - III_Fen_N1_2 | ecosystem: Environmental > Terrestrial > Soil > Wetlands > Permafrost | place: Sweden: Abisko... | reverse complement strand
AAACATCCACAACAAATTTCGAGCGCGCTTCCGCTAGAATCTTTTCCTCGCCGACAAAGAGGTTGTTGCTGTTGGTGATGACGTCTTCTCCGCCCGACTCTTCGGAAACGAGAACGGTACGCGTCTTATACTCGCTACCTTCCGGTAACGCTTTTCCGTAGATGACGATCGTGATATCGCGCTTGCGACTTTTGTACATCTTGTTCTCGGTGTAGTAAGCGAAAATATAAAGCGGGGAGTCCGAAGTATTGGTGAATGAAAAGTCGATGTGGTTGGTATCCACGGTTGCGTCAAGACCCTTATCCACGTAGGTGGAAGGGATGGAATGCCTGTGACGCTCGACGATTTTTATATTCGGATATGCCTGCAGCAGAGCGTTGTAGAGCGTTGTGCTCACTTGGCAAACGCCACCGCCGTATTGCGGTGTCAGGGTATCGCCGCCGAAGATGCCGTTAGCCAGATGCCAGCCGTTCTCCTCGGTGCGGTCGCCAACCGTGTCGTTGAAGCTCCAGGTTTTACCCGGCAGAACAACCTGGTTATTGATCCTATTCGCGGCTTTCTCAACGTTGAATGCGCGGTTGGGAATCATTTCCCGCTGAGATTCTGTGTCCTCCGCCGTACCTTTAAAGGAATAGGTGGTTGAGAATTTTCCGATTTGGGTGAAATTCGCTTGAATATCGGCTAGTGTAAGCGAAGGCTGAACGGTCGTCAGCGTCGGCGTCAGAGTGGTTTGCAATTGTCCCGAATCGACCGCTTGCTTGACAAGCGCAACGGTGGAGGCAACATCCAGACCAAAGCCGGGAGTGCCTTCAACATATTGCGGTGAGGGTTTGCCGCTGCTGGTAAAATCAAACGTCACGCTGGCGTCCACTGGTGGCTTGCTGGATGTCTGGTTAATCGCTTCGATTCGGCTGGAAAGAGTCGCGTCGTCGATGCTGATCTTCGTGCTGTAAGCCTGATTTGCGCCGCCGGAAAGCGCCTGCTCAATCACCGCGTTGAGGTCGGAGGAGGCGTTCATATCCGATCCGGTAATGCTCGCGTTGATCTCCGCGCTGGAGAGCGTGATGGAGATGTTGTTGAGCGCGTAGGTTTCGTTGGATTCGAGCTGTGGGCGCACTTCATCCACGGTTTTACCGGAGAGATCCATGCCGTTGATGTAGACACCGTTGTGGAATTTACCAGTCTCGGTATCGACCTGCGCTGGCGTTGAACAGCTATTGACGAGCAGTATGACCGCCACAACAATCAACGCAAGAAACGCAAATCCCATGAACCCCATGATCATCTTGCGTTTGCGTGCCTTCGCGCGGCGTGCGCTTGCGCGCTTTGCGGATGTAGCGGAACCGCTGCGATTCGGTGCCTGATAATATTCCATTTGACTGCCGGAAGAATTCGCTGCGCGACTATCAGCACGCTCTTGTGAACGCTTTCCGCTGGCAGTAGTTGATTTAGTTGTGTCGGGCAAACCCGAGTATTTTTCGTACATGCTAGTCCTTTTCGGTGAATCGTCATTTCTATATGCGTATTCGCATACTTTGGTATTATACACGATTCCAGAAATTCAGGCAACCGTTTCACAATACTCTCACTTTCATCGAACAACAGATTTTCTGCGAATTGTTACGTGAAACCATGAAAAAGATACACGCTGATCCGAATTTTATCTAATTTTACCCATATGAAAAATTGCGATTGACAAGATTGATTGATATGTTATCATATAAATGAACACGTTCACTTAAAAAGAATCGAGGCGTTGAGAGTGCGAAAAAAAGACACAGCATTGCGACAGACGCTTTTGTCATGCGCAAGCAAGATCGAGTGCGATGAAGGAGTAAACGCGATCAACATCCGCCGTCTTGCGACGGAGGCGAACATCGCGATTGGAACGGTATACAACTATTTTGAGAGCAAGCAGGACGTTCTGCTTGCGCTGACCGAAGAGTATTGGAAAAATGCGCTGGATCAGATGTATGCGTGCGTTACCGCGGAGCGTTTTAGTCAGCAACTAGGGCAGATCATCGCGTTTTTGCGATCCAGAATGAACGACTGCGCGGAGATTTTGATGCGCAGCATGCATGATGACGCAGATGCGGGGCGGCTCCGGATGGCTTCCATGCAACGCGTGCTGCGGCATGCGCTGGTGGAACGCCTCAACCGAGATTCCGCGATCAAAGAAAATGTTTGGAGCGAGTCCTTCTCCAAAGAAGCGTTTGCGGATTTTGTTCTGGCGAACATTATTTCGCTGATGCAGCAAAAAGACGAGGACACCGGTGTTTTTCTCGAAGTCATCGAAAGAATATTATATTAAGGAGAATTATCATGGCACAGGCTTTGGCAGAATCGATTTTTGACGCGTTTTATTTGACGTTTGCAATCGTCATCGGCATTTATTTAATCACGAAGGGTGGCAAAGGCTCACTCGTGCGCATGTTTGGCGTGATGGCGATCGTACTCGGCGCAGGGGATGCGTTTCATCTTGTTCCGCGTTCAATCTCACTCTGGACGACAGGACTTGAGGCAAACGCCGCCGCTCTTGGCGTTGGCAAACTCATTACTTCAATCACAATGACAATCTTTTACCTCATCCTGTATTATATCTGGCGGAAGCGCTATCAGATTCAGGGGAGAAAAACGCTTACGATCACCATGTGGGTGCTGACAATTGCCCGCGTCGCTCTCTGCGCGATGCCGCAGAATCAATGGCTGACCTATGATCAACCGCTGCTTTGGGGCATCTTGCGCAACATCCCGTTTGCAATCATGGGCATCCTGCTCATCGTATTATTTGTGCAGGAAGCAAAGCGCGCCAACGATAAGGTGTTTCGGTTCATGGGGCTTGCCATCACGCTCTCGTTTGCGTTTTATATCCCCGTGGTGCTGTTTGCAGAAAAGATTCCGATGATCGGCATGCTGATGATCCCAAAGACGCTGGCATACGTCTGGGTGGTCGTCATGGGACTCAATCTTTATCGGCAAACCAAGAAAGAAATGAAAGAATAGAACCAAAGGGAGTTAAACTCTTTAACAATCAATAAAACGGAGACAGAATATTATGATAAAAAGATTCTTTAATGCGGCAATCGTTTACGCAAGCCTCGCGATGGCAGGCGGCGTGTTTTTCCGCGAGTTCACAAAATATACCCAGTTTGAAGGAGACACGATTCTTTCGTTGATGCATGTGCATTATTTCGTACTCGGCATGTTCTTCTTCCTCTTGCTGGCGCTGCTGGAGCGGGTGTTCTCGTTCTCCACGCAAAAGGGAAGCAAAGGCTGGGTCACGGTATATCACGTCGGCCTCAACATCACGATGGCTGGCCTGTTCCTGCGCGGGCTTGCGGAAGCGACGGAAACCACACTTTCCGCCGCGTTGAACGGCTCACTCTCCGGTGTCTCCGGCATCGGGCACACGCTTCTTGGCGTAAGTATGATTGCACTGCTGATTTTGATTCGCAGAAGCGCGATCAAAGAAAAGGCATAACACAGAAAACTCAGTTTCTACATAAAAAAACGCGGTTTATGCCGCGCTTTTTTTGTTTATTTGACGTTTTCTGATTCGGATGCTTGCGCTTGACTCTGCTCGGGTTTGCGGTATAACAAAGAAAATACGAGCAGAAGAATGCATAAGGGAACCCATATGGAGCGTATGCCCAGCGCGCTTGCAGCCATAAAGCCGATGAACGCACCGAAGATGAAGACAACGATAATGCTGTAGTACTTCATCGCGCCGGTAAACGAAATTGCGTCTTTGTGTTTGATTGCTTGAAACAGCAACTCCGTTCCACTCCGCAGATTTCCTGTGCACATGGTCGTTGCATAGCTTAAGCCGTGCAGCGTTCGAAAACTCTCTACCTGCAGCGCGCAGACGAACGAGATAGCAATGTTGACATATGGATTCCAGCCACCACTGGGGATGAACCCGATCACAAACAGCAGAACGCATTCGACGGCTAGAACAATCTGCCGCCAATGCAGTAATCGGGTTTGTTTAAACAAGCTCTGCATCCACTCGGCAAGCAACACACCTGCTGTAAATGCGAGAATCGGAATCAGATAGGTGAGTGCATCGCCCCAGCGACGTTCCGAGAGGCGAAGGCCTAGCAACACCATATTTCCTGTTTGCGCATTTGCGAATACACCGCCGCGCGTTAGATAAGAATATGCGTCGAGAAATCCTCCCGAGAGCGTGAGCAGCGCGCCGACAAGGAAGGAATCGGATCGTTGTATGTCGAATGGCGTTCTACGGAAGTTCATCATACAAAACTCTTTTCGGTGATATCGTATCATCTAAAATATATGAAACAAATATATCAAGAATATAACACATCGCCCCAAAAATGAAAACAGAACCGCACAGAAACGATGGGGTCAGCGCTTAATCACCTAAAATTTGATATTCATAACCACTATTGTTATTCTGAAATGATATACTGAATTCATGACTGTGCAGGAGGTAAGCTGATGAAGAAACGAATCATTCTATTGTTCGCTGCGTTCATGTTGCTTTCGGGTTGCGCCGCGGCAAGTCAACCCGGTGAAGCGACCGCTGCGCCGGATGCGGTATCCGCCGCTACAGAGAAGCGGTATCGAGAGGGAGAGTTGCGCGAGTACGATGGTGAGCGGCTGGACCCGGCCATTGGACCTGGCGACAATTCGATTAAGGGCATTCAGTATGTCGATATCACTTCGTATCAATTAACAATCGACGGTCTTGCCGACTCACCGCAGACATACACCTATGATGACGTAAAAGCATTGCCAAGCGAAGAACGCTTACTTCGGCTGTATTGCGTGGAGGGTTGGAACGCGAATATCCTTTGGAAAGGCGTCCCCATGAAAACCCTGCTAGAGTCGGCTGATCCGCAGGCGGAGGCAAACACCGTGATTTTCCACGCGGTGGATGGGTATACAACGTCCATGCCGCTTCAGGAAATTCTCGATCATAACCTCATTTTGGCGTACGATGCCAACGGAATTGCGCTGCCGCCAGAGATGGGGTATCCATTCATCTTCGTTGCTGAGGACAAGTGGGGCTACAAGTGGGCGCGCTGGGTCAATCGAATCGAGCTTTCGTCAGACGCTTCGTATCAGGGATACTGGGAGAGCAATGGCTACAGCAACGATGCGGATCTCGGCAAACCGTCGTTTGATTAAATTCAGATTCTTCGTCTAACACAAAAGAGAGCCAAACAAGGCTCTCTTTTTTTAAAACAGAATCATGATGCGCTACTTCCAGAGGATCAAATCTTCCAGCGGCTGACGTGTTTTCGTGCGGTGTGGCTCTTGGGCGCGATAGCCAAAGGCGACCATCACGGAGACGCCAAAGTGAGCGGGATCAAAAACACCCTCCTGCACGAACAACTCGTCCACTTTGCTTTGCTGGAATCCCTCAATCGGGCAGGAATCGATGCCAAGATAAGCCGCCGCCGTCATCATGTTTGCCAGTACGATATACGTTTGCTTGCCTGCCCAGTCAAACATGGCGCGTTCACTCTCAAGCAGGTTGAAATCATCTTCTTGGAATGTGCGGTATTTCGCGCGCCGTTGATTTGCGATTTCAACGGATTGGTGCTGAACATCCTGCATCACATGGCTGATAAAATCGGAAGAATAGATCATATCCGCCGTTTTCCGCGCCAGCAATAAAACAAAATGACTCGCTCCGTTGAGGCTGTTCTGCGCGCCCCAAGCAAGCGGATAGAGCTTTTGCTTGAGCGCATCATCCGTCAGCACGACCATTTTCCACGGCTCAAACCCAAAGGAGGACGGTGAAAGACGCGCTGCTTCCAATATGGTATTAAAATCCTCTTTGGACACAGATCTGCTCGCATCAAACTTTTTGCATGCGTGCCGGAAACGGAATACGTCGAGGATCTCCTGATTTTTTTGCTTCATGGGAAAACTCCTTTGCCGATGAACAGAATTTTACGGGGAATCTTACAAAAAAGCGCGCGCGTCAGATCAGTTGATCTGATACGTCGCTTCCACCGCAACGTTGCCTTTGATTGCAATCCAGACAGGGGAGATGATTTCCGCCTGATGTAGCACCTTCTCCATATCCTCCGTAGTCACTTCGTTGGATTGGAGTTCGACGTGAAAGAGTATCTTGCTCAGCGTGAGCGGCTGCTCTGTGCGCTCGCCTTCCGCTTTGACGGAGTAGGCGTCGATATGCTTGCCAAGCCGCATCAAAAGCCCTACAATCGCTGTGCTCACGCAGGCGGAGAAGGTCATGACGAGCGCTTCGAGTCCGGATAAGCCGTCGCTGGTTCCAAGTGGAGGAGTGTAGTCAAACGGGATCGTCAGGGCAGGATGATCCGCGCTCACAGACTCAAAGTGAACGTTACCTGCGGTACGCTTTAGCTCGATTACGATGTTTTCCATATGCGTTCTCCTGAAATATAATAGCATTGAATGGAATGCACTACTTACAGTATAGCGGATTGGAGCAAATAGTTTAATGCGAATTTTATTAGAATTATGAAAAGACTTTACACTGATTAAGAAGAGCTTTTCTCAAACAGAAACAAAGAACGGTCTCAAATCTTGTCCATTCAATCGTTGTTGCTCATTTACAAATTGATGCAACCCATGCATAGTCAATATTAATTACAGTTCACCCATAGGAATCTTAGCAAAGACGAAATCAATTTGCTTTTATTCTTTTGCCGCCGAATGCATGAATTGACCTAGTTCCAGCGATGCTCCTGCCCCACTGTACTGTCCCTGCGGGGATAAACAATTCATCCCCGGGATTGAGGACGATTTCTCTGTCCTCAAAGCAGGCTATGTACTGACCGGAGACGATGATCATGTACTCATCAAAATTGTGCTTGTGTTTTTTAGATTCCCTACCGGAAAAGCAAGTCCAGAAAGCCATTTGACCGCTTCCCGGCGCATCATAATAATATCCTTCAATATCATCCGTGTTTTGCGCGTTGTTGGGTACGCGATTTTTTTCGTTTTTCATGAAATCCGGAAAATCTATCATCATTCATTACTCCAATCGAAAATAATTCAATATAATTATAAAAGAAATTGATCAAAAAATCAAATGACGTGAGCCGATGAATGATAGGTCTGGGTGAAAGGATTAGAACCTTCGCATCCGTGGCGCACGTTAGAGCGCCCGTTCGCGCATGAAAAACGATTCACCGGATCATTTTTTCCGCTGCGCGGCGGCACTTACCCCTTGACCCCCGATGGGTTTCTGCGAAGACCAAGGGCTGAAATCGTTCCTCAAACAGAAAGAATGGACATCGGATGATGTCCATTCTTTATTTTGGTCTGGGTGATAGGATTTGAACCTACGGCCTCTTGACCCCCAGTCAAGCACGCTACCAAACTGCGCTACACCCAGACGGCGTTGTTTATGATAGCATTTGGCAGGGTAAATGTCAACACTTGCGATGCGGCTTTGCGCGGAAATCAGATGATTTTTGCTGGTTTCATATTACGAAAAAATAACGCTAGCAATGAGCAAAATCACGCATTCAAAAGACAATCGTTTTTATGCATGATATAATCGAAACGATCATTCTCAGAACAAACAGAAAGAGATTTATATCTATTATGAAATTCTTCACTCAATCTCCCGCTGAGCAGATCGCCTCCGTGATGCGCCGCGTCTATGACCGCGGGCTCACCACTGCCACCGGCGGAAACATCTCCATACTCGACGAAAACGGCGATATCTGGATCACCCCGAAAGGCTTCGACAAGGGTAGCCTGACGGCGGAGGACATCATCTGCGTACACGCGGATGGCTCCTATGTGGGCAGACATGAGCCTTCTACTGAAATCTTTTTCCACCGCGCAACCTACCGCGCAAGGTCGGATTTTCGCGCAGTGGTGCATGCGCACCCCGTGTTTTGTATTGCATTTTCACTCACCCGAACGCTTCCGCGCGTCGATCTGCTGCCGGGTACGCTCGCGCTCTGCCAAAATATGCGGCTCTCGAAATACGCGATGATGGGCAGCCCCGAACTCGGAGAAAATTTGTTCGCGGAGTTTTCAAAGGGCGCGGACGTGGTCTTTTTGGAGAACCACGGTGTTTGCGTCGGTGCGAAAAATTTGTTGGAAGGCTATCAACTCTTCGAAACCATCGAATACGCTGCCAAGCTCGACCTGCTTGCGCAAAAGTTAGGCTCGCCGCGCTCGTTGACAAGTGAACAGCTTTCATTATGGAAGTCCCGCTCGATTTCTGCGCTGCCATTATTACCCGACCATCAGCCGAGTGAACCGGAACAAACAATCCGCAAAGAGATCATTCAAAAACTGCGTCGCGTATGCGATCACACGCTGTTTCTTGGCGCGCTTGGCGTTTGCAGCGCGCGCGTAGACGCGGACTCGTTCTTGATTACCCCGCGCGGCTTGGATAACGCGCTGCTCGAAGAAAATGATTTGGTTTTGGTGCAAATCGGCGCGGCGGAGGCGGGGAAGCAACCCACGGAAGAGACGCCACTACACGCGGCAATTTATAATGCGCATGCGGACATCAACGCGATTTTTTCTGCCGTGCCAGCGCATGTAGCAGCTTTTGCCAGCTCTGAGCAGCGGTTTGAAACATCTACCATACCGGAGAGCTATTATATGCTACGTTCGGTGCCGATTCGCCCGCTGCAAGAGTTTCTATATGCGCCTGATTCCGCAGCCGCGCAATTCTCCGCAAAGACCCCAGTCGTTCTCTTTGAGAACAGTCGCATCGTTACGACAGGCGCATCGCTGTTTACGGCGTTTGATCGGCTGGAGGTTGCGGAGGCAACCGCAGCATCCATTTTGGTTGCAAAAGAAGCGGGGCAGGTGATTTTCTTGAGTGATCATGAAATCCAGGCGCTCAAGACGACGTTTCATTTGGAATAATGATTCCGCAATAAAAACAGAAGACATTTCATTTAGAATAGTGGACCTTATTAGAAAATAGAATTCGATTAAAAAGAGAGTATCCATAAATCGTATAAATGAACGCAAGATTTATATTTCGGCAGACGGGAGCAATCCCGTCTGTATTTATATTTTTTTGCTTACCTTCTGAATATATGGTTGACTATAGACCAATGCAAATAAATAATATAAAATGTAAAATGTATTTGATAATTCACAACGGAGTAACAAATTATTGTAAAGTATGTAAGGGATAATTGTAAATTTGTAAATTGGGTGAGATTCGCTTGTTGAGCGCACCTGATTGGGGGAATGGGAGAATCATGACAATTACATTTTCGGATTTTCTGGCACGGCTTACGTCCAACCCGGCGCTGATGGTCACAGTAGCGCTGACGTTGGGCGTTATTATGGTCAACGGATGGACGGATGCGCCAAACGCAATAGCAACTTGTATCTCAACACGCTCCATGGCGCCACGCGCGGCAATCATGATGGCGGCGGTGTTCAATTTTCTCGGCGTGTTTGTGATGACACTGCTCAACGCGACCGTAGCCCAAACCATCTACAACATGGTGGATTTCGGCTCGAACGCGGGAGACGCGACCATAGCGCTCTGCGCGGGCATGTTTGCCATCGTTCTTTGGGCGACCATCGCCTGGTATTTCGGCATTCCGACCAGCGAGAGCCACGCACTCATCGCGGGAATTTCCGGTGCAGCGGTCGCTATTCAAAACGGCTTTGGAGGCATCAACGGGTCGGCCTGGATGAAGGTCATCTACGGCTTGATTCTTTCCTCCGTGCTCGGTTTTGCGATGGGATATGGTGTCACGAAACTCATGTCTGTATTATTTAAAAATATGGAGCGACGAAAGGCGGATCGTTTCTTTCGAAAGGGTCAAATCGCGGGCAGTGCGGCGATGGCGTTTATGCACGGCGCGCAGGACGGGCAGAAGTTCATCGGCGTGTTTCTGCTTGGTACATTCATCGCCGGCGGGCAAACGGACGTTACAACGTTTGTCATTCCTATTTGGCTCATGATTCTCTGCTCATTGGTCATGTCACTTGGTACCAGCATCGGCGGACTCCGCATCATCAAAGCGGTCGGCATGGACATGGTCAAGCTGGAGAAATATCAGGGTTTTTCCGCGGATATTGCGGCGGCGGGATGCCTGCTGCTCTCGTCACTGACGGGTATTCCGGTGAGCACCACGCATACGAAAACCACCGCTATCATGGGCGCTGGGGCAAGTAAACGGCTCAGTTCCGTCAACATGGGTGTCGTAAAAGAGATGGTCTACGCTTGGGTACTCACGTTCCCGTGTTGCGGCCTTGTCGGTTTTTTAATGGTCAAACTGTTTCTGGCTATTTTTTAAAGCTGGAAACATCACAAATAAAACTAGATTTCATCGAGCGATAGAAGGAGAATAATATGAAAAAACAGCATTCGAACGAGTATTTTGAAGGATTTGTTTTGGGTATGGAGAGCGCCTGCAAGGCAGCAGAATATCTCGAAAATCTTGTTGAACATTTTGACCCGGATAAATTGGGTGAACAGATTGATGAGATTCATGCAATTGAACACGAAGCGGATTTAAATAAACATGCGTTGATGCATAAGCTTGCCAAGGAGTTTATTACCCCCATCGAGCGCGAGGATATCATTCTGATGCTGCAGCAGATCGATAACGTGACGGACTTCATCGAAGACGTTGTGCGTAAGATGTTTATGTACAACACCAAGAGCGTTCGCTTCGAAACACTCGAGTTTGCCGCAATCATCAAGCAGTGCTGCTATGAATCGCGCGACGCGCTCAAGGAACTGCCGGGATTTCAGAAAAACGGTGAACGTCTTAGCCAGGCAATCGTCAAGGTTAACGACTTTGAGGAGCAAGGCGACCGTCTCTATTGCGCCGGTATGCGCCGCCTCTATTGTGAAAACGCCGAATCATTGGAACGCATCATTTGGACAAAACTGTTTGACGTGATGGAAGCCTGCTGCGACGCCTGTGAAGACGTCATGGAGAGCGTTGAGCTCGTCGTCATGAAAAACAGCTGATTGAGTCGAAGCATTAAAATAGCCCGAACGGTTCACGCCGTGCGGGCTTTTTTATTTCTTGATTGAACGAAAAAATCAGAACGTCAGCGGAGCAGCTGCTCCACGGTCTTTTCCAGATACATGCCGCGGGAGGCTTTGACAAGGATAACGTCTCCCTTATTAACTAATTCCGACAAGGCCGCAAGCAGGTCGTCCTGTGTTTCAAAGTACTGTGCAATGGTTGGCGAAACAGCTTTTGCGCCGGAGTATAGATGAATGCTCTCTTTGCCGACGCAGAGAATGCGCTCAAGACCGAGAGAGGCGGCATAGCGGCCAACGTCCTCGTGCATTTGCGCTGCAGCTTCGCCTAGCTCCCGCATATCGCCCAGAATGGCGACGCGTCTGCCGGAGCACTTGACCAAAACGTCCAATGAGGCCTTCATCGAGGTCGGGTTTGCGTTGTAGCTGTCGTCGATGACAGTGTAACTCTCTAATTCGTGTACATTCATTCGCCCGTGCAGCGGCTTGTAGGTCGCGATGCCGGAGGCAATCTCATCCAGCTGCATGCCGAGCAAAAGTCCCGCGGATACCGCCGCGAGCGCGTTGTAAACAGAATGCAGCCCCAGCGCGGGCACATGCATGCGGCACTGTTTTCCCTTATAGTTTGCGGTGAACTTCATACCGCCCAAAATCAGGTCCTCGATTTCTGTTCCGTAAACGGCGCAGTTTTCGCCCAAGCCGTAAAGCAGCGCATTCGGAATCTCGCGGAGCATATCGTCGTCCCCGTTGGCGATGACGCGCCCGCCCGCTCTCATATAAGGAAGCATCTCGGTTTTGCCTTGATAGATGCCTTCGCGCGAGCCAAAGTTTTCGATATGCGCGAGTCCGATATTCGTAAAGAGGCAATAGTCCGGTTGCACAAAAGAGGCGATGCGACCGATCTCGCCGAAATGATTGGTACCCATCTCAACGACGGCGACTTCGTGCGTTTCGTCCAGAGAAAAGATGGTTAGGGCGGCGCCGGTTTCGTTATTGAGATTGCCTTGCGTTTTCATGACGCGGAACTTCGCCTCAAGTGCCGCAGCGACAATATCTTTGGTAGATGTTTTGCCCGCGCTGCCTGTGAGCCCGATCACGGGGATCGTGAATTTATTTCGATAACATTTTGCGATCGCGTGCATCGCTTTTAGCGTATCCGGCACAAGGAGATACGGCTCTTCCGACAGCGGGCGATCAGAAACGACGAGTGAAGCGCCTTTTTCGCGCGCGGCTGAAATGAACTTGTGCCCATCGTGCTTTTCACCGAGGATTGCGACAAACAGCGAACCCGGCTGAGCAAGTTCGCTGTTGATGACGACGCTGCTCGCCGTTTCTTTCAGCAGAGCGGGGTCGCCGTAATAGGTTCCATCGCAGGCGGAGACGATTTCGGAAAACAAAAACTGCTTCATGCTCATTCGTACCGCTTGAGTGAAAGGTTGACGATTGCTTCGCACAGCGCGGGATAATCCAACCCATAGTGCTCTGCCTCTTGTGGCAGGAGGCTTGTTGGCGTCATGCCGGGCAGCGTGTTTGCCTCCAGGCAATATGCCTCGCCTTCATCCGTCAGCAGAAAGTCGATACGCGCATAGACGCCGAGCTTGAGCGCGCAAAACGCCTTCTTTGCGAGCTCCTGCACCTCTAGCGTGAGTTCCGGCGAGATGCGAGCAGGGACAATCTCGTCCGTCCAACCTTTTTGATATTTATGCTGATAATCATAGAACCCGTGTTTTGGTACGATCTCGATCAACGGCAGCGCTATACAATCCTCGCTGTTGCCGAGGACACCGGCGGAGAGCTCCATACCACGCACATATTCTTCTACGATGAGTTCGTCTTCAAACGCAAACCCGTCCTCTATGGCGCGGGCAAGCTCCGCGCGTTCGCGCACGATGATGACCCCGATGCTGGAGCCGCCGCTGTTGGGCTTCACCACGCAGGGGATGGGGAAATGCTCCGTGTCAAAGGGGACGCCCTTTCGAGCGACAGCCCAGTTTGCCGTGAGAACGCCTTCGCTGCGCAGGAGCGATTTACTGACTGCTTTGTCCATCGCCAGCGCGCAACCAATCGACGGGCTGCCGGTGTGCTTAACACCGCAGAGATCAAAGAAAGATTGCAGGCTACCGTTTTCGCCAACGCCGCCGTGCAGCGCGAGAAACGCAAGATCCGCCGCGCGGCAGAGCTCCAGTACGCCGCTGCCAATTTGGTCGGAAAAGCCGCCGGTTCTTGCGGCACGTACGGCGTCCAGATTTGGCGCTTCTTCCGGCACCGAGAAAGGCGCTAACAATCCGTCTACGGAAAACATCTTCTCTATGGGAGATGGTAGTTGTTCAATTCCGTAAAACAGGTCGATTAAAATTGCGTTGTGCCCTTTTTTGCGCAAGGCATTGGTTACCATTGTTCCGGTAGAGAGGGAGACGTCGCGCTCAGGCGAGAGGCCGCCCGCAAGTACTACAATGTTCATACAAGGTTTCCTTTCCGATGTGGAATCGGTGCATCAAAACGGTTGATCCAAGCATTTGGCGAGACCGTTCTTATGTTTATACCATGATTTCCAGATGAATTCAATAGAACACTGCCGCATTATATGATCTGGGGGCAGGAGAATGCGTGATTTAATCTGGAACGACAGCTCTTTTAGTTCGGCAATTTTTACATAAACTGACAAATACAAAACAGAATCCATCGAATATGCAATAGGAAGAATGGAATTTGAGACAAAGCTAATTCGTTGATCGCAGAAAGTAAAAAATGCTGGGCATTCGAAAACCGGTGTATTATAATAATCTCATGAAATTACGTGTAACAAAACAGATGCTTCTTTCCGCCGCGCTTGCGGTCGTCTTTTTCCTGACGGCTTGTGGTGTCGGCGGGGATTCCGTCATCCATTCCTCGGTCGGAACGGCGGAAGCAAGTGATACATATGAAACATCTGTCATACCGGATGTTGAACACGAAGATGTAACGCTTGCGGACATGACCTATTCGCGCCCCGATATCGAGAGCATGCGCGCGGCAATGAAAGACCTACAAAGCGGAATTAAGCAGGGCAAGAATGCGGCAGATATGATTGCCGCATATCAGGCGTTGCAGCAGCAATACAGTCACGCGGACTCGATGTTATCGCTCATCTATCTGCTCTATGCGTTTGATGTGACCAACGATGCAAACCGTGATGAGTACGCCTACCTGCAATCCGCGCTCTCTGAGTTGGATTCGGAAATGCAGACCGTCTCCGCGACATTATTTGAATCATCCGGCGAGTTAGAGGCACTCGCCAAGCAATCCTTTGGCGAAGGTTATGTGGAAGCGATCATCAACGATGACCAGTTTGATGACGCATCCATTCAAGATCTGATGAACCAAGATGAGCAACTGTCGCTGGACTATGATAACGTTGCCGCGACATTTACCCTGCTCGACAACGGAACGCGCTGGACGTATGCGGACATCGCGAATGATGTATCGTTGAGCAGTGCGGAATACGATCGCCTCTATGCCGCGTACTGTGCCGCGCTCAACGAGCAGGCTGGCGGCATCTTTTTAAAACAGGTTTCCATTCGCGCGGAGATTGCCACGCGGTTGGGATACACTGACTACTCGACCTATAGCTACGAAACCTACGGACGGGATTATACACCGCAGGACGCAAAAACGCTGCATGCGGCAGTGAAAAAATACATCGTGCCAGTTTTCGTTTCGGCAAGCCAAAAGAACGACACCTCCGATTTGGACGCGGCCTATTTTGAGGAAGATCCTTTTTTCAGCGCGCTTTCATCCACGGCAAATGCGTTCTCTCCGTCGCTTGGTGATCCCGTTACGTATATGTTGGAAAACCGATTGTACGACGTGACTGACAGCAGCGTAAAGATGGATTCCAGCTTCACAACCTACATTGCGGACTATCACGCGCCGTTCATCTTTTCCATGTGGACAGGGTCTGCGAGCGATATCTCAACCATATTGCATGAGCTGGGCCACTTTACAAATTATTATCATAATGCGGGCACAGGCTATTCCGCCGGGGATAGCTTGGATCTTGCCGAGGTGGATTCGCAAGCACTGGTGCTGCTTCTGTTTAACGATTATGAGAGCTTCTATGGCGACCTTGCGGATCAGGCACGCACTGCGGCGCTGATCGATGCCATGTACTCGCTGATTTCCGGCTGTATGGAAGATGAGTTCCAGCAGGACATTTACGCTGACCCGACGATGACGCTGGACGAGATGAACGCACTTTACGCAAGTTTGGCCGAAGAATATGGACTAAACGAGGTATATGGCGACTATCAGGGAACAGAATGGGTGCTTGTTTCGCATACGTTCCAGACTCCGCTTTACTATATTAGCTATGCAGTGAGCATGGTACCCGCGCTGGAATTATTTGACCTTTCGCAGAGCGACGAGCAGGCGGCGAAGACCGCGTATTTTAATATGCTGATGCGGGATCAGTACGCAGAGCTTGAAGACGTCATGGATCAAAACGGACTTGCTCCAGTGTTTTCCGAGGATACCATCGCAAGCATCGCAACCATTTTGGACAAGTATACCTAATGTTGGAACGCTTAAAGAGTTCAATAAGACTTGCATTAGAGATCAAACATAGTAAGTTAAAACAGAAATTTACCCGGAGCGCGATGAAAAATCGCGCTTTTTTGCGAAAATTGAACCAAAAAATAGCAGTCATGCGAAATAAATATGGACTATTGTACAATAAATCGGATATAATACCGATGTGGTACGTGCAGAAACACTTAAATTAGGACTTAATAGATAGAAAACGAACCATTATGCGCGGGTGACACCTGCTTTCCGGTAAATTCCCGGTAAAAAGCCCGTAATTC
>Ga0302289_1000528_pt1 | contig 15994 bp, 12 predicted proteins | sample III_Fen_N1_2_FD_194552 | JGI IMG/M metagenome (GOLD analysis project Ga0302289, IMG submission 194552) | Peat permafrost microbial communities from Stordalen Mire near Abisko, Sweden - III_Fen_N1_2 | ecosystem: Environmental > Terrestrial > Soil > Wetlands > Permafrost | place: Sweden: Abisko... | reverse complement strand
CCTATGATTAAGTGATTATTCCGCTCTTTCATCGTCATTGACTGAATGATCGCCTTTTGAACCTTGAGGCCGCTCGTGTCGAGATCGGCCTCGCTCACCTGTCCCGCCATCCCGGGGAGCATATCGAGCATGGACTGGATCGAGCCCATCTTACCGACCTGCTCGAGCTGCTCGAGCATATCCTGCAGGGTAAAGTTCTCGGTCGCCATCTTTTTCTGAAGCTTTGCGGCTTCCTCGACGTCCATCGTCTCCTGCGCCTTTTCGACGAGAGAGACGATATCGCCCATGCCGAGTATACGGCCCGCAATGCGCTCAGGGTAAAAGGGTTCGAGATCCTCGATCTTCTCGCCCGTACCGATAAAGAGAATCGGTTTTCCGGTAATCGTTTTTAGAGACAGCGCCGCGCCGCCGCGCGCGTCGGAATCGAACTTGGTAAGGATGACGCCCGACAACCCCACTTGCTCGTCGAAAGACTTCGCGATCTCGACGGCGTTCTGGCCGGTCATCGAGTCGGCGACGAATATGGTTTCGTCGGGACTCAGTGCCTTTTTGATATCGACGATCTCTGCCATCATCGGGCCGTCTATCTGGAGACGGCCGGCTGTGTCGACGATCAGCGTGTCGTATCCGTTTTTCTTCGCGAACTGAAACGCGTTCTTCGCGACGCGAACGGCGTCCTTGCTGTCTTCTTTATAGACGGGAACGCCGATTTTCTCGCCGAGGATGGAAAGCTGCTCGATAGCTGCCGGACGCACAAGGTCGCAGGCGGCGAGAAGAGGCTTCCGGCCCTGCTTTAAAAGGCGGGCTGCGAGTTTGGCCGCGCTCGTCGTTTTTCCCGAACCCTGAAGGCCCAGAAAGAGAATGACGGATTGCGTGTCCGGACCCTTGAGATGAAGATCCTGCTTTGCGTCGCCGAGAAGGGCGACCATGCGGTCGTGAACGATCTTTACGAACTGCTGGCCCGGATCGACGGCGCGAAGGACTTTTTCGCCCTTCGCTTCCTCGATGGTCGCATTGACGAAGCGTCGCACTACCCGAAGGTTGACGTCCGCGTCGAGAAGCGCCATCTTGATTTCCTCGACGGCGTCCTCAATATTTTTTTCCGTTATGCTGGACTTTCCGCCGATCTTGCGGACGATGTCGCTGAAGGTATTCGTGACTTTTTCAAGCATGGTTAAATTTGCACTCCGTCAAGCAGTTGTTCCAAAAATTCGCGCGCTTCGATTTCTTTGTTCAGAATGCGGTAGATACCGTTGCATATCGGAAGCTTGATGCCGTTCGATATCGAAAGTTCCTGCACGTATTTGCACGCAACGGCGCCTTCCGGAAGATAGCCTATCTCGCCGATGCGCGCGATGAGATCGTCGAGATCCCTGAAGCTGTCGAGAATGTTTTTTTCGATAATGTCGTGGCCGAACCTCTGATTGCGGCCGAATTTGCTGCGGCAGGTAACGTCGAGATCGCCGACGCCGGAAAGCGACGTGAATGTCTCGGGATGGGTCGCTCCTATCGCGCGGCCTATCTTCATGATTTCGTTGAGTCCGGCCGCGAAAAGCAGGGATTCGGTGTTATCGCCGAAAGCGTCGGATTTCGACGCGATGGCGTCGAGACAGCCGAATGCGATGGCGACGACGTTTTTCGCCGCGGCGCAGATCTGCACGCCGATTACGTCAAGGCTCGAATATACGAGAAGGCCCTTCGACTTGAGCACTTCGCGGAAGCGTATGGAGTTCATCGGGTTTTCGCTCGCCGCAATAAGACCCGTCACCTTGCCCATCGCGACTTCCTCGGCATGGCTGGGGCCCGCGATATACACAAGGCTTTTTTTGTAGCACTCGGGGAGCACTTCTTCGAGAGTCTCCAGTATCAGGCGAGGGCCTTTGCTTGAGGGAATAAATCCCTTGGTCAGAACGCCGATGCAGGTAGTCCCATTTTTGATGTTCGGAATATCGAGCAAGCCCTGCATCGTCCTCGCTAGATAGAGCGATGGGCTCGCAAGGATTAGAAAGTTTTTATCCGTGGCGACCCGCTTGATATCCGCCGAGGCCAAAAGATTTTCCGGCGTCTTGAATCCGGGAAGGAACCTCTCGTTCTCGTGCCGTTCGTTGATCGACTCCACGACGTCTTTTTCAAGCGCCCAAATCTCGACCGTATGTCCCTGCCGCGCCAGGGAAATGGCCATGGCGGTACCCCAGGCACCCGCTCCAATTACACCGATTGTCTGACCCATAAACTATGCCTCCGGGAAACTTAAAAAATTAAAACCACTTGGAATTTCCGTCATCCCAGGAGAACAACTCTTCGGGTTTAAAAAAGAGAGAGAGTTCGCGCTCGGCGCTCGCGGGTGAGTCAGATGAGTGAATGATGTTCGTGCCCGTATGCTTGCCGAAATCGCCGCGGATCGTTCCGGGAAGCGCTTCGTCGACCCTTGTCGCTCCGCAGAGTTTGCGCACGAGAGAGACAGAATCGTCGCCTTCGAGGGCCATGGCGATAATAGGTCCGGAAACGATATAATCCATCAATTCTGTATAAAAAGATTTTTCTTTATGTTCTGCATAGTGCGTCCGGGCCATCTCGGGAGTAATCATCATCTCTTTCATCCCGATAATTTTCAAACCCTTCCTCTCGATCCTGATTATCACTTCGCCGATTATTCTCCGCTGAAGCGTACCCGGCTTGAGCATTGCGAACGTTCTTTCTTTCTTCATATATCCTCCAAAATTTGAAACTAATTATATCATGTTTGGGGTCATTACTTCAACTCCGCCATTTCATCTTCCATTCTTGACCCGGATTTTCTACGGATTCGGCGAGGCCGCGCATTTCGGACATGGCAGAAACCCCGTCAAATACCCTGCTTGACATTATATCGAGTGCGGATATCGATTTCGCGACAGCAAGCGCTCCCCGGACATGAGACCTGAATCGCGGGTAACCGTATTGGTCACATCCCGCATGCGCGGCCTCAATTGCCGCGTTAAGGGCGAGCATGTTCGTCTGTTCGGCGATATTCCCGATAACCGACGCCTCACCGTTAATGCGGGAATACTGTCGCTGATTTTCGTTATCTTCTGATAGGTCGAGCCGAAAAGGGACTGTCCATATTCCGACGAACAAGCCGGATGCTCGACCATTCGCGCGCCACCCGCCATGCTGTCGGCCATCTTTCCAATCGAATCGAATCCAGCGTGAGCGAAAAAACATTGACCGATGAGGTAAAGCTCGCTGCTGCCAAAGGCTGTATCTACACGCAAGAGCGTATTCGCAAGAGATTCAGACCCGGCCATAAATGAGAGGGTTTGTGTCTTGAAGAGCGCAACCTGAAGGTCGGCAAGAGAAGTTTCGAGCGTAGCAAACGAATTGTAAACCGGTTGAAACGCGGTTGTCGGCGAGATAATGCACAGAAAAGTTCCCGCCGTGCAGCCGAGTAAAAGCAAGAGAGAAACGGCGAATAAACCTGTCCTGAAACCGCATTTCATGTTTCTACATCCCTTTACAGACTCATGTATTATTCTTACAGTATGGTACATGAAACTGCTTCACACCGCCGATCTGCATCTCGGAAAAAGCCTGCACGAATCGTCCCTGCTCGACGATCAAAAGATCATGCTTGGCCAAATCCATGATGAACTTGGGCGGGACAATTACGCAGCTCTTGTCATTTCGGGCGATATCTACGACCGGACGGTTCCTCCCGCCGAGGCTGTCGAGCTTTTCAGCGGTTTTCTCGTCCGTATCCATCAGGATTTTCCGGACCTGGAGATCTGCATTATTCCCGGCAATCATGATTCAGCGCAACGGCTTTCATTCGCGGACAGGATCCTTGGAACACAACATATTCATATCATTTCCAGCCCGGAACAAAGCCTGGTTCCTGTTATAATCGTTAAAAACGAAGAAAAACTGGCAATCTTCCTTCTTCCGTTTCTGAGTGCGGGTACGCTAAAAGTTTCCGAAAAATCGCCAAAATCTCCTTCGGTATCGCCAGAATTCGACTTTTCAGCCCCCGCGCCGTCAATTTTGATTTCCCAATCCGATCTGGCAGCGGAGGCTTCCCGCCGGTTTTCATCTGTTCTTGCGACTCCCGAGCTTTTGGGCATTCCGTCGGTGCTTGTTGCCCACCTTTTTACCCAAAGGGGAATATCCTCGGATTCGGAGCGAATTTTCCTCGGAATGGCAGAACAGGTCAATCCTGACCTGTTCTCGCGCTTCAGCTACGTCGCCCTCGGTCATTTGCACCGGACGCAAAAAATATCCGACCGCATGTACTATGCAGGATCACCTCTCGCCTACGCTTTTGACGAAGCCGGTATTTCCAAACAGTTCCTCAAAGTCGAGATTGATTGTCTCTCTCCCGGTTTTCCGGTAGCCGTAACGCACGTACCCGTCGAACCATTCAGAAAAGTCACCCGACTTTCGGCGTCTTTTGCGGATTTCTACACCGGAACAACCTGGGACGAGCATGCCGCCGATTACCTTGAATTTACCCTGACGGATACCGAACTGATCGCCAACCCCATGAATTTGCTCCGCTCAAAGTTTCCGTATCTGTTGAGCCTGAAACAGGGAATCGCGCAAACAGACGAGGGACAAACTGACGATAAAACAGTAAGTCCGGGCGGGTTAATAAACCCGCTGGATGACTTCAGGCGATTCGAGGAAATGCTTCATGGCAATGCCGAAGAGGATCGCGTCGAGCTTTTCCGGGAATTGCTTAAGGAATGCACCGATGAAGCCTGAAAAATTGACTATTCGGAATATCGGGCCTTTCAGGGGAATGCACACGATTGATTTTTCGAGTCTCGGGGATATTTTCCTGATCTACGGAAAAACAGGCGCCGGAAAAACTACTATTTTTGACGCGATTTCCTATGCGTTTTACAGCGAGGCGCCGGGAAGCCGAAAAGGCATCGCGCGCTCGATGAGGAGCCATTTTGCGCCCGACAATGAGGAAAGCGCCGTCGAACTCGAGTTCAGCATCTCGCTAAACAAATACAGGATCAGGAGAACCATCGCGTTCGAAAAGCTCGGCGTCCGCTCGGGAAAACTCCAGAATACACCCGAGGAAGTATCGCTTGAAAACTTCAGAGCAGGATCATGGCAGGATATATCATCCACGAATAAAAGCGAAACCGATAGAAAAATTCTCGATCTCATCGGATTATCGCAGGAGGAATTTTCGCGGATCGTCCTGTTACCGCAGGGAGAATTCGCCCGCTTTCTTGGCCTCGGTTCAACCGACCGGAAAATAGCCTTATCAAAACTTTTTCCCGTGGAACAATACACGCGAGTCACAGAACTCGCGCGGGCCCGCGCACGGGATGCGATGACCCGAATAACCGAAACGGAAGACAACATCGCTTCCCTGCAAAAAAAATTCAGCAATGGTTCGTATGCGGCAGACAGGGAAAACCTCGAGCGGGAGATCGGCGCCTTGAGAGCGGCACAGTCTGGCCTTCGTTCCCGTCTCGGGGAAAAAACCGCCGAACTTGAAAAAGCGCGGGCTGCCGAAAGCAAGAGAGCGCAGCACGCACGGCTCACGGAAAAAATCCGCGAACTTGAAGAGCGTCTTCCGGAAATCGAATCGCAAAAAACGATACTTACCGCTTCCCGACGCGCTGCTCCTCTCGCGGTACGGCTTGCCAATCTCACCGCCCTCGAAAAAAGACTTTCCCTTCTGTCCGGTGAAATCCCCGAGCTTGCCGACGAACTTGAAACGCTCAAGACGAACATTGAAAGGCTCGAATCCAAAGAGGACGAATTCGACGGCAAGAAAAAAGAAAAAGACGCTCTCCTTCTCGGAAAAGAAAAGCTCCGCATGGCGGTTGATATAGCCCAGTCGCTCGAAGCCACGCGCGCCTCGCTCGAAGAAACCCAAGGGAAAATTCGCACGATCAAAAAAGAACTGGCGTCCTTCAAGACGGCTGAAGGCGAACTTTCAGCCCGGCTCGCCGATGTCGAATCGCTCGCGTCCGCGCTCGACGAGCGGACAAAGGAAAGCTCGATTGCCCGGGACGAACTTGAAAGGAAAAAACTGCTCAAAACGCTTTCGGACGACTGCGAGCGCGAACGCAAGGCGATAGGAGCGCATACGGCTGCGGTCGCCCACGCGAAGGAAGCGGCGGCGAAAAACGCGAGAGACCGCGAAATCGCGAAAGCCGAACTGGATGCGCTGACGGCGGAAGCGGACAAAACGCAAAAAACGGAAACGGCGGCGGGACTGGCGTCCCTTCTCGAAGAGGGAAAGCCCTGCCCCGTGTGCGGTTCCAAGAGCCATCCCGCGCCGGCGGTCAAAAAGGAAACGGACGCGTTCAGCATTGCGGAACGCATTGACGCAAACAGCCGCAGGATTGAGCATCTCGATAGCGAAGCGCGAACCCTTGAAAAGGAACTTGCGTCGCGCGAGGCGAATCTCGCGACCGCGGACGAGCGCCTCCGCACGCTGGGCGGTTCGTCCATCACGGAATGCCATGACGCCGAAGTGTTGACGCCCGATGAGGCGTCCCGCGCCGTGCAGGAAGCGTCGCATGCCATGCAGGAAGCGTCTGACGCGCTCAACAAGTCCCGCTCGGCCTGGCGCGAACGCGAGGAAACGCGCAAGAAAAAAACCGAGCTTGAAAGCGCGACATCGAAACGCAAAGACGAAATGGCGGAACTCGATAAAACGGCCGCAGGGCTAAAGACCGAAATCGCCCATAAAACCGACCGTTATCGGGAAGCCTTCCCCGAACGGATAAAAAACGACAGGGCAGAAGCGGACGCGATTCCCGATTCCGCGGAGGCATCTGAAGCGCTTGAACTCTGCGCTTCCCGAATCCTTGTCATCGAAGCCGAAATAGAAACCCGGGAAACGGAACTCAAAGACCAACGGATAAAAAGATCGGCGCTTGAGGGAAAAAAAACGGAACTGGAGCGGAGCATCAGGGAAATCGAAGGCGAAAAAAGAGATGCCGCGAAAGCATTTGCGTCCGCATGCACGACCGCTTCCTTTCCCGACGCCGACGAAGTCGCGAAAGCGATTCGCACTGACGAAGAACAGTCGCTGATCGAATCGCGTATCGAGGCGTTCGAAACGGAATATGCCGACGCAAAAACCCGGCTGGAACAAACCCGGCAGGAACTCGCTCTCTGGAACGGAACCGACGCTGCAAGCCTGATTGCGGATATCGCGAAACTCGATGCAGGGATTACCGAAAGCGGACTGGAGCTTGAAACGAAAGCCTCTGCGCTTTCCGCGCTTGACTCGCTTAAAAAGCAATGGGACTCGCTAGAAACCGAACGTGCCGACCGTTCCCGCGACGGAAGCCGAATGGCAACCCTCGCGAACGACCTTACCGGAATAAATCCCGCAAACACAAGCTTTGACGCATGGATACTCGGCATGTATCTTGAGGAAATTACGGCGTACGCAAACATCCGCCTTGAAAAAATGAGCGAAGGGCGATACCTGATCAGGCTTAACGACAGCTACCGCAAAAACGGGGGACTCGCCGGACTCGAACTCGAGATACTGGACGCGTTCACCGGAAAGGCTCGCCCCTCGGGAACCCTTTCCGGCGGCGAAACCTTCATGACCTCAATCAGCCTGGCCCTCGGCCTTGCCGACTCCATCCAGTCGCGCTCGGGAGGCGTTCAGCTCGACGCGGTTTTCATCGACGAAGGATTCGGCTCGCTCGACGAGGCAAGCCTCGAGCGCGCCATCACCATACTGGACGAAATTCGGGGCAGCCGAATGGTCGGCATCATTTCGCATGTCGCCGACTTAAAAAACCGCATCCCGAACCGCGTGGAAGTTATCAAGACCGCCGGCGGTTCCCTCATCAGACAGGAGTAGATACATGACTGAAAGCGCGCTCTTCACCGATTTTTACGAATTGACCATGGCCCAGGGCTACTGGAAGCGTAACATGAATACCCTTTCGGTATTCGACATGTTTTTCCGCCGGCAGCCCTTCAACGGAGGATTTTCCGTTTTTGCGGGACTCGGCCCCCTGCTTAAAACTATAGAGAATTTCCGCTTTACCGAAGAAGATATCGAATATCTTGCCTCGCTCGCCCTTTTCGAAAAAGGCTTTCTCGACTACCTCGCTGCGTTTCGCTTTTCGGGCGATATCTGGGCGATGGACGAAGGGTCCATAGTGTTTCCGAACGAACCTCTTCTCCGCGTCCACGCAAACGTCATAGAAGCGTCCATCATCGAAGGCCTTGTCCTTAATACCATCAACTTCCAGACCCTGATCGCGACGAAAACCGCGCGCATCTATCTTGCGTCAAACAAGGGTCCGATCATGGAATTCGGCCTTCGTCGCGCGCAGGGTTTTAACGGGGCGATGAGCGCAAGCCGCGCAGCCTATATCGGCGGAGCCGCGGGAACGAGCAACGCGCTCGCCGGAAAAGAATACGGCATTCCGGTTATGGGAACCATGGCTCATTCCTGGGTTATGTCCTTCAGCGACGAGATAGCCGCTTTTGAAGCATACGCCGAAATCTATCCCGGAAATTCCGTTTTTTTGATCGACACATACAACACCCTCGATTCGGGCATTAAGGCCGCGATAACGGTCGGAAAAAAATTGACCGCGCAAGGACGCAGTTTCGGGGTAAGGCTCGACTCGGGAGACATTCAATACCTGAGCACGGAAGTACGCGCCGCCCTTGACCGCGCAGGTCTTCCGGACGCGAAGATTACGGTATCGAACGAACTCAGCGAAGAAATTGTGGAATCCCTCGTGCATAATAGCGCGCCTATCGATTCCTGGGGAATAGGGACGCACATGGTCACGGGCGGAAGCGAATCCTCATTCACCGGAGTGTACAAACTTGCGGCTCGCACGGACATTCACAATGCCATCATCTCGGGAAATTCTGACGTGTCGGCACTCCAGCCAACCATGAAACTTTCCGACAACCCTGAAAAAACGACTAATCCGGGGGTCAAGCAGGTGTGGCGACTCTATAATGAGGACGGCACGGTAAAGGCCGATGTGCTCACGCTTGAAGGTGAAACCATTGAAGAGCGGGTTTCAAGGCGGTTCTATCACCCCTCGAACGACTATCAGAGTTTTATATACGCGCCATCGAAGGTTCATCCGATGCTGTCCCTAAAAATGAAAATCGGAAAAAGGCTTGGCGAAACGGAAACGCTGAACGAAATCAGATGCCGGGTACAGGCAGGCATTGAGCTTTTTGACCGCAGTTACAGGCGCATACTGAATCCCCATATCTTCAAAGTCGCGCTTACCGAGCAAATTCGCGACCTGAAAAGAGGATTTTTTACGGAGAATGGGCGATAATTCAGAAAATGAAAAACAAGAGCGAACAAGAACTTATGCAATCAATCGAAGATTTTTATCTTCCGCGCCATCTCGTCAAGGCAATATACGAAATCGGGCATATTCCGGATGATTCCCGCGAAGCCAAGGTTGGCGTCGGTTTTATCGATATTGCCGACTATACGCACCTGTCAAAATTCCTCAGCCCGAAAGAAAACCAGATTCTTTTGAACGGATTATATACCGCATTTTTGATCGTGCTCGAGAGGCATGGGGGCTTTCTGAATAAAATCGAGGGAGACTCCATGATGTTCCAGTTCGACGACGTACTGGACAGAAAACTGGCAGAATTACCGGCCAAAGAGCGGATAGCCTATATCGCGAGGGAGCTTTTCTACACCTGCGTCGAAATGCAGCGCGTGTGCGTGCTCTTCAATCAGGCGGACGCGGAATTTCTTGATAACACGGGAAACGAGGATTCGCGGCACGCTCTTCATATGGCGTTCGAAATAATGAAAACGCTTCGAAGCAAAACCGAGATTTCTTCAACCCTGTCCGCATTTTTTCAGATACGCATACGCATCGGCGCAAACCTGGGCGAAGTGACGATCGGCAATTTCGGGCCGAGCGGCGAAAAACACTGGGACATTATCGGGACGCCGGTCATCAACGCGAAGAGAATGGAATCAACAGCGCCAGTCGGTGGATTGCGCATTTCGGCGGAATTTTTCGAGATCCTGAAATCAACGGGAATCGCGGACGCCTATTTCCTTTCATTTCGCGAAGAAGCGGCAAAACTCGGAAGCGTTTTCAAGGATATATCCTGGGAGGAACTCTACCGGTTCCGCGAAGTTATCCTCTACCAGAAAAAAAGCGAATCATACAGGACATACAGCGTGCAGGTGCATCCCGCGCTCCCCGAATCCCTGTGCCGGCAGGCGAGCGAACTTCTGAATCACGGGCAGCAGGGAGTAAACATGATTCTGGAAAACTTCCGATATTATCGCGCCAACCGGCCCGTTATCGACCAACTGGAAGAATTGATGGCAACGAGAGGTATCGTTTTCCGCAAGGACAAGATTATGGCCCTTATCTCGCCAAAGCAGACCGCAAATATCCAAAACGCGTTCGGCTTCAGTCTGTGGAGGATACTGGATTATCTGGATCAATATCTCGATTACGTTCAAGCAATGCCGGATGAGAAATCAAAACCGGAATTCTACAGCTATGACCAGTTCATGACCACCATGCACGAGCGCATACAAACCTTATATGACACTCAAAAGAAAATGATCCTGAAAAAAATGTATTTTACGGAAGTCATCGTCCAGCAAGTGTATGCGAGCCTCGAGGCGTCACTCCGGGAATATCAGCTCCGGATTGAAGAGCCCGAGGAAGCGGAAGAAGAACTCTGAGCAAAGCGTAGAGCGTTGCTCTAAGCTTTGCTCTAAGCTTTTTTCCAAGCTGGTGAGTTTCTGATTTTCATGGTTGAACCCCTCATTCCCTTCGCCTGATTCGGACAGGATGCGATGCACTTCATGCAAAGGTCGCATTTACCGAGATGCAATGGAAAACCTTCCATCACGATATTTTTTACCGGACACTGCGCTGCGCATAAACCGCACTTGGAGCATTTCCCTGAATTGGTTTCGATTTGAAGCAACAAACGCATTGACCACCAAAGAAGCGGCGTCGAAAGACCGAGAAAACTCACGAATTTACTGCCGTTGTCGGGAAGCCAGTCCCCTTTCAACTGATCCACGCCGTCGACGATTCGCTCGATCTCTTCGGGTAATTTGCCCAGGCGTTTTCCGTCATCGACTTCGTCAAATTTCTCAGTCATGAAATTATTCGGCATGCGTACCTGCGCATACATAAAAGGCAGATAGCCTTTTTTTTCCAGTGTTGATTTAAGAAAGCCGCCCACCGTGACGCTTTCATTAAGCGTGCATACCGCGAAAACGGGCGTCGCTACGCTAGTCTGTGGCAGCGATATAAAAAAATCGTGGATAAAACGGGACACGCTTTGGCTGTTCGCCGGGAAAAAAAGGCCGACGATCGAACCCGTTTCTATGACAGCCTTTGTGCTGCTATTAATTTCGGTCAGAGTTATTTCATAACCCTTTTCGCGAATGGAGCTCGCAAACAGTTTTACGACCGCATCGGTATTTCCCGTTCCCGAAAAATAAAAGATCTGAATTTTCTTCATGCGCGTATCTCCTTGGTTTATTATATCATCTTACCACGCCAAATTGAAACCCTTCGAGGCATAATCTGAAAACTTGCACTTTCCGCTAAATAGTTATTTCTTTTTTTGCATCTATTATTATTGAAACCATTTGAATTTTTTCATGGCTATTCCTTGTATCATATCTGAACGATCTCCCTATTTTCCCATCTTGCTCATTCCAATATTTATAATGAAATTTCCCGTCTTCATCGCAATATTCCAGTAAATCCACTTTAAATCCTGCGTTTTCAAAACATTTAATTAATTCATTATAAGTATAAAGTACTTTATGGGTATACGCAGGATGATCAATGGGACCAGGGCCTCCGATTTTTACCATATTTTGATACCAATCGTTTCTAAAATTTCCATCCGGTACGGCAACCCTGATCATTCCGCCGGATTTTAAATATTTATAGCAGTTTTTTGCCGCAAGCATTCCGTCTTCATAGGATAAATGCTCCCACACATGCTCTGCCAAAATATTGGTTATAGAATTTAATTCGTATTTTTTCTTCCAGGTCTCTTCGTCAATTAGATTGATTTCATTTTCCTGGGTAGATACCCAACCATCAATTTGCGTACGTCCGGCACCGATGATAATTTTCATTTTTTTTCCTTTGGAGCCATTAGGCTTCCGCGCAATATTTGCCTAACCTGTAATAGCGGCGCGAGCGCAGCTACGGGTAATTTCCATGCATAAGGGGGTTGTCGGGTTGATATCTTCAATGACATACCTTTTTTTTACGGATTTTTTGCATCATTATTTTTAATTAAATTCTATGGCCGCTATTACGACGTGATGATGTAAATTCACGCACTTTTAAATCTTATTTTCTTCTATAAAAAGATAAAGAATAATTTCATCCAATTCATGCAGTGTAATTTTTTCTTTACCTGGGAATAATTGTTCGGCAGTATCCCTTGATCATTTCAATGTCAGATTCATCATGCTCCTTCACGGCATTAAGGTATTGATTTGAGTCATATTTACTTTCAAATTCGTATAAGACTTTTGCATGTCTGATAAAATATACGGACACTTCCTTCCTCTTATTTCTTTTTTGCGCGAAGGGTCAGCACAATATAAATTCGAATAAATTAATTTCACGGCAAATAGCCGGTTTTAATATTCCTTAAAGCTTCAAAAAGATTTACTTTCTCGGTATATTTTCCGTCGGTGAGCGCTTCCAGTTTACGGCGCGCGTTCTTTCGTCCGGAATTATCCTGATACGTGCAGGTACACGTCGACATTATATACCCGCGTTCCGTCGCGTGATGCACGATCATCGGTATGTCGGCGAAGCAAAGAGGCCTGATTATCGTCACCGGATATTTGTCGTATTTGAGCCGGGGAGGCATGGTCGAGAGCTCTCCCTTCGCAAGCGCATTCATCAAAAGGGTTTCGAGAATATCGTCGAGGTGATGGCCAAGCGCGATCTTGTTATAACCCTCGCGTATGGCGAACTCGTTGAGCTCCGTGCGCCTCTGGGTGGAGCACCACCAGCAGTTCATCGTACGCCCCGGTTTTAGCCTGCCAAGCACGGAGAGACCGATAATGTGCAGGGGCACTCCCCATTCGGCAAACCGCGTCACCAAATCGGAATCGATCGGAGAGCCAATCTCCGTTGCGACGTGCACGGCCGCTACTTCGAATTTCGGTCCGCCCTTTCTGATAAGTCGAGAGCCGAAATATTCTACGAGAGCGGTCGAGTCTTTCCCGCCGGAAGCGCCGATGAGGATTCGGTCTCCTTCCTCAATCATGCTATATTCCGCAACCCCATGGTCGATTGCCCGGAACAGTCTCGGATTTGCCATGGATAAAGAATAGCAGAAATCGGATTTTGAAGGAACTGATTAACGGGGTTATTTAATCGTTTCAACCAAGCATGCGCTGCCATTATACACGCCAAGCCCGTACCACGCGCCGTCCTTGCGCCCGTCATAGGCGAGATAAAGGTAAGTTTCGCCGGAGGCGCCATTACCGAGTGGCAGTATGCATCCGAGCGAGTTATGCGCGAGCGACACGACGGAAAACCCCGCACCGTCCCGGCCAAGCCTCGCGAGCGCGACTGATCCATCGTCCATCGCCACCGGCACCACCGGATCATCCAGATACGAAAACCCATACCCGTAAAAATCAAGCGCACCCGGGGGAAATCCGCCAAGCTCGACTTTCGCGAACGCGCTCTCGTCGGCCTTTGGGTTCGCGAGCTCGTAGAGCTCAAGCGAGGCCTTCGTCTTTTCCCTCCCGCTCGCGAACGCCACGATTGCCGTCGACGTGCCGACAAGCCGGAGGAAATCCTGGGCGATCGGCAACGCGAGCGCCTTGACCGTTTTGGTTCCGGCGCGTATCCGGTAGATAGCCTTCCCGGAGTTATCCCTGTTGCCGCCCGCTACGAACGCGATTCCATCGTCGCGAATAAGGACGTCTGAGGGAAAACAATCGAGAAAGCCTGACCATGTTTCCTTTAAACTTCCGTCGTATCGGTACAGTGTGAAACGAAATCCCTCACCGTCCGAGAAATTTTCCCCCCGGGCGAGAAGCTCGTTTCCCATGACCCAGACGAAAGCCGCCTTCAGGGGTTCGGATTTTACCGTCTTGCCGCGCGCGTCGGCGCGAATGAGCCGTTGTCCCGCATGATCCCAATAGAGATACCCGTCCGGGAGCCTGGCTATTCCGCGTTGCCGTACGTCCCCCTCAGGGGTGAAGAGGACCGGCGCGAGCGGAGACGCCTCGCGAATCGCCTTCCCGAGTTGAAAGACAGACGCTGTGGAATTTACCGCGGGACTTTGGTTTCGCTTTCCCCGTTCGCATGAGACGAGGCAGGTTAGCGCGTAGACGCAAAAAAAGGCCACAGTCGCGAGGACAGTAGTCCTCAAGACTGCGGCCCGGACCCGCGCGAGTCGGGTTCTTCGGTCGATCATTCGCGAATCTTCTCGTAAACCTTCGTCAATTTGGGCGAGAGGAGAATTTCCTCGGCGAGTACGATCTTCGCGCGCGTATCGGTTACATACGCGTTGATCGCGTTGTTAGCCTTGGACGAGCTATAGAAATACAGCGTGTTATAGTAGGTTTTCACGAGGCTATAGAGTCCCGATTTCGTAAAATCGACCGCGCTTGAGTTCGAGTCGATATCGACGCCCATTCGATTATAGATCGACCAGACGACCTTCGTGCAATACCAGTAATAAGTGTCTTCTTTGGTGACGACGTTGAAGATATTGACGTATCCCTTGAAGAATCCATACTGCATGTTGGTGTTCGAAGGTTTGCAGTAATAGTCGAGGGCGCTTTGGGCCGAGTCGAGGCTTGCCTGATTCACGGAGAAATTCGGGTTAAGGACGCATGCGTTTACCTTACCCCGCCAATCGTTCGCAGTCTCGTAACCGGCGCCTTTCAGGATCGCCGTCTCGAGGCTCGGCGCGTCGAGGTTGTTCGGGTCGTACTTGTTCAGGTCGAGGGCGGCTCCGTGAAAATACGAGCCAGGAAGGTTTTTCGGGGCGACCCAGCCAATCACGCTGCCGACGAGGTCGGCCGATCCACCGGAAAGATAGACTGCGCCGTCGCGGTTGAAGGGCATGTCAGTGAGCGTCGGATAGGACGAAGGACCCGAGCTGAAGCGTGCCTGTCGGCTAATCTGTGAGTTAAAGTCTCTCACGAGCGAGGAGCCGTACTTCCCGTCGAACGCGGACATCGCGGGAGCGGCATTGTCAGTGCCGAGGGAGTCGAGAACCGGCTGGAAGTCGGCGTTGACTTGGGCTTCCCACGCAGCGACGTCGGTCGGCGCTTTAGTCATGTCGACGGCTGTCATATCGGTGCTTACAGCCGACTTACATGAGACGGCCAGAGCTACGGCGATGACCGATACAAGAAACAGAATCTTCTTCACGTTTTCCTCCTGATTTTCCTATTAATATCTTTGAGCAATAGTTACTAAATGCTAACACAGGAGGTCTATACGGTCAACGAAAAGCGTAACAAGGGGGCTCACAGGAACTTCCGAATTATAAGCCATCATGTATAAATACTGTAATGGCCTGCTATATTGAGCGACCGTCTCCCATCGCTTAAAATTTATTAAAAAAATTATCCCGATAGCATGCAGGGGCCGAGCCAAAACATCCTACGAGAGCGGCGGAGTCTTTCCCGCCGAAAACGCAGATGAAGATTCGGCCTCCTTCATAAATCATATTATATTCCGCACCCCTGTGATCTCTTGCCCGGAAAAGTCCCGGATTTTGAAGAAACCGATTTAAGGGGTTGCGTTTGTATACCTACCGGTAGGTATAAGCATCTCCTTCGCTTGACGGGACTATCCAAACGGTATAAGGTTCGATCACGCATATTTCAAAGGAAGCGAGGTGAGATTCCTCCGCTAGCCCGTAACTGTAATCGGGGACGATTCCGTCGAAGCAAGCCACTGACTGTTTGTCAAACACTCGGGAAGGCTGAACGGAAAAGGCCGTCGCAAAGCAAGCGAAATTCTCC
>Ga0302289_1000527_pt1 | contig 16046 bp, 17 predicted proteins | sample III_Fen_N1_2_FD_194552 | JGI IMG/M metagenome (GOLD analysis project Ga0302289, IMG submission 194552) | Peat permafrost microbial communities from Stordalen Mire near Abisko, Sweden - III_Fen_N1_2 | ecosystem: Environmental > Terrestrial > Soil > Wetlands > Permafrost | place: Sweden: Abisko... | reverse complement strand
AAATCGTAAACGTTGATCAGCAAATGTTGCCCTTTCCCGGATCGCTGAGCACCAGCTCCGGCACCTTTTTCGGATCCCCTGTGATGCATGTGGCACCCGCTGCGAGGATTTCCTCCACCGAGCGGAATCCCCAGTCGACGGAGACGCAGCGCATGCCCGCATTGTGCGCAAACTGCACGTCCACATCCGAATCCCCAACATAGACGGATTCCTCGGGTGTGACGCCAAAGAAGTCCATGATGAAGCGTAGCACATCCGGCGCGGGCTTGATGGCAAACTTATCCATCCGCCCGAGCACGAGCGCGAACATGTCCTTTGGGTAGAGCGTCTCTATCACCTTTACGGTGTCCGCGTGCGGCTTGTTGGAAGCGATGGCGACCGTAACCCCTGCGGCTTTGATGCGCTCCACCGCCTCGATCATACCGTCGTAAGGATGCGAGCGGTCGAGGCTGTGTTCCTTATAGTGCTCCCGATAGATCTCCAGCACCTTTTCCGCCTGGTCCTTATGCTCCGGCGGAACCGCGTGCTCGCACATATAATTCACGCTATGGCCGACGATGGCGGCAACGCGCGGCTCTGTGAGCGCGGGAAAACCACACGCGTCCAGCGCGAAATTGAGGCTGTTTGTGAGGTCGTGCAGGGTGTTGACGAGCGTGCCGTCAAGGTCGAATACGCAGAGTTTTACCATGATTGTTCCTGTTATCTTTCCTTTTCTTATAAAACCATTATTTCATTTAAAACTATTATTTCAATCGATCTAAATGAGTGCTATTTACCTACGCCAAAGTCGTACGATACCAAAGCGTTATAATCCCATCAAAATGCCAAATTGTCCGAGAATGACCAAAAGCGTACCAAACACCGAAGCGCCGGGCTGTTTCTCTTTCTGAAACATGCGCGCAAAGAGCATTACAAACACGCTCTTGAGTACGCCGATGGGCGAAATATAACTCATGTCCCCGCGCAGCGACGAAAAATACGTAGCGGCAAAACTGCCCGCGAGAAACACCGCCGCAAACAGCACGCCGAACCATGCACGTGGAGAAAAATCTCCCAACGTCAATTGCTTTTTGCGCAAAAAGACAAAGATCCAGAGGAACACCGCCGCAAACGCCGCGCGCCACGCCTCAAACACCTGCGTGTCGAACGCCTCGCCAAGCATGCCGGTACGCACCAACTGCGACCCCGCGATTGCGAGAACGGAGATAATCGTATAGATAAACCAAAGCTGGCTCTGAATCTGCGGGGTGCTGCTCTCGATAAACACAATGCCGAGTAAAATCAGCACCATGCAGCAGATTTTCCATAATCCCATCGGTGCGCCAAAGAGAAAATGCGAGGCGGCAAACGTAATCAATGACGAAATCAGGTAGACGGGCATCACCTTGCTCACTTTTCCGCCCGTCAGCGCGGTAAAGAGGCTGAGCCACGAAAGCGCGGAGAGTAAGCCGCAAACGCCGATCCAGACAAACTGCATCGTGTTCAGCGTGAGCATGCGGGGCAGTCCACCCGAAAAATAGACCAACACGGTGCAGCTCAGCGCCAACAGCAGCGCGAATACTGCCGCCGCCGCAGAAGGGTCTGCACGCTTCGCCGCAGAGCGGATCCAACTTGGCACACCGCCGAGAAGAATCGTGCTAGCCAGCGCAAGCGCGACCCAGACGAGCAGATTACGGATTGCCAATGGGTCTAAGTCCATACGCCGCCTCCAGTTCTTTCCGCAAGGTATTGTATCATACCTGACAGGTTGCTTCAACCGTTCGCGGGGATATCGCGGGGTATGCACAAGGAAAAGCGATTACGAAAAACCCTTTCTCCCGGCTTCTTTTCAATTGACGAACACAGTAAAATAACAGTACAATAACTCAAAGCATTCAAAAAAGCAGAACAATAACTCAACTAATATATTAAAACAGTACAATAACGCAACGCATATAAAGAGAGGGTTTCAATATGAAGTGTCCGAGGTGCAAATCGGAAAACATAAACATTCAAGCCGTCACCATTACCAGGGAGAAGCGGAAAAAAGGGTTCTGGTATTGGCTCATCATCGGTTGGTGGTGGGAAATCTTGGCGTGGGTGTTTTTCACGCTGCCGAAGCTGATCTTCGCGCTGTTCTCCAAGAAAACGAAGATCGTTTCCAAAACGCACAGCGAAGCTGTTTGCCAAAACTGCGGCTATCGCTGGAAGGTATAATCGATTCTCTTTCTCAATGGCTTCCCGAAACGGAAGCCGTTTTTTTCTCACAAAATCAGTACCGAATCCGATCGTACCAATGCTATACTAAAGTCAATACCAATTCTTTCCCGCGTGAGATTCTTTCACGGCATATTGTTTGCAACGAAACAACAGGAGGTGTTCAACCATGTGCGACACACTCGGCGTTCTCCACGGCTCCTACGCGCTCTTTGGCAAAAACAGCGATCGCAGCCCAAATGAAGCGCAGGTAAACGAACTTTACCCAGCGCGCGTTTACGACGGTGGCGAGGTCGCCTGTACCTACCGTCTGATTCCGCAGGCGCGGGAGACACTGAGCGTGCTGCTGTCGCGTCCAACTTGGATGTGGGGCGCGGAGATCGGCGTCAATGAGGCGGGCGTCGCCATCGGCAACGAGGCGGTGTTTACAAAAGGGAAATACGGCACGCCTTCGTTGACAGGCATGGATCTGCTGCGCCTGGGGTTGGAACGCGCTGAGAGCGCGGAGCGCGCGGTCAACGTGATCATCGAGTTGCTCGAAACTTATGGGCAGGGCGGCAACTGCGGCTTTGACCACACGTTCCATTATGACAACTCGTTTTTAATCATCGATCAAAATAAACTCTTCGTGCTCGAAACCTGCCGCAAAAACTGGGTCGTGAAGTCCTACCCCCGCGCGTCAATCAGCAACCGCCTCTCCATTGGCTCGGACGGGGAACGATATGGCGGCGGTGTTTGCGACTTTGCCAAGACGTATTCCGACCCGCTATACAGCTACTTTTCCGGAAGCAAACAGCGAAAGGCTGCCAGCGCCTGCGCACTGCCCACGGCAAACACCGAGGCGGACTTGATGCGCGCGCTACGCACGCACGACTCTGGAGTAATAAACCCGTTTGCGGAAGGTTCTGTTTCGAGCTGCTGCATGCATTACGGCGGCATGGTGGGCGACCACTCGACTGCGAGCATGATCATCCGCCTCGACGGTGGTGCGCCGACGGTGTTCCTCACCGGCACCTCGACCCCCTGCGTATCGCTTTATAAGCCGTATCGCTTCGGCAACCCGGCACTCTTACCCGTCATCACACCCGGCGACGAGGCGGGCGCACGCTATTGGCGGGAGGCGGAGGCGTTCCGCCGCGCCTTGATTGGAAAGGTTGTTCCCGCGGAGTTTTACGCCGAGCGGGACGCGCTGGAAAATAGCTGGATGAAGGACGTGTCCTCTGACGCGCAGGCGATGGATGAGTTGCTCATTCGCGCCATTGCTGAAGAAGCGGCGTTTTACGCAAAGTATGATCCGGCTACGTTTGCCGCTGCACCCGTGAAAAAGGGCTTTGTGAGAAACTGGCAGAAAAAGAATGCGGCGTTTTCTTCAAACTCTGCCGCGCAAACCAAAACACAGGAGAATTAACACTAAAGCATGATAATTGACCCGAGACAACGCAGGAGAATTAAAACAAAAGCATGTTAATCGACCCAAGACAACGCAGGAGAACGAATACTAAAGCATGATTATCGATCCGAGACAGCAACTGGAAGAGGGCGTTCACCATCTGGTGGACGAGCGAAAGATCATCAGCGGCATCGCGGTTTCTTATGGAGACTTGACGCACGGCGAGGCGTTTTGCCGCGGAAATCTAGGCGAGGTGCGGCTGGAAAACGGCGCATTTTTGCCGGATGTCGCGCCATTGGAGACAGATTCCGTCTTTGACCTCGCCTCCGTGACCAAGCTTTTTACCTGCATCGCGATTTTGCAACTGTTCGAGCGCGGAAAACTGAATTTGCATCAGACCCTCGGCAGCATCGACCGCCGATTTTCGCATATCGCAGATGTATCGATCGAAGACCTGCTTTGTTTTCGCACCACGCTTCAAACCACCACGCGCATGGACGCGGTGAAGACTGCTGCTGCTTCCGAAGCGCTGCTGTTTGACATCCGCGTTGGCCCTCCGCCCGCTCGAAAGTTTTACACCGATATGGGCGCGATGGTGCTCAAGTACGTCGTCGAATCCGCGGTAGATCAGCAATTCGGGGACTATCTAGACGACAAAATCACCCGTCCCCTGGGCATGACGCGCACATTTGCAGAGGTTCCAGCCGCGTTGCTGCCCCAAACCGTAAACTGCAACTATGAGCGGCGCATCGTCAACGGCGACTTTTGGCTTGACACCGACTGTCCCCCCGGCACGGTACACGACCCCAAAGCGCGATTGCTGAACACCGCCCTCCCCGCTCCCTGCGGGCACGCAGGATTGTTTGCGAGTCTCGACGACATGACCAAGCTTGCGCGCGGTCTGCTCGGCGGCGCGCTGCTCAGCCGAAAAATGCTGCTCGAAGTCGGCGTCAACCGCACCGGCGGCAAGCTGCCGGACGGCGGTGATTCGCAATATATGGGGTATCTTTGCTATTCCAAGCAGCCGGATCAAACCTTCAGCGAGGTGCCGGCGTATTTTGGAACACGCACCATCGCGCTCAACGGTTTTACGGGCAACCATTTTTCGGTCGATCCGGAAAAGAATCAGTTTATGATTTTGCTCGCGAATCGCATTCACAACCGCGCGACCACGGTCACCGGACGCGCGAACCCCGAGGATAAAACAGAGACCATCCGTTGGGACGATGGCAAGACCTACATCGTCTCGCAAAACTTCGTCTACACAAAGGATAAATTCTTAAAGAATCACATCGGGGATATTTTGGCGGGGTATTGATACTCGCTTACAAAGATGTTTATAGCGCATATCAGGAGAGAAAGATGGATTGTAAATTCTTTATTGCTGTCAAAGCGCTATTGTTTTACGACGGTAAATTCCTTTTGGTCAAGCGTTCCAGCGCGGCTAGAGGCGAGCACCATTTCTGGGAATTGCCCGGCGGAAGAATGGAGTTTGGAGAAACTCCGCAGGATGCGCTGACAAGAGAATTAATGGAAGAAACCGGACTTTCTATTAAAATCATCTGCCCGCTCCAAACCTGGAACTTTTACAGAGGCGACGATACGCAGATCGTTGGCGTTACGTTTTTATGTAAAGCCACAACGGATACGGTTCGATTATCCAACGAACATGATGCATATGCGTGGGTTACACACGACGAACTGCATCAATACAGTATTATCCCCAGCGTTCTTAACGATATACACAAACTTGACTTGGATGATGTCTATGCGAAGTTGAACCGGGTATAGAACCTGATTTCAAAGGAACGCTACGAATCACGTTAAACTTAGTCATTTGAAACATTTGGGTAAATACAAAAAACCGACGCGTTGGTACAGCGTCGGTTTTTTTTGCGATGCGAGGGTTACTCTTCTCCCGCGTTGATTTCCGCTACCAGCCGCCGGGAAGCGCGCCGCTCAAACAGCAAATTCAGCGCAAGGCCAAGGGCAACCAGAGTTCCGCCGATGATATTCGCGGTGGAGAACGCGCCGTCGATTAACGCATCCAACAGCACGCCAGTGAACACCTGACCCACAAACATCAAAAGCGTAATATAAAGCTGCGGAATCTTGACCACCACGACATTGCTCAGCCAAACGGTGGCGACGCCGATTGCCCCGCCGAGATAGATCCACCAGTTTGGCGAGAGCGTAAAGCCCGACCAAACAGCCTCTTTCATGCCAAGAATCAGAAACACGGGTATCGCGGCGAGAAGCCCGCAAACATAGTTGAAAAACGTGCTGATGAACATGCTTGTGTTGTCCGCGAGGCGCGAATTATAGGAGCGCGAAATGACGACCAGCGCACCGGAGAGAAACACCGCAAACACCGGCCAGAACGAAAACTCGCCGCCCATCATAAAGGCGATGCCGCCCATGACGAGCAGGATGCCGGGGATTTGATACGCGCGGAAAGGGTGCTTGTGCATCCCAAATAGCCCAAACTGATCCACCAGTGCGCCGGTGATGCTCTGCCCAAAGAGCCCAAGCGCAAGGATAGCCGAGACGCTGATCTTGCCGAATCCGTAATTGACGCTCGCGGTCACCGCGACCCCGAGCACCCCGCCGATGTAGAGATACCACGGTTGCGCCTTGGCAAAGGGCTTTTCGCGGCGCATCAGGATAATCGCGCTGATGAGTATCAGCCCGACGATATGGATGATCACCGTCGCGGCATACATGCCGTAGACCGTGGTGAGTCCGCCGTTGGCGGTGATCATGACGGCGACGAGGATTCCGATGAGTAAGGACACTAGATAATACATGTTGTTTGCTCCTGTCAAAACCGCCCTTGGCTACCGCCGGTGATGGTGATGACAGTTTGAGTATAGTGTACCCGCTTGACGCGGCATATGACATATGTCACACTAATAGTAATTCCATAAGAGAGTGGTGAACGCCCGCATGCAAAAGCAAAAACTACCCACGTACGATATGCAAGCACTCGCCGATTACGGGTTGGACGGCATAGACCCCTCGGGCGCCGTGCTGCTCCGCTATGAACGCGGAGAGTGGTTTCTACTCGAAGGTCAGGAGATCGAATATCTCTACATTCTGCTCTCGGGCAAGGCGAAGGTATTCATGAGCGATGCGGGCGGGCGAAGTCTGCTGCTTTGCTACTACATTTCCGAGGGGATACTCGGCGATGTGGAGCTCATGATGGGGCGGCACGAGGCAATCTCCTCCGTGCAAGCGCTCACGCCGCTGACATGTATCGGCTTTCCCGTTGCCACCTATGCGCAGGCGCTGCTCAATCACCTGCCATTTGTGCTGCGGGTTGGTCAAGGTCTTGCGCTCAAGTTGCATCAGAGCGTAGCAAATACCACGGAGATCATCCTGCGCCCGTTTGAGGCAAGGTTCTGCGGATATCTGCTGTTGAGCGCGCAAAACGGTGTGTTTACCGAGCGGTTGACGGATGTCTCCGAGCAGCTCGGCGTGAGTTATAGGCACCTGCTGCGCTCGCTCAAGACGCTCTGCGAAGAGAAGTTGCTTGAAAAGCAGGCGGACGGATATCACATTCTCGACGAAGCGACTCTGCGCAAAAAAGCCGCCGGTTAAGGCGGCTTTGTGTTGCGGGCACGATTCAGGTGTTGCGGGGGATAATATTAGCCCCTGCAAAGATATTCTTATTTTTCCGGCTTCACCGCGCGTGTGGCGAGAAACGTAGGAATATTCATCTCGCGCAACCGACCCTCGCCGTTGACATCCTCAAATAAATGCGTGAGTACAAACCCCACCTTGAGCTGACCGCCGACCTGCTCCTCGATCGTATGGGAAAACTGCACGCCGGAATCGGTTTTCACCAGATATTCCATCAGTGCGGGATCGCTCACCGGGTCAAACGGCAGACTGTGCGCGAGTTTCGTCTCTTCATCGTCGAAGATATAGTTGATGCCGTTGTCGAGCCCCGCAAGCAGAACGCCGCCGGGCTTGAGGATGCGGAAACATTCGCGCCAGAGCGGATCTACCTCGCGAATGTAGCTATTGGAGACGGGGTGCACGATGATATCAAAGCACTCGTCCGCAAACGGCAGAGGCTTCGTCATATCCGCACGCAAGATTTCGATCGGATACCCTTCACGATCGGCAACCATACGCTCGCTCTCAAGCTGCCGCCAGGAATAATCCAGCACGGTGCAATCCGCGCCCGCAGCCACAAAAAGCGGCATCTGCTGACCACCGCCGCAGGCAAGCCCTAATAGCTTTTTGCCACGCAGATCGGGAAACCAGTCTTTGGGAACAGGTTTGGTGGGCGTGAGTACGATGCTCCAGTTCCCTTGCGTTGCCGCAACGTATTGCTCATGCAAAATCGGTTGTCCCCACTGCCAGCCGTTATCGACCCAGCGGTCGATGGCCTTGGCGTTGACGTCCTGATAAGATTCACTCATCGTTTGATTCTCCTCCGAATCGATTACTCTCGTTTGAATTGAATGTTGGCTTTGCTACTGATTCTTCCGTTGCATTTTTTGCGCGATGTCCGCCTCCATCGCATCAAACAGCCCGCCCTTATGCTGCTGCTGATATACCGGGTTCGAGCGCGCCGCCGGACAAAATCCCGCTACATGATCCAAGTGCGCATCATCCGACGGAATATCACCTAGGTTGAGCGCGCCACGATTGACGCAGGCGGCGTATTTTGAATTTTCCTTTGGCCTAGGCTCCGTCCCTACGATGGCAAAGACGCCATAAGCTGCGAAGATCATCAGCAGCGGCATGCCGAGCGCACGCGTGATCATCTGCCGGTCGCTAAAGAGATGCGCCAGCGCCCAAACGAGAAACACCCACAGTAGCAGATCTCCCACCCCGCCGCGCCGTCGCAACAGCCCGCCGATCCATGCAAAAAGCAGAATCCCGGCGATGTAGAAGAAATCCAGCAGGCGGATTCCATCGCTATACGGGCTGAAAAGTGAGGCAGCGAACGCCGCAGAAGAGGTTGCCTCAAACAACGATACGTCCTTTTCAAGCCAAAGCTGGGTGAGGTTTTGGTCGAGGCGAACCGGCCTGCCCTGCACATCATAGCCTTTTTGCAGGGTGTCCCAATTGAGCGCGTCCAATATCGCTTCCCCTTCCCGCGCCTGCTGCGCGACTCCCGCCGAGGTTGCGTCGGATAAGTTTTGGTCGAGACTGCCCGAGTCAGGTGCATCAATCACGAACGCGCGGAGCGAAAAAAACACGGCACAGAACGTGAGCGCGATGAGAAGCAGCCGCAAGGGTTCTTTTTCGATGCGAAACGACGCGAGCAGCAGAACCACCCAGAAAACGCCAAATGCGAGCGCGACGAGCCAGACGGAGGCAAGCGCGATTCCGCAAACCGCGAGCGAGAGCCCGCTCAACGCGGAAAAAACGATTGCCCGCCAACGACGGAGCGCGGAAAACGAGATGAGCGCGAACAGCACGGAAAGAAGCGCAAACAGCACCACAACCTGCATCACCCACTGCCCCTGCGCAAAAACGATATTCGCTGGATAAAGCGCAAAGAGAAACCCGGCAGCGGGTGCGCTGCCATCGTCAAAGCGGCGCGCGATGAGATAGACCACTGCGGCAGACAGCGCGGAAACCGCGCAGAGGGCGAGGGCGGGTATGTTATCCCCAAGCAGAAATGCAGAAAGGTTCAGCCGCCCGAACACCGCGCCGCCAAACGCGGGCGCGCGCAGAACGAGCAGCACAAGCGCGCGCGGCAAGAGCGCCAAAAGGAAGATGCCAACCACCCAGAGCGCAGGAATCCGCTTTACACGGCAGTTTGCCCAGCGGATGATCAACACAGCCACAACCGCAAGCGCCGCATAACCAAGCAGCAACCAGCCAAACTTCGGTGTGGTGAAAAATTCATTGTGAAAGAGATAGGCAAAGCTTTTGTAGCGAATAAGCATATACCCGCTCAGCACGAGAAACGCTAACGTAATGATCATCGATACCGTGCGGGCTAGACCCTGCTTATTGCCGCGGTCAAAAAATAGGCTGTTCGGGCGCATGCGCCAGCTCCTTCGTCGGGCCTGCTGTTGAGACCATTCGCTGGTAGTATACGTGATTTTGCATACCATCGTCAAACGTTACGTTGTAACATAAATCAAATAGTTACGGTTTGATGCGCTGTGTAACCTCATTTTAACAAATGACCAGAGGTTTATCACCCATCGTTGATGCTCTTGTCGTTTTACATCGATCTATCTGCTGTTTTCGCCCACTCTGTGCGCTAGTCACCGTATCGTTACAGTGCGTTCGTTGCTTTTTTGCCAAAGCTTCGATATACTAATAAGTACTTTTAGAGCATTTCGTGGAGGTTTTTTTTCTTATGCATTCTGATATTGCAATCATCGGCGGTGGCCCCGCCGGATTAACCGCCGGTTTATATGCAGCGCGCGGCGGCGCGAGCGTTACCCTCTATGAGGAGCTCTTCCCCGGCGGACAGATCGCAAAAACACCGCTGGTAGAAAACTATCCCGGCTTTCCGGATGGTGTAGTGGGTTATGAAGTCGGCTCGTTGATTCAGAAACAGGCTGAAAAATTTGGCCTGAAGGTCGAATACGCAGGAGCAACGGGTTTAATCCTCGAAGAAAACCCCAAGCGCATCCTGCTGCCCGACCGCGAGGACACGGCAAAGGCCGTCATCCTCTGCATGGGTGCGCATGCGCGCTCCCTCGGCGTCCCGAACGAGGATCATCTCACCGGCGCAGGCGTGAGTTATTGCGCAACCTGTGACGGCGCGTTCTTTAAGGAAAAAGCGGTCGCGGTGGTCGGCGGCGGAGACACGGCAATTGCCGACGCGCTGTATCTTTCGCGTTTTTGCACAAGCGTCACGGTGGTACACCGCAGAGACGAATTCCGCGCGGCTGCCGTACTGGTTGAAAAAGCGAAGACCGTGCCGAACATCCACTTTGCAACCTCGTGCGTGCCGCTCAACCTGATCGGAGAAACGCACGTCGAAGGGCTGGAAATCATGGATCTCAAAACCTCCGTGCCGCGCACGCTGCCCGTCTCCGGTGTATTCGTCGCCGTTGGCATCACGCCGCAGAGTGCGCTGGTCAAGGGCGTCGTCAATCTGAACGAAGGCGGCAGCATCTTGACCGACGAGTTTATGAAGACCAACATCCCCGGCGTTTATGCCGCGGGCGATATCCGCAACACGCCCCTGCGTCAGGTGATCACCGCCTGCGCGGACGGAGCGGTTGCCGCAACCAGCGCGCTGGAGTTCATCTCCTGCCACTGATCGGGTTTTTGCGGGCGCTGACACCCGCAGGATTTCTCGCGGAAAACACCGCAAACCAAGTTAGGAGAAAAACAGTTCTATGGGTAGACTTTTTGGAACGGACGGCGTACGCGGCATTGCAAACCGCGATTTGAGCTGTGATCTGGCGTTTAAGATTGGCGCGGTCGGAGCCTATGTGCTCACAAACGAAGTGCACTCCCCCCGTATCCTGATCGGTATGGATACGAGAAAGTCCGGCCCGATGCTGGGCGCGGCGCTCTCCGCGGGCGTTTGCTCCGTCGGTGGGGACGTGTTGGATGTCGGCGTTCTTCCGACACCCGCGATGGCGTATCTTGTGCGGCTATACGAGGCGGACGCGGCGGTGATGATCTCTGCGAGCCATAACCCAATGGAATACAACGGCATCAAATGGTTTGACAAAAACGGTTTTAAGCTCTCTGATGAAATCGAAGACCGCATCGAATCCATCATCCAAAACGGCGATGAACTACCCAGCCCCGAAGGGCGCGATGTCGGCCGCGTGATCTCCGCCGTCCGCGCAAAAAAGGACTACTGCGACTATCTCGTGGAGCAGTCGGAGTATCGCTTTGAAGGGTTACGCATCGTGCTGGACTGCGCGCACGGCGCTTCCTCATTCATCGCAAAAGAGGTATTTGAGCGTCTCGGTGCGGAAGTCATTGCAAAATCCTGCGCGCCGGATGGCATCAACATCAACGACCATTGCGGTAGCACACATCCCGAGCGCTTGCAGGAAATGGTGGTTAACTACGGCGCGGATCTCGGCTTTGCATTTGACGGCGACGCAGACCGCCTGATCTCCTGCGACGAATACGGCAACATCGTGGACGGCGACCAGGCGATGGGCATTCTCGCGCTGCACATGCACAGCAAAGGTACCCTCGTTAAGAACACGCTGGTGCTGACCGTCATGAGCAATCTAGGTCTCAAAAACGCGCTCAAGGAAGCGGGCATCAGCATCGTGGAAACCAAGGTTGGCGACCGTTACGTGCTCGAAAGTATGCTTGCCAACGGCTACTCCATCGGCGGCGAGCAGAGCGGGCACATCATTCTTTTAACCAAGAACACCACCGGCGACGGCATGATGAGCGCGATTGCGCTGCTGGGCGTCGTCGCGGAGTCAAAAAAACGCCTGAGCAAGCTCGCCTCGCGCATTCCACAGTATCCGCAGGTGCTGGTCAACGTCATCGTCGATAACGAAAAGAAAGCCGACGCACTGGCGGACGAAGAACTCGCGAAGCTGACAAAGGAGATCGAGGACAAGCTCGGCAAAAACGGGCGTGTGCTCATCCGCGCCAGCGGCACAGAGCCACTCGTGCGCATCATGATCGAAGGGCAGGACGAGCAGTCGATCCTCGATCAAGCGCTTTCGCTTGCGCATATCATCGTGCGCAAATATAATGGAAAGATTCGCACCTGATGCTCCCTCTTTTGTAAAAACAAACTCGATTTGATTGGAAGAACTCACCTGAATGCTGACAAAAGCTCAAAAAACTGAAGCATTGCATATTTTAGCCGCGACATACCCAAACGCGAAACCCGCGCTGGATTTTTCCTCCCCGTTTGAGCTTTTGGTCGCGACCATTCTCTCCGCGCAGAGCACGGATGTGATGGTGAATAAATGCACGACTCAGCTTTTCCCCGTCGCCAACACGCCGGAGCAGATAGCCGCCATGACGGAAGAAGAGTTGTTCCCCTACATCCAGCGTTGTGGCTTCTTCCGGCTCAAGGGCAGACATATCCTCGAAACCGCGCGCATTCTCGTCGCCCAATATGGCGGTGAGGTTCCCGCAGACCTGGACAAACTGCAAACGCTGCCCGGTGTTGGCAGAAAGACCGCAAACGTGGTCGGCAGCAACGCCTTTGGCATCCCAGCCATCGCGGTGGATACGCACGTGTTCCGCGTGAGCAACCGCATTGGACTCGCGCACGCAAGCAATGTGCAAAAGACCGAGGAACAACTGCAAAAAGCGATCCCGCGCGAAAACTGGACGGCGGCGCATCATTGGCTCATTTACCACGGGCGGCAGATTTGCGACGCGCGTAAACCGAAATGCGAAATCTGCCCGATCAGCCACATTTGCCTCTACTACCAGGGCGGCAAACAGGCGGCAAAAAAGCCTGCCGCAAAAAAACCTGTAACGAAAAAAGTAAACAAAACCACGCAAACGGCAAAAGCCGCAGCAGAGAAAGAATAAAGGTGTACCATGCAATTTATCGATAAAGCGCGCATCGTTATCAAAGCCGGCAACGGCGGAGACGGGCATGCCTCATTCCACCGTGAGAAATACATTCAGCAGGGCGGGCCGGACGGCGGAGATGGCGGACGCGGCGGAGACCTCGTTTTTTTTGCCGATCCGCATATGTCCACACTGCTGGACTTTAAGTTTCAGCGTTTTTACCGCGCGGAAAATGGCGGAGCGGGCGGCGCGGCGCTTTGCACAGGCAAAAACGGCAAACCGCTGGTCATTCGCGTTCCCATCGGCACCATTGTCCGGGATCTGGAGAGCGGCGCCATCCTAGCCGACATGAGCGAGGGGAATAAAGAGCGCATCATCCTGCACGGCGGGCGCGGCGGAAAAGGCAACGCGAAGTTCTGCACCCCCACGCATCAGGCACCGAGATTTTCGCAGCCGGGCATCAAAACTCTGGAATTCGAGATCGAACTGGAGCTCAAGTCCATTGCGGACGTCGGGCTCGTCGGTCTGCCTTCCGTTGGGAAATCGACCATACTCAGCGTACTCACGGCGGCAAAGCCGAAGATCGCGGCGTATCATTTCACCACGCTGTCTCCCAACCTCGGCGTAGCCTCTCGCCATAACCGCTCGTTTGTGCTCGCGGATATCCCCGGGCTCATCGAGGGTGCGGCGGAAGGCGCGGGGCTTGGACACGATTTTCTGCGGCACATCGAGCGCACGCGCATGCTCGTGCATGTCGTCGATATCTCCGGTAGCGAACAGCGCGACCCGGTCGAAGATTTTCAAAAGATCAATAACGAGCTGGTCAAGTTTTCCCCGCTGTTGGGTGATATTCCGCAGCTCGTAGCGGCAAACAAAACCGACCTGCCGGAAGCGGAGGAAAACCTTGCTAAGTTTAAGGAAGCTTATCCGAACGTAGAGGTGTTTCCCGTTTCGGCGGCGACCGTGCAGGGCTTTGAGGCGCTGCTCGATCGCGTGGTGCAGATACTCGATACCCTTCCGCCCGTGTTGCGCTATGAAGAGACCGATTTGACCGAGAACGCAGGCTATGAGGCTGGCTTCCATATCAAGCGCGGGGACGACGGCGTCTTTGAGGTCACCGGCGGAGAAGTTGAAAAACTGCTGGATTCCACCGATCCGGACGACGAGCTCTCCATGCGCCGCTTCCAGCAGCTGCTCGTGAAAAACGGCATCATCGCCGCGCTGCGCGAGATGGGCGCCAAGGATGGCGACGGCATCCGCCTCGGCGAATGGGAATTCGACTTCATGGACTAAGGAAGGTGCTCGTTGGCGAGCAAGACCCATACGGCTGACAAACATTCTTGATCAGGAAAGGCGGTAGTACCAATGGAAGATCAAAAACGAATCAGCATCACCGTCGAGACGACGGTTCCCGTGTCGCCTGAGCTAGCTTGGGGATACTGGACCGAACCACGGCACATTACCCAATGGAATCAAGCTTCGGAAGATTGGTACACGCCGCGTGCCGAAAGCGACCTGCGCGTCGGCGGTAAGTTCTCCTCCCGCATGGAGTCGAAGGACGGCAAATACGGCTTTGACTTCTGGGGCATCTACGACGCGGTGGAGCCGTATCGCCTAATCGAAACTACGCTTGGAGATGAGCGAAAGGTGCGCACGACGTTTGAGTCCGTGACCGCTGGTACCCGAATCGTTGAAACGTTTGAAGCAGAAAGCGAGAACAGCGTCGAACTCCAGCGAGACGGCTGGCAGGCGATTCTGGACAGCTTCCGCAGATACGTCGAAAAACAATAACAAGCATACAAAGTCCCGCTTAACGGCGGGATTTTTTGTGCATAAGTGATCTCAGTTATAAGTTTAAAATCTATCGGCAAGATTCCTATTCTTAGCGTATTGATTTTATACCGTTTCTTGCCGGTATCGGCATGTTTTTCTCTTATTTTTCTCTTGCATTCAGCGTTTCTTGCCGAGAACGGCAAGTTTCGGAGCGCGACGCGATCAGTCAGGTTGTTGTTCCTCTGCCGTAATCTCGCGTTGAATCAACGCACTTGCAATCTCAAACGCCCTAATCCGCCGCACCGCAAGGGTATGCTGCGACGTGCCCGCGGAAAGCTTCGGCAGGATACTCTCGACGCGAGAGCAAACAGAAGCGCACGTTTCAAGCGCTTGTTCCAACTCTTCTTTTGAGTAGACAGCGTTTTCCGGCGTTTCCTCCAGCTCCCGCGCAATCAGCGCAAGTGCGAGCGTATACGCCGCAATCCCCCGCGCCGTCAAACGTTGTTGCGCGGAAGCTTCTTTTAGCTTTGAGATCGCTTTTTCGCTTTTCATCCGCGTGGATGCAATCGCCCGAGCGGCTTCGCGCAACTCGACCTCGGAAAACGCAGGCATAACGGTTTCCTCCGAAAACTATAAAATCCTGAAATGCGGGGCCTTGTGTGAGAAAGTCATAATGATACTTGATGATTGGTGGTATACTCAAGTTATAACAAAGAAAGGGGTACCTTATGAACATCGATTATAAAGCCACGGCATACGCTACTGGCGGACGAGACGGTCATGTACGCGTAGAGGATAGCCCTATCGATTTAGAAATGGCGCTTCCTGCCGGTCTGGGCGGAAAAAAAGCGGAAGGCGCCAATCCGGAACAGCTTTTCGCAGCAGGATATGCTGCCTGCTTCGGTAGCGCAATGCAGCACGCGATTCGCGTGCGCAGGCTGAAACTACCCGCACCGGATGTGCAAGCCACCGTTGGCATTGGTCGCAACGATTCCGGAAACTTCCAACTTGAGGTCGCTATTGTCGCCATCATCGACACAGACGATGCCGCTCTGGCCGAAAGCCTCGCGCAGGAAGCGCATCAGGTGTGCCCTTACTCCAACGCGACGCGCGGCAACATTCAGGTTACCGTTTCGGGCAAAACCAGATAACATTCCATTTCACACACGTTTACAGAAAAGGGGCTGTCTTTTTTAGACAGCCCCTCAGTTTCTTTATTGTTCTTCCGATGCAAGCCTGC
>Ga0302289_1000526_pt1 | contig 16065 bp, 16 predicted proteins | sample III_Fen_N1_2_FD_194552 | JGI IMG/M metagenome (GOLD analysis project Ga0302289, IMG submission 194552) | Peat permafrost microbial communities from Stordalen Mire near Abisko, Sweden - III_Fen_N1_2 | ecosystem: Environmental > Terrestrial > Soil > Wetlands > Permafrost | place: Sweden: Abisko... | reverse complement strand
AGGAATCGTCCAACGAGCCAACTAGTTGGCGAAGTTTTAAGGAATCGTCCAACGAGCCAACTAGTTGGCGAAGTTTTAAGGAATCGTCCAACGAACCAACTAGTTGGCGAAGTTTCAAGGAATCGTCCAACGAGCCAACTAGTTGGCGAAGTTTCAAGGAGTTTGACAATGCTGACAACGGGAGAGTTTTCGTCCGCGACCCGGCTAACTGTAAAAGCCCTGCGACTCTATCACGAGGAAGGTCTTCTCGTGCCGGAAAAAATCGATACGGTGACCGGCTACCGTTACTACGGGGACGAATCTTTTCGCAGGGCTAACTCCGTTATCCTTTTGCGCGAATTGGGTTTTTCGATTAGCGAAATGAAAATGATACTCTCCTCCTGTAAGGACGAGGATGAGCTTGCGAGTTTCTTTTCCGACAGGCTTCGTGAGGTTGAGAAGGAAATACTACGCATCCGTGACGCACGAAACCGGATCAGTTATTTTATCGAATCAGCAAAGGAAGATACTATGAGGAAAAATCTTGAGATATGCGAACGGGACGTGAATGATGCGCTCATTTGCGGAATCCGTTTTCTTGGCACGTACCCGGAGATAGGCAGTCACTTTGGGGAACTCATGAAAAAAGCGGGAAGATATATCAAGGGCAGGACTTTTGCGCTTTACTATGATGGTGAATATAAAGACAGCAATGCGGATATAGAAGCCGCTGTTGAGGTCAGGAAAGAAATTGACGTTCCGGGAATATCATGCAGAAACCTGAAGGGTGGCCATTTTGCCTGCATTGCGCACCGTGGTTCCTATGATCAGCTTGGGATCGCATATAAAGCGCTCTTCGATTACTTGAAGGAACGCGGTTTGCGGCTCTCGGGTCCCGTGCGCGAGGTGTATCATAAGGGACCTGGCTGGATTATACCACGGGATCCGAAGCGGTTTGTGACAGAGATCATGTTTCCGACGGAAAAATGCTGACGCTATCTTGACAATAGTTTGATGTAAAACATATTATGTTTTACATCAAACTATAAGGAGCATGCCATGGTTGCTGAGATACGCGCAGAGGCGCTTGGTCTTTCGATGAAAGAGAGATTCGTTTATGTGACGACGCTTGATGAAACGGGATTTCCTGAAACCCGGGTAATGTTTAATCTTCTGAAAACCCGCGGAAAAGCCCTGTCCTCCGGGCCCGCGAAAGTGCCGTCAGAATTCGCGAGTTATTTGGGGACGAATACCTCGAGCAGAAAAATTTCGCATATAAGAAAAGATAATCGCGTATGCCTGTATTATTCGGATAATAAGGGTTTTTACGGTTGTATGGTCCGCGGGCGCGTCAACGAGGTGTCCGATCCGGCGGTCAGAAAGGCAATTTGGGCGCAGTCTTGGAGCATATACTATCCCGGCGGTATCGACGGAGGGGATTTCTCCCTGCTGCAATTCAAACCGGAGCATATCAGGTTCTACCACGGGCTTGAGGTGCAAGATTTCGATGCGTGAGGGCGGAAATCTCGTATCGAGGATTCATCAGGTATCGGGACGCGTTTTCTCGCGCATACTGAAACAGCACGGTATCGACGTTCTCAATCCGGCGCAGGGTCGCATTCTCAACGAACTCTGGAAGGAAGAATCCATTTCGCAAACAGAACTTGCGTTTCGCACAAAACTCGACAAATCGACGCTTGCCCTTATGCTTGACAGGCTGGAAGGCGACGGGCAAATCGAGCGCGTTCGCCTTGAGGGGGACGCGCGAAGGAAGTTTATCAGGGCTACGGTGGAAAATCGCAAACTGCATAGCGAGTACGAAAACGCCTCGCTTGAAATGATCGATTTGTTTTATGACGGGCTCTCGGAAACGGAAATTGACAGATTCGAAAAAACGCTCGGAAAAATTCTCGCAAACCTCGAAAAGGAATGAGCCGTGGGGAAATGTGCCAATAAGCCCATTTCCCCACGGAAAATAGCTTTACCTCATCGTAACGAAATATTCGTGGATGCGGGTTTCGTTTGGCGTCAATTCGGGATGGAAAGTGAGCCCCAATAAATGCCCGTAGCGAACCATCACGGGATCCTTCTCTCCTGAGGCGTTCGGCGCCCAGGCTAGAACCGCTACTCCGTCCTCGACCGAGATTATTCTCGGTGCGCGGATAAACGTCGCGGGACATGGTTTGCCTTCGAATTCGATTTTCTGCACGAACGATTCTGTCTGTCTTCCGTAGGCGTTGCGCTCAACCGTCACGGGAAGCAGGTCGAGCGAGACGACTCGTTCGTCGTTGCAGGGACGCGCGAGCATGATAAGGCCGGCGCAGGTTCCCATGACGGGATTTACGCTCGCGAATTGGCCGATCGCCTTGAAGAGGGGTCCTGGTTTCCAGGGCTTGCTTGCGGCGGGTCCCGAGTCGCTCTCCATCAGCAGCTTGGTAAGCACGGTAGATTCCCCTCCGGGAATAATGAGTTTTCCGCAAAGCGCGAGGTCTTTCTCTGTTCTCACTTCAATCGCCTGCTCGCCGATTTTTTTGAGTATCGCGATATGGCTGGCGAAACCGCCCTGAAGGGCAAGCACTCCAATGACCGTGTCCATATTATTGTCCGCTCCCCATATTAGTTGTGCATTTCAGTTGTGTTCGCTACCTTGAGAATTCGGGCGAAGCCCGAATTCTCACAGTGAAAATCGCAAAGCGATTTTCACCAACCCCTGCCAGCGAGCTTTTCGGCTTCGGGAAGTTTTGCCGCATCGATGCCGTCCATTGCGGGACCGAGTCCGGTGGATACTTCAAGAAGCGCTTCAGGATCGCGATAATGCGTCACGGCGCGAACGATGGCTTTGGCGCGCTGTTCGGGATCCCGTGATTTGAAAATTCCCGAACCGACGAATACGGTTTCGGCGCCGAGATACATCATGAGGGCTGCGTCGGCGGGAGTTGCGACTCCGCCCGCGGCGAAGTTCGGAACGGGGAGCTTGCCGAGCCGGCGTGTTTCGAGGACCAGTTCGTATGGAGCCTGAAGTTCCTTTGCGGCGGTCATGAGCTCTGCTTCGTCCATGCCGCTGATTCTGCGGATATCGGCCATGAGATGGCGCATGTGGCGCACTGCCTCGACTACGTCGCCGGTTCCGGCTTCGCCCTTGGTGCGGATCATCGCCGCTCCCTCGCCGATTCGGCGCAGAGCCTCGCCGAGATTGCGGCAGCCGCATACGAACGGAACCTTGAACTGGTGTTTACTGATGTGGAATTCTTCGTCGGCCGGAGTGAGAACTTCGCTCTCGTCGATGAAGTCTATTGAAAGGGCTTCGAGTATTTGCGCTTCGACGAAATGCCCGATGCGGCATTTTGCCATGACGGGTATCGAGACGGCTTTCTGGATTTCGATAATCATTTTCGGGTCAGACATGCGTGAAACCCCGCCATCGCGGCGTATGTCGGAGGGGATGCGCTCGAGCGCCATGACCGCCGCCGCTCCGGCCTGTTCGGCGATTTTTGCCTGCTCAACGTTGGTGACGTCCATGATAACCCCGCCCTTGAGCATTTCGGCGAGTCCAACCTTAACTGCAAATGATTCTTTCTGATCCATACGTATCTCCTTGTTAGTCAGCTTGTTTTTTCCTAAAAATCGCCGAGTCCGGACATGCCGGTTTCTCCTGGCGATTCATCCAAATATTCCCGTACGGCTTCCGATAGCCGCATAATTCCTGTCCTGATATCTTCGATTCCAAGGGACCCATAACAGAGTCTGAATGAATTGAGAAAACGGTTGTTGATGTCCTGCAACGGTCCGGGAAGAAAGGCAACCCCTTTTTCCACGCTGCGTATATACAGTTCGACGCTCGAAAATCCCTTGGGAAGGGTAACCCATAATTGAAAACCTCCGCATGGCACCGTCCACTCAACTTCCTTGGGCATGTACGTTTCGAGCGCCTGAACCGTAGTATCGCGCAATGTGCGGTAATGTGCGCGAATTTTTGTGCGATGTGCACTGTATCCGTGCTGGTCTTCGAGAAAAGCGCGGGCGATTCCCTGCATCAGGGGAGGGCAGCCGAGGTCCATTGCTTTTTTGATTTGCGTAAGCACGCGGATTCTCTCTTCCGAAGTTACGATCCAGCCAACGCGGAGCCCGCTTATAAAGGATTTGGAAAGGGATCCGAGTATGATAGACCGTTCCGGTCCCGGATCTTTTAAAAACGAAACGGGAGCGTCGCCGTCGGTATGCAGGTCGCGGAACACTTCGTCGGCAAGAAGGGTGACATGGTTTGCAAGCGCCCACTCCGAAATTTGCCTTTGTCTCGCGGGACTTATGTCGGTTCCCATCGGGTTGTGCAGGACAGGGCACAGATAAAAGATTGAGTCGGCGGTATCGACGTGCGCGGGCAAACGGGATATGTCCGGCCCTTCGGCATCCCTCATGACGGTTTCGATATGCAAATTAAACGCCGAAAAGGCGTTCGTGACGCCGGTATAGCACGGCGTTTCGCACAATATTTTTGTCCTGTTTTCTGCCGCTGCCTGCGCGACAAGCGCTATTGCCTGCTGCGAACCGCTGGTAACGAGTATTTGCTCGCTCGTAACCGGAATCCCCTGTTCGGCGTATAATTTGGCGATTGCCTTTCTGAGAGGAAGGAGCCCCCGCGGGTCCCCGTAATCCCAGAAGAGCTCTTCGCCGTCAGCGAGCGCTTTTTGGGCAAGCCGGGTAAGGGTTCCCTTTTCAATGGTATCAGGATCCGCTATGCCCCGCGTGAAAGCGATGACTCCGGGTTTTTGCGCAAGGGTCATCATTTCGCCAAGGCTTCGATTGATGCTTTGCCTGAGGGTGCGCGCCGCGACTGAGGCTTCGGCCGGGAATTGAGGCGTATTGTCTATCGGTTTTTTTTCCGGAGTGCCGACGAAGGTTCCCCGTCCGACATGGGACGTAATCAATCCTTCCTCCATCAGATCCTGAAGCGCGCGTCTGATGGTTGCTGCCGTAACGTCCTTTTCCGAGGCGAAGGCGTTTACTGTTGGTAATCGTTCTCCGGTTTTCAGCGTTCCTGATAGAATCGAGTCCCGAAGTTCCTCGCGGATTTGAATATATAATGGTGTAGTACTCGTTTTATCGGGTTTCATATGTATTAATACTGTAATAATACATATTAATCCTGCTAGTCAATCGGTGTTACGGTAAAATAGAGTTTACTTTTATATAGAAATATCCGATAAATCAGTATGGTTGATACGTACCCTGAAGTTATTTATGGTGTTCCTGTGAAGTCGACTCAAAAAGCCAAGTGTCATTTTTGCGATATATGTGACGGACATGGCTGTATTGCCGAAATGCCCGGTATGGGCGGTGCCTATAATAATGAAAATTTTATCAGCAATCACGCAGATTGGGACAAATATCCGGTTCCGGTCGAATTAATCGGTGGTGAAAGCGTGCCTCTTCCCTCAATCAGACTTGCTCCCATTACCGGCGCAGTCCAGAACGTCGGGTATTTCGACGAACGGACGTTTTATTTTGATTTGATACAAGCGTCGATCAGGGCGGGAATCCGGCTTTCGATAGGCGACGGTTATCCGGACGAAAAATTGCAATTCGGTATTGAAGCACTGAAGGCTTCAGGTCGACTAGGCGCCGTATTTATCAAGCCGTATGAAAACCGTAAAATTCGCGAGAGGATGGAATGGGCCGAGGACGTGGCCGAACTTGTCGGAGTCGATATCGATTCGTACGCTATCCTTACGATGCGAAATCTCGTCAATCTGCAGAAAAAGAAAGCAAGCGATCTCATCGAGCTGAAAAGCCATACTGATAAGCCTTTTGCCATTAAAGGTATCTTCAAGAGCGAAGACATTGAGCTGGTACGCGAAGTGCATCCCGATATCGTGGTTATATCGAATCATGGCGGCAGAGTCGAAACGCGACATGGAAGTACGGTGGATTTTCTCGCGAAGTACGGCAGGGAACTTGCCTCTAATACCGGCGAAATATGGATAGACGGCGGTATACGGAAGCGACGTGATCTCGAGGTCGCTGCATCTTTCGGTGCCGTTGAAATTATGATAGGCCGACCCGTCATTTCCGCCCTGATGAAGGACGGAGATGAAGGCGTCTGCGAAAGAATCAGGCTGTTATTACAATAAGTCTTTTATAGTCAAAATTACTTGATGTCGATTCCGCCAAAACAGGCGCATCCGTTGATGATAACTTTTTTTGCCGACGGTTCGCGCGACGAGGCGTATTTGATGTCTGTTCCGCCAAGTATCGGCGTGACATGGGATATTACCTGCACATTCGGCGGGAGAATCAGGTCAATGCCGCCGAAAATGGCAGTCGCCTGAATTACAACGTCCCCGACGAGATTCACATTGCACAAATTGATGGTGAGTCCGCCGAAAAGCGCAGTGTACGAACCGCCGGAAAAATCCTCGGCTCCGTAGAAGATATCCTGCGCGCCGAACATCGCGGATGCCGTCTTGTATTGGGCTCCGGGACGCGACGTCTCCGTGAAAATTCCACCGCTTGAGTTTTTTCCTTTCGAGTCGCCAAAATCGGACTTGTAATCGGCTTTGTAGTCAGATTTATAATCGGTCCTGGAACTGGATGAAGCCGATGTGGAATTAGACGTTGGGTCGAAATCCGCGTCTTCCGGATTATGATGCCGGTCCCAGTGACGACCGTGCCAGTTTGAGTAGCGTCCGGAACCGCCGAAAAGAAGCTGGAAGCCGACTGCGAGAAGTATGACCGGAAGTATGATGCGCCAGGTAAACGATCCGGGGAGGATGTTCTGAGCGTTCAGGAGCAGGATAACTCCAACTCCGAGCATGATGATGTTTCCCGCGTTAAAACCACCCTGCGCGATTGCGATCAGAGCCGGAACGATGATAAATAATGTCCACCATCCAGCAAGATTGAAATGAAAATTGAACACGCCAAGCATGTTTCCGCCAATGGCGATTCCTGCCAATAAAAAGAGCAACCCGATAATAATCGTCGTGATGTCGCGTCTCATGAATACCTCCGGTATAATACTATATACAATATAACACCGTTAGCGGAAAAATATGTCAATCTCAGGTCAAATTTTTTAGGGCTGAAAGAAGTTTTAGCGGGTTCACTGCAGCCCGTGCCTGGAGGCGCACAAATTCGTGCGGTTCCTCTGTGGCGGATCCTGATAAAAGGAGTCCTTTCGAGTTTCTGAGGTACCACAGATAATGAAATTCCGGCGAATGAAGCAGTTTTTGACGGCTCAAAGAATCCATGAGTTCTTCCGCAATGGCTATATGATTCGCAGTACCCGTTTTATAGTAGACATCCGGATCGCAAAAAACGAGCACAACCCTTTGAAATCCTTCAGCGAGGGAATCGTCGTTCCTGAAATCATTGACGACCAATCGTTGAAGTCCCAATGACAGGTCATAACCTTTGAGTCTGAGCGTCTTGCGAAGGATAATGATGTCTCCCCTGATTCCCGTCAAATCAGTTTCGGAAACCGATTTATTCTGGAGTTTTGCCCGCCATTCGGTGAATTGCCGCTCATAGGCCGGAAAATCCGGGGTGTGTGAGAGAAAAGCCTCTGTTTCGGAAAGCAACTTCCAGTCGGACGAAAATCGGTCCGCTATCAGGTTTCCTAGTGTCGATCCACTGTTTTTCGGCATACGCAAATAGAGTATACTCGAGGCTGAATGAAAATTCTTCTAATTTCGGACATACATGCGAATCTCGACGCTTTGAATGCTGTCCTTGACGCTGAATCTTCCAAGTGCCGGGGCGTGATTTGTCTTGGGGATATTACGGGTTATGGTCCCGATCCAGAAGAATGCGTTCGCATTATACGGAATCTGTCATCGATTTTCGAAATGTGCGTCGTTCTTGGCGGAAATCACGACGCTGTGCTTTCGGGAAAACTGCCGCTTGAATGGTTCAACGGCCATGCGCAGTCGTCCGTGGCATTTACGAACCGGGCTCTGTCCCCTGAATCCCTTGAATGGCTCGCATCCTTACCTTCGACGGCATCCGTGAGTCCTGGAGTCTTCGCGTCCCATGGATCCCCTCTCGAACCACTGACCGGGTATCTGTGGGGTACTGCAGAAACATCATCTGCTCTTTCATGGCTTGCCGACAGGGATCTTTATCTCTGTTTTTGCGGGCATACTCACGAAGCAGCCGTTTTTTCAGAGACGGCGCAGAAACGTATCCGGTATCCGGTTCCCGGGGAGGTTATCCGCGTTGCGGGTGGTGCGACGCCCGCCGTGGACAGAGCTGCTTCGGTTAGCCCAGGCGTTCCTCTGATTATCAATCCCGGCAGTACCGGGTTTCCCCGTTCTTATAACGGTGCCCGTACGGCGGATATGAGCGGAGATACCCTGCCGATAAGCGAGTCGTCTTTTCCCGCCTATTATTCCGTTTGGGATACGATGGAAAACACGGTCACCTTTCGGGACGCGCGATATGACCGCCGTTCCGTCGAGGATCGTATTGACGCAAAAATGTAAGGAATACGGTTTTGCGGGTTATTCTCTCAACCGAACGAGGCGAGATACTCCCATCGTGCGTATTTTTCCTCTAGTGTTTTACCGGTTCTTTCGAATTCTTCAGTATAGGCTCTGAGCTTGACGTGGTCGGTTTCACCGCCTGAAAGAAGGGCTTCGAGTTCTCCTTTTCGGCTTTCAAGTGCTTCAATCTCGCTTTCTATTTGCTCATACTCTTTTTGTTCCTTGAATGTGCGTTTTTTCGGTTTTGCGCCGTCTGCGCCCGTGCCGGTAGCGTTCGCATTGGTGCTTGCCGGTGCGAGCTTTCTGCTCGCTTCCGCGGCTTTTGTTTCTTCCTCTGCGCGGAATACTATATATTCCGAACAGGTTCCGACGAAGCCCGAGACGGAACCGTCCTCTTCCATGACGAAAAGGGTATCGGCGACGCGGTCCATAAAGTAGCGGTCATGCGAAACAACGAGGAGGCATCCCGAGTAGTTTGTCAGAAACGATTCGAGTACGCTCATCGTATAAATATCGAAATCGTTGGTGGGCTCGTCGAGGACGAGAAAATTCGGGTTTGCCATGAGCAGCCTGACGAGGTATACGCGTTTCCGTTCGCCTCCCGAAAGGGTTGAAACCGGCGAATACTGGATTTTTCCCTCGAAACCGAACTGTTCAAGAAATTTGGACGCGCTTAGCGTGACTCCGTCCGAAAGGGTTATGACCTCGGCGACGTCTTTGATGTATTCGAGCACGGTCTGATTGGTGTCGTCGAAAACGGGGTTTTGCCGGTAGTAGGCAAATACGGTGTTATCTCCCGACGATACCGTTCCCTTGTCGCTTTTGAGCGTGCCGGTCAAAATATTCAAAAAGGTAGATTTTCCCGAGCCGTTGTTTCCGAATACGCCGATCTTTTCGCCTTTTTTAAAGGTATAGGAAAAGTCCGATATAATAATTTTTTTGCCCGTCGGCGACTCAAAACTTTTCGCGACGTTTTTAATTTCGAGAATTTTGCCGCCAAGGCGCCTTCCCGAGACCCCGAAGGCGAATTCCTTGTTTTGCGCGAGCTGTTCTTTTGACAGGCGCAGCCTGTCCATCTTGCCGTGGATCGAGTCGATGCGCGCCTGCGCCTTCGTTCCGCGAGCCTGGGGGCCGCGAAGAAGCCATTCGCGTTCGGTACGGAGTACGGATTCAAGGCGTGCGTCGGTGTTGGCGGCGATTTCTTCCGCTATGGCTTTTTTTTCGAGGTAGCGTGAAAAGTTTCCGGTATAGAGCGCGAGCGAGCCATAATCAAGTTCGTAGATCGACGTGCAGACTGCGTCGAGAAAATAGCGGTCATGGGTGACCATGAGTACGCTGCGGTCCGTGGTCCTGAGGTAATCCTCGAGCCAGGCAATGGTCGTTATATCAAGATGATTAGTCGGTTCGTCGAGAAGGAGAAGCCTTGTGTCCTCGATGAGTACCTGCGCGAGCGCGACTTTCTTTATCATCCCTCCTGAAAGCGTACCCATGGTGAGCGAAAGATCCGAGATCCCGAGCGTGGTGAGTATCGACCTGATTGAATTTTCGTAGTTCCATAGATCTTTCGAGTCCATATCATGGGTCAGGGTTTCAAGTCGCGTTTGCAGCGGCGCGGGAATGGTTTTCGAGTCGGACGTCGATTTCGCTGCCAGCGCGTCGCATACGGATTCGTATTCGCGGATAGTCGCGAGCTTGGGGCTGTCCGACTTGAAGATATGGTCCCTGATCGTATCATCGCTCTCATAGACGGGATTTTGAGGGAGAAACGAAATGCCTGCGGCTTTGTTGATAACGACCGTTCCGCCGTCGCTCGCTACAGTGCCTGCGATGCAACCGAGCAGAGTGCTTTTACCCGTGCCGTTTTTACCGATCAATGCCGCTTTTTCGTTTTCGTCCAGGCCGAACGTGATATCCGTGAAAAGGGGCGCCTCGCGCCCGATTTTTGAAAGACCGCTAACAGAAAGAAGATTCATGGTAGGGAGTATAGCAGTTTGCGAGGCGCGAAAAAAGGGCTACCGTTTAGCGGGATGATTGCCTAACGTTTCATGGCTTGATAGCATATTGAAATGACTATGCTTGATCCTTCGGCGATTGATCTGCTGTTTTCAAGGCTCGCCGCGGCTACGCCCGAACCGAAAACCGAATTGAATAGCACCAATAATTACACGCTTCTCGTTGCGGTTATTTTATCCGCGCAAATGACCGACAAGGGCGTTAACCGCGCTACCGGTCCCTTGTTCTCTGTTGTGGATACGCCTGAAAAGATGATTGCAATCGGCGAGGAAGGCCTGAAGGCCTATGTCAAATCGATGAATCTGTATCCGACCAAAGCCCGCCATATCATAGCGATGAGCCGTATGCTGATAGATGAATTCAACGGAAATGTGCCGGAAAACCGCGAAGGGCTGGAAAAGTTGCCGGGGGTCGGGCGCAAGACGGCAAACGTTATACTGAACGTGGCTTTCGGAGAGGACACCGTGCCTGTCGATACTCATCTTCTTCGTCTCGCTCCGAGAGCCGGATTAAGCGCGGGAGCTACGCCGCGAGCCGTAGAGGAAGATTTGCTCGCGCTCATACCGGACCGATTTCGAAAGGATGCGCATCACTGGCTTCTTTTGCACGGCCGGTATGTGTGCACGGCGCGCAAGCCTCATTGCGACGCCTGCTGTATTTCCGATATATGCCCCAAAAACGGGGTCCCCGATAATGATGCGCAAGGAGTTTAAAAATGTTGCAAGTTTCACATGTCACAAAGAAGTACGGGTCGTTTACGGCGGTCGACGATCTTTCGTTTTCGGCAACGCCCGGAAAGATTTATGGACTGATAGGCCCGAACGGCGCGGGAAAGTCAACGACTATCAGGATGATCATGAATATCCTTTCGCCTGATTCCGGATCCATCGAACTAGACGGGAAGCCTTTTTCCGCAGAGGACAGTAACCGCATCGGTTATCTTCCGGAAGAGAGGGGCTTATATAAAAAGCAAAAACTGAACGAGGTGCTTCTTTATCTCGCGGCTCTCAAGGGTTGTTCCTCCCGGGTTGCGCAGGTTCAAATCGATTACTGGCTCTCTCGTTTCGACATTCTTGAGTGGAAGGATAAAAAGGTCGATACACTTTCGAAAGGGATGGCGCAAAAAGCCCAGTTTACCGCGACTATCCTTCATAACCCGGACATTGTTTTTCTCGACGAGCCTTTTTCGGGGCTTGATCCGGTAAGCGCGGACGATCTTCTCGCCATCGTCCGCGAACTCAAAGACAAGGGCAAACTCATTCTGTTCTCCACTCACGTCATGGAGCAGGCTGAAAAAATTTGCGATCATATCATTATGCTCAATGGCGGAAAAAAAATACTTGACGGAGATCTTGGGGAAATCCGGAAACGGCACGGAAAAAACACCGTTACCGTGCGCTTCTCTTCCTATGATGCTTTGCCCGGAATCGACCTGTCATGCGCCGAATTTCTTTCATCGCTTCCCATGGTCGCTGCCGTATCCGAAGACGGGCTTGCGTATTCTGTAACGCTTGCAACGGGTTTCGACTCCGATTCTCTGTTAGTCGCGCTTGCGGGAAAGGCGCGAATTGATTCCTTTGCGGTGAACGAGCCGTCGCTTCATTCGGTTTTTGTCGATATCGTTCAGGGAAAAGGAGAGTGAGTCATGGAAAATAGCGCAAAAAAAAATACCGCGAAAAACCAGAGTAAAATGGCGGTAGTTCTCGCCTATGAATTCAAGAAAATGGTATGGAACAAAACCTTTATAATAACGACGATTCTTGGGCCGTTCTTTCTCGCGGCGATCACGATCCTTCCCTCTCTGATCGCGATTAAGTCCATGGACCGGTCGAACCAAAGATTGAACGTCGGCGTTTACGCTCCGGATGAAACGTCCCGGGCTAACGCCGAATTATTGATCGTTCCCGCCTTCCGCAGGATGGGCTGGAATGCAAGCGTTTCTTCCGACGAACCTGTGCTGAAGGCTGCCGTTCTGGGAAAGAGCATGGACGGATACTTGCGCATACCCTCATCTTTTCCCTTTGAAAGCCCTACGGGCGAGCTCGGTTGGTATTCAAAAAGCGTAACCGATCTCGGCGTTTTCAGCGCTATAGAAAATCAAGTTTCCGACATTATGGTTTCTGCCCGGCTGATGAAAGCAGGCGCTGACGAAACATACGTTCGCTCTCTGGTCAAACCGGTTTCCATTCCGGTTTACAAACTCTCATCGACGACGGGAGAAGACGGCAAGAAAACGGGCACGGGGGATTTTCTCGGCGTCATGTTTACGTGCCTTGGCTTTTGCATGCTCATATACATGACGGTGATTTTATACGGCAAGGAAATCGGAAGGTCGGTGGTTGCGGAAAAGTCCTCAAAGATCGTCGATATCCTTCTGTCATCCGTCCGGAGCGAGGATTTGCTCTACGGAAAACTTTTGGGTATAGGCTTCGCAGGCTTGCTTCAGTATGCGGTATGGATCGGTTTTACGTTAGCTATCCTCAACGTAGTCGGTCCCGCGTTTCATATGCAGATTCCCGTGATTATTGGCATGGATAAATTCGGCTGGCTAGTGCTCTTTTTCATCGGCGGGTATCTTTTATACTCATCGCTCTATGCGGCTTGCGGCGCGGCTTCCGAAGACGAGCAGCATATGGCCCAGCTTGCAATGCCCATTATTTTCCTGTTGCTCATACCGATGGTCATGCTGCAGGCTTTTATTCAGCAGCCGGATTCCTTGCTTGCAGTTATCCTTTCCTATTTTCCTTTTACCTCTCCTATGGTTATGATGATCCGGGTTTTGGTTTCTCCTGTTCCGGTCTGGAATATCCTGATAAGCCTAGGAATTCTTGCCGTTACGGTCTTTGTTGTCGTTCAGCTCGCCGCACGCATTTTCCGTATTGGTATTCAAATGTCGGGAAAGAATTTCAGTATCAAAGACATTGCGTCCTGGATTAAAAACTGATTGGATCTTTGTTTGTTGACAGCTGTCTTCCCCTGTGCTTAAATAAAGGCTCGATTTCCAGATAGAAAAGGACGCTTCATGAGTTCATCAATGTTAAGGAATGCCTTCCCTCAGCCGAATATGCCATGGGAAGACCGTCCCGTGACGGACCGTAAAGAAACGATGTGGCGTTATTCTGCGAATCCGGTTATTCCGCGTAATCTTACCGCGGCATCAAACAGTATTTTTAACAGCGCCGTCGTACCGTTCAAGGGTTCCTTCGCCGGGGTCTTTCGCTGCGACGATACGTCCCGGCGCATGAATATCCATTGCGGTAAAAGCAAGGACGGTATTCATTGGACAATCGAAAACGACCCGATAGTATTCGTCAAATCCGATCCCGCGATTCCCGATTCCGACTATAAATACGACCCCCGCGTCGTGTGGGTTGAGGATCGTTGGTGGATCATCTGGTGCAACGGATATCATGGCGCGAGTATCGGCATGGGCTATTCCTTTGACTTTGAAACGTTTTTTCAAATTGAAAATCCTCTGATGCCCTACAACCGAAACGGCGTACTTTTCCCGCGTAAAATCGGCGGCAAGTTTGCGCTTCTGTCCCGCCCGAGCGATTCCGGGCATACGCCCTTCGGAGACATTTTTTATTCCGAAAGTCCCGATATGACCTATTGGGGAAAACACCGCCATGTAATGTCCACTCTGGGAAGCGAGTCGCCCTGGCAAAGCACGAAAGTCGGCGCCGGCCCCGCGCCCATCGAGACGTCGGAAGGATGGCTTCTTTTTTATCATGGAGTGTTGACCAGCTGTAACGGGTTCGTGTATTCGTTCAGCGCCTGTCTACTCGATCTTGACGAGCCCTGGAAAGTGATCGCGCGCGCACGGCCATATCTCATTTCGCCCCAAAAATCCTATGAATGCATCGGTGACGTACCGAACGTCGCCTTTCCCTGCGCAGCCCTCGTAGACGGCGATACTGGTCGTGTCGCGGTGTACTATGGCTGCGCCGATACCTGTACCGGCATCGCGTTCGGTATGGTCGATGAAATAGTCGATTTCGTCAAAAGAAACAATGTCCTTTGAAATATCCGAAGATTCACTTACTGAACTGAGTACCGCTGTCCGAAAAGAGCTGACGGAAAATATCCTGCCGTTTTGGAAAAAACACGGGCGCGACCTCTCGACCGGGGGCTTTTACGGATTTCTCGGCAATGACAATGTGGGCGACCCGGGGATGTCCCGCTCGGTCGTCATGACGAGCCGGCATTTGTGGACGTATAGCGCCGCGGCTAGAACACTTGGGGACAAATCTTGCCATGAAAGTAGAGCGTACCTGGAAATGGCCGACTATGCGTACGCGGCGCTGGTAAGGGATTTTATCGATCCGGTGCATGGCGGCGTGTTTTGGTCCGTAAGGCCAGATGGGACTCCCGACGTTTCCAAAAAGCAGATATACGGCGAAGCTTTCGCATTGTATGCGTTTGCCGAGTATTCTTCGGCGCTCTGCGAAATTCGCTCCGATAAAGTCGGTTCGCTGAAGGCGATCGAGTTAGCCGTTACTCTCTATGGATTGCTTGAATCGCATGCCCGGGACAGGATTCTCGGCGGATATGCAGAAGCGCGCGCTCGTGATTGGAGTCCCACGTCCGATCTGAAACTTTCCGGGAAAGACATTGACTGCGACAAATCGATGAACACAAACCTCCATGTCATGGAAGCGCTTGCTTCGCTGCATCGTGCTATAGGCGTAATTTACGCGTCGTGTCTTGTGCCGGAAGGCGCCGTTGATCTTCGTAGACGGGTCGCAGAATCGCTTTCATCGTTGATTAAAGTGACCGTCAGCAAGATTCTCGGATCGGATAATCATCTTGACCTTTATTTTAACCCTGACTGGTCGTCTGTCGGGGACATTATTTCATATGGACACGATATCGAGGCGAGCTGGCTTCTTTGGGAAGCCGTAGCGGAACTTGAATCGGGGTTTGATAAAACCGCTGAAACTGGTTCCAAATCCAGCTCTGTCCTCAATGCCAACGTTGGTTTGAAGGCTGAAATAAAAGCAATCGTGATTAAAATGGCGGAAACCACGCTTGATGAGGGGACAGAGCCCGAAAAAATGGGGACAGCGCCTGAAATTCGGGCCATCATGAATGAATTTCACGATGGACACAAGGATCCTACGCGTGTCTGGTGGTGTCAGGCCGAGGCTCTTGTAGGTTTTTTTAATGCCTGGCAATTGACCGGAGATAAAAAATTTCTCGATGCTGTTTTAGCCGAATGGAAATGGATAGCTCTATATCAAATCGACTCGAAAAATGGCGACTGGTTCGCCGCTGTACGTCCGGATGGTACACCCGATTTGAATGAGCCTAAAGGCGGAAACTGGAAAGCCTCGTATCATAACGGACGGTGCTGCATGGAATTGCTGAGAAGGATTAGGGACAGTGCTTGAATCACGGAGTTTGTTTCGCGCATTCCCGTCACCGGTAGAAAAAAAGCCTGATTTTAGTCTATATTTTCAGCATCTTTTGGAGGTTATATGAAAGATATTACAAATGTTACCGTTGTGCCGAAGGCAAATGTGTATTTTGACGGAAAAGTTACGAGCCGAACTATTTTATTTGCAGATGGATCTCGCAAGACTCTCGGTTA
>Ga0302289_1000525_pt1 | contig 16078 bp, 14 predicted proteins | sample III_Fen_N1_2_FD_194552 | JGI IMG/M metagenome (GOLD analysis project Ga0302289, IMG submission 194552) | Peat permafrost microbial communities from Stordalen Mire near Abisko, Sweden - III_Fen_N1_2 | ecosystem: Environmental > Terrestrial > Soil > Wetlands > Permafrost | place: Sweden: Abisko... | reverse complement strand
GATTTGAATTCCCGGAAGGAAGGCCCTTTGCTTCGATCACGATGAACGCGCGCATTTTTGACGAAGGCGTTATCTCGATGAATGTCCGCGTCGCAGGGAACTTTCCGCTGGAAGAGCTTCACAAGATACGGACAATGCAATTCGATATCGACGGGAAGCCTACGAATATAGACCTTTGGGTAGATGACTCGATGAAGCGCTTTTTCGCGAGGATACAGGAAGCCATCACGTTCGAGCAATACGTGTTCACGACCTTCGTCCGCGAAACATACACTGCGTTTTGCATAACGACGCCAATAGAAAATCCGGCCGAATTTGCGCAGGAACACCGCAGGACCATCGCGCGCCTCATCAATGGGGAAAACCTTGAAACCAACCTTCATGAATCGGTCATAGAGTCGACAATGAAAGGCTCGTTCAGCTACACGTCGCAGGATTACGCGCTTTTCGACCTCGACCGCTGCCTTATCATCGACCCCACAAAGGATTACGAGGACATCCTGCTCGTGATCGAGCAGGCGAACTTCCAGCTGCTCGAACTCCGCTCGCTCGATATGCTTTTGGATCGCTGGCTGGACAAGGCCGAGAGCGACATCAAGGTCGTAATAACCAAAAACACGGTGAAGCTCAAGCTTTTAAAAATGAGGCTCGCGAATATTCAGGCCCTGAGCTTCGACGCCCTTTTTATCCTCGAGAACCTCGAGAATTCCTCAAAGATAATCGGGGATTATTTTCTTGGCCAGATATTCAACAATCTGTGCGGACAATTCAATACCGAAGGATGGAAAAAATCCATCGAGCGCCGGCTCAGCACTCTTGCATCGGTCTACGACCGGGTAACGGAGAAACACAACGAACAGCGCATGGTCTTCCTTGAGATCATGTTCATCGTCGTCTGCGTGATTTTCCCCCTGCTTCAAATATTTCAGGCTTACCTGCTATCGCGATAGGCATTGCACTTGATTTTCCGTTTTTTTTAGTGTATGTTTAGATAGCTATTCTTTATCGAGGAGGCAGTATCCAATGGATACGTACCCTGGTAGTCGTACCAACGAATATCATCAAAACACAACCAAGCCTCCCCGATTAACCCTTTCATTCTAAAAAACCCTTTTTTGAATAACTCGCGTTCCTCCGGAGGCTTCATTCCAATTTTTTTTGGCAGGAGGATTCCGCATGATCAACATCTGGAAACAAGAAAACCGCAAAATGATCGAAGGGGAACGTTCGGATAAACCCGTCTGGGTCGATGCGAGAAACGTAACCCGTGAAGACATACGCACGCTCGAAGCGGAATACGGCATCGATACCGAAATCATCATGGATATCCTTGACCCGGACGAACTTTCGCGAATCGAACAGGAAGCAGAGTATACGCTCATCATCGTAAGGCTCCCCATTTTCATCGCGACGAACGAAGTCAGCTACTTTACGATACCGCTCGGTATTCTGATATTCCCTGAGATGATACTGACCATCTGCTGGGCGGACTGCGAGCTTCTGAACGATTTGACCAACAACAGGGTCAGAGGCCTGACGCTCAACGACCTGCCCGCCTTCGTCATCAGGATACTCGCAAGGGCAGACCTTATATTCCTCCGATATCTGAAAGAAATTAACCGCCGGTCAAATACGATCGAACTCGAGCTTCAGGTCTCCGTCAGGAATCTTGAACTGATACAACTTTTAAATCTTGAAAAATCATTGACCTATTTCACCACGTCGCTCAAATGCAATCAGCTTTTGTTCGAAAAACTGATGAAAACCCGGTTGATCAAACTCGACGAAGAGGACCGGGACTGGCTGGAAGACGTGGCGATCGACAACCGTCAGGCAATCGAGATGTCCGATATTTACAGCAACATCCTTTCGGGCATGATGGACGCGTTCGCCTCGGTTATATCCAACAACCTGAGCATCGTGATGAAGCGCCTCACCGTGATCAACCTCGTCCTCATGATCCCGACGATGGTCACGAGCTTTTTCGGCATGAACGTCGACGTGCCCATGTCAACATGGACCGGTCACGGGGCAGTGCTTATCATTCTTGGATTGTGCACGACGACCTCGATTATAGCCATGTACCTGCTGAGCGACAAGAAAAAAAAGAAAAAGGCAATTAATCAGGCAGAAAGAAAACGGTTGCGGCGACACAATCGCGCAGTGCAAGCCTGACGCTTCAGTCGCACAATTCCTGGTACACAAGATCGAACTGAGGTGCGAGCGCGGAAAAGACTGCGATTAATTTCGGGTCAAATTGCTTGCCCGAGTTTCCAAGGATAAAAGAAACCGCGTCTTCATGCGCCCAGGCGTTTTTATAGGGACGCTTGCTTCGCAGCGCGTCGTACACGTCGGCGATCGCCGTTATCTGCGCCGAAAGGGGTATGGCGTCCCCGGACAGCATGGAAGGATATCCGGCTCCGTTATATTGCTCGTGATGATACAGGGTTATGTCGGCGGCCATCGCGAATTCTTTCTTTTCTTTCATGATATCGTGCCCGAGAACCGTATGCGTTTTCATAATTTCGAATTCTTCGCCCGTCAGCTTGCGCGGGGCCCGAAGAATCGAATCGAGAATGCCCACCTTGCCGATATCGTGCATCGGGGCGAACACCTCGATATCGGCGCAGTATTTCCTGCTCATGCCGCAGTCCCGCGCGAGGAGTTTCGCGAAAATGCCGACTCTCTTCATATGATTGCCCGTATCGTCATCCCTGAGTTCGGCGAGGTCGGCGATGGTCTGATACAGTTGAATGCGCGCCGAATTCTCGAGCTCGCGGGAAACCGTGATGTCGATGGGAAAACCGATGACCCGCGACAGTTTCATGTGTTCGTCGAAAACCCCGCTTACCACGAGATTGACCCAAACCAGAGAACCGTTTTTCCTGCGGCTGATCACGACGCCTTCCCATTTCCGTACCTCGGGATTTCGGATGGCAGACCACATTCCCGCAAACAGGGCTCTGTACTCCCCGCCAGGAACGCCGAGATTTTCGTACACGGTCTGCCCCGGATTCAGATCATTAAGGTTTTGATGCACGGCTTCTTCCATCGAATAGCCATACAGGTCGGACAGCGCTTTATTGATCGAAAGGATATTGCCATCCGCGTCCGTAATGACGACTGGCTGGGCTATCGACTGAAAAGCGGTGTAGTACATGTCCTTTTCCCGCGCGAGCGATTCCTGTTCGGTGAGGTCCTTGCAAAAAGCCATAGTGGATCCGTCCTCGAGAAGGACGGCGTCTATCAAGACCATGCACAGCGAACCGTTTTTCGTTTTCAGGTGTCCCGTCTTGTGGGCCATCCTTCCGGTTGACTTGAGCAATGCGATCCCGTTCCGCCAAACGGCCAGGCCTTCCTCCGGAATGACATCCTTGATATCGAGTTTCAGCATTTCATCCCGCGTATACCCAAGCATGTCGCAGCCCGCAGGATTGACGTCGATATATCGTAAATACTCGTCCGTTATAAAAATGCCGTCCGGCGCGCTGTCGATATACAGACGGTTCTTGCGCTCGCTAGAGTGCAGTTTGAGTTCCATCTCTTTCTGCGCGGTAATATCAAAGGAAAGAATGACGAAATGAAGAGGTGAGGGGCTTTGTACGGACATATGAAACCAGCTGCCCAGCACTTTGGAATATGCTTCAAATTCGATCCTCTCACCCCCAAGAGCAACCTTTCCAAAACAGCCAATCCAGTCAAAGGAATCTTCTTTAAGGTTTTTGATAATCTCAGTCGCTTTTTTGTTTACTATCTGCTCGCGACCGACGGAAATCATCCGCGCATAAGCCGGATTGACGTCGAGAAAGATATAGTCGACAGGAATTCCCCGTTCATCCAGTATAATTTGGTTATACGTATAACCGAATGTGGATTCCTGCATTATTTGTTTTGAAAGCCACGCGTCCATACCTCTCCTTCGACTTATTTCCGCTTTCCTATGCGTTCTCCGAGGCGATCAGGGCGGCAATCTCGATTTTTTTCATCGCAAGCATCGCTTTCATCACTTTTCCGGCTTTTTCCTTATCAAGGGAACCGAGAAGCTGACCCAGCGCTACCGGAACGATTTGCCAGGACAGTCCATATTTATCCTTGAGCCATCCGCATTGACCCTCTTCGCCCCCGGCCGTAAGTTTCTCCCAATAATAATCAACCTCTTCCTGATCTCCGCAGCTGACCGAAAACGACACGGCTTCGTTAAATTTGAATACGGGACCGCCGTTGAGGGCAATATACCGTAATCCCTCAAGCTCGAATTCGACAGTCATCGCCTTACCCGAGATGCCAGGACCCTCGTCCGGGTATCGGGAAATACCTAAAATGCGCGAATTTTTAAAAATACCGGTATAAAAGACTGCCGCCTCTTCCGCGTTGTCGTCGAACCATAAAAAAGGGCAAATTTTTTGTATCATAGAGTCATCCTATTTCCACACCGCGAGTATTCCGCCGAACGCCGCGTACGTAAGAAGGAACAACCCGTTATTAATCAGCAGTACTATCGGTTTTCGTCCTTCCCAGAGAGTATTCAAGCTATGAGTAACGCAAAAACCCGCCCACATAACGATGCCTGCGAGCATGCCGGAAGTAAAACTGGACAGGCGAAGGCTGTTGACGACGATCATCATAACAAACACAAGCAAAAAAGATGAAATAAAACCCGAAATAAACAGAAAGGGCATTCTCTTTTTTTCAGCTTCGGTCATTTCGTGCGATCCGTCGGTTCCAAGGGCTTTCATCCATGGTTTTGCGAACAGTAAAGGGGAATACCAGAGCCAGCTCAGAATAAAATTGACGAGAGTCAGCGCGCAAAGAGGCAAAATTGACACAGAAAAATCGATCATGATTTACTCCTTATATTTGCTTTCATATATAGATGAGTATAAGGGCACTTTGGCCGAATCTTCCATCTTTTTTTACGATTCACTATCATGGCAAAATCTATAACCAAGGAGCAATTTCCGGGGTAGTTAACCTGCCAGACATATTAAAAAAAGGCTGCCATTCAAGGCAGCCTTTTCGTGATATATTCGCATTTCGGTCAAGAAAGATACATTAACGCGCCGCGACGCTCGCGAGCGCGGACGAAGACCATGTGCCGGAAAAATCCGTAACGGAAACGCCGCCGTCCCCGCAGGCATACAGTTTGGAACCGATGACCAAAAGGCCCCTCACATAATCCGAGGGAACTCCGTTCTTCTCGGGGGTGAAGTTTGTCCATCTTGCCCCCCCGGAAGTTGAGACCGAGAGACCAAGATATGTCCCCACATAGATATCGGTATTGTCGACCATGATGCCCACAATGCGGTTTTCCGATAATCCATTCGCGGTCGTATAAGTATTCCAGGAAGTACCGTTGTTCGCGGTGACGAAAAGACCGTCAAATCCCGTACCGACATACAGGGTTGAACCGGAAACGAGCATTACGTTCACGTACTGAATGTTTTTATATACGGTCCAGGTTGTCGCGCCAGGCGATAAACTGGAAAGGTTAGCCGAAGAGCCGTTATTAGCGTACAAAGTCTTATCAAAGACAATTACTCTGCTTGTCTTCGCGGTGGAGAGAGTGCTCCAGGTTTTGCAGTCATCTTCGGAGAGAAACAGGCCGCTGTCGGACGCTGCGTAAATCTTTGATCCGGAAATACATAGATCCCATATCACCATCTGCGTGGTTTTGCCGTCAAGTTTATTGTATGTCGTCCAGGAAACCCCGTCATCGGCGGTAACGCAAAGTCCTTTTGCGGTCGCAAGATACACTTTGCCATTTGCAAGCTTGATATCATAAATCCGGGAACTGTCGATTTTTGTATAATTGGCGAACATGGACCAGGTTGCGCCTGAATCCCTGGACACATAGCTACCCCATCCGTCCGATCCCACGTATATATTGCTTCCCGAAGTAACAACGGATCGATAGTCAGTGCCCGAAACGGGAACACGAGCCCACTGTTTCGCCTTCACCGTCCAGGTTTGGCTGGTCTGATCGGCGGCCGTTACGGTATACGTAACCGGACCGGAAAAATCGTTCGCGGTGATGCCGCTGGTTTGCAGGATATTCCCAACCTTGGCGCTGGCTCCTTCGGACAACGTAAATGTAGGCTTGAGGGCGGTCACATCGGCTTTAAGCGGTACGATCAGCGAAACAGTGCAATTGAATCGATCGGATGTATCAATTGTTCCTGTCACCGAAAGTGAAGAAATACTGTACGAGAGAAAATCACTCCCGCTCAAAAGGCCGGATGTCGTATTCGCAACCCAAATCGCGTAAAGAGTAACATTGTCCGTTATGGAAAAAATGGAACCGTTTGGGCAAACCATCCCTTTCCCGTCGGATTTGGTATTCCAGCCTGAAAAAACGTTTCCGGATTTGGCAAGATTCGCTGGGCCGAGCACAGTCACATTGTCGCCGAAGACATAGGCTTTCGAATCGACCGGAACGGTTCCGGTGCCGCCGTTGGCATTGTATGTTACCGTAAACGTCGTTGTCGTGCCGGGATTTGTCGTCGGCCACTTCGCATAGAGCGTTATCGCCGAAGAGACTGTATCTGTCGAAAAGTTCCATGCCGTCGTAAAGGCACTGTCCTTGTACCAACCGGAAAAGGAATATCCGGTTTTCGTCGGGTCGAGAGGTTTAGTAATAAAGGATCCCGCTATCAGCCCTGTCTGGTCGGCGATCGCCGAACCGCCGTTCGTCTCAAATTTGACGGTATACAAAGTCGTTGAATTCGAAACCCATGAGGAATACAGAGTGATATTACCCGTTATGGAAAAAACAAAACCGGTTGGGTAAACCGTCCCGCTCCCGTCGGATTTGGTATTCCAGCTTGAAAAAACGTTTCCGGACTTGGCAAGAGCCGCAGGGCCGAGAACAGTCACCTTGTCGCCGGATGCATAAACTTTCGAATCGACCGGAACGGTTCCCGTGCCGCCGTTGGCATTGTATGTTACCGTAAACGTCGTTGTTGCGCCGGACGGAGACCCGCCGGAATTACCGACAGAGGCAGCCTGTTGGCAACCAACAAATAAAATGAAAAGAAGGGGTGTGATAAATACACCGATTTTACGCATAAATCACCTCGAAGATAAGATTTGTTCCACTAACTTTTAACATTTGACAGCATGAATATATCACGTCATTTCCAAAAAATAACAGCCTCCCTGGAATAAAAGTTCCCTTTAGATTGAAAGAAACCCCCTTTTTTGCTAGAGTAACGAATCCATTACCATTTAGCGAAGGGGATTTTCATGAAAAAAAGGGCGCTTATCAGCGTATTCTACAAGGACGGAGTGCTGGATCTGGCACAGTATCTGGTAGGCAAGGGATGGGAAATCCTTTCGACCGGCGGAACGAAAAAACACCTCGCCGATGCGGGACTTCCCGTAACCGACGTCAGCTCGGTCACCGGCTTCCCCGAATGCCTTGACGGCCGGGTTAAAACCCTTCATCCCAAGGTTCACGCCGGCCTCCTCGCGATCCGCGAAAACCCCGAACACATGAAAACGATGAAAGACCTCGGCGTCGACCCTATCGACCTTGTCTGCGTCAACCTTTATCCCTTCTTCGAAAAAGTGCAGGCCGGGCTCACTTTCGACGAAACCGTCGAGTTTATCGATATCGGCGGACCGACCATGCTGCGCTCGGCCGCAAAAAACCACGCCGACGTACTCGTGCTCACCGAAGCCGCCGATTACGCGGAAGTGATGGCCGAGCTCGACATCGCGGAACAAGATACGTCGATGGTTCCGATGGATCTCAAGCGCCGGCTAGCGGGAAAAGTTTTCAACCTGACAAGCGCCTACGACGCGGCGGTAGCCCGCTTTATGCTCGGCGAGGCGTCAAAGCCCGTTTCCGAAAAATCACCCATGTGGCCCAAGTACTACACAGTGCCTTACGCGCTCCAGCAAAGCCTCCGCTACGGCGAAAACGGCCACCAGAACGCGGCGCTCTATCTCGCCGCCGACACGAAAGGCGCGTTCGGCGGAATGAAGCAGCTTCAGGGCAAGGAGCTTTCCTACAACAACATGCGCGACCTCGACGTCGCCTGGAAAGCCGCCTGCGCATACGAAGCCTTTATCGCGAAGCTTCCCGCAGACTTCCCGAAAGACGCCGCCAAGCTGCTGGCGAAAAGCAATAATGGGACCGGCGCGGCAAACGTTATCTGCGTCGCCCTCAAGCACAACACGCCGTGCGGCGCGGCTCTCGGCAAAACCGTCCTTGAGGCATACCGGAGAACGTATCTCGTCGATCCCGTCTCGATATACGGCGGAATCATCGGATGCAACGCGACTATCGACAAGGCGACGGCCGAGGAAATGGTCAAGATTTTTCTCGAAGTCGTCGTCGCCCCGGATTTCTCAAGCGAGGCGCTTGAAGTATTCACCAAAAAGAAAAACGTACGGCTTATCAAGGCAGACATCAAACCGAACGCGATCACCGAGTCGATGAGCGTGGACGGCGGCGTGCTCGTGCAAAGCCGCGACGATCAGCTCTTCGCCGAATGGAAAGTCGTCACCGAAAAATCTCCGACCGCGGAACAGGTCGCGGAAATGGCCTTCGGCATGACCATGGCGCTCTTCGTGAAATCGAACGCGATCGTCGTCGTGAAGGACAAGGTCGCAGTCGGTCTCGCGGGCGGTCAGGTAAACCGCATATGGCCGACCGAACAGTCCCTCGAGCGCGCAAAGCTGCTCACCGACGCCGGAATCCCCTGCCTCGACGGTTCCGTTTCCAAAGAAGCCGCCCAAGTCATGGCCTCCGACGCTTTCTTCCCCTTCTCCGACTGCGTCGACATGGCCGCGAAGTACGGCATCAAGGCGATCGTCCAGCCCGGCGGCTCGATGAACGACCAGCTCTCGATCGACGCCGCGAACAAGCACGGCATCGCCATGGTATTCACCGGAACAAGACATTTCAAGCATTAATTTCACGGTATCCGGGTGGCATGGATGCCACCCAAAAGCGGCCGGAAAAAATCATTAATGATTTTTTCGATGGCTAGAATTTTGCAGGATTGCAAAATTCTAGCCTCAGGCACTTAGATTTACATAATTGTTACCAGGCTACCGACTAACAGTCCATTTTTTCATTATTATAGAAGAATGAAAACACAACATCGCGCATTTTTATCCATTTTAGTTCTTCTCTTCGCCGTATCCGCAGGTTTCTCACAGACCAAGGCAGCGGCGACGCCGTCAGTAAAAGCGGGCGCGTCTGCGACAGCGCAGCTTGAAAAATACGGTTTTCACATTTTCCCGAAGCCTCAGGATTTTCCCGTTTTTGAAGTGCAAGCCCTCGGGACAACAAGCAGCGCGATAAAAACGCTGAAGTCCGACTCGTTTACCGGCACGATCACCTTGCTCAATTTCTGGGCGACCTGGTGTCCTCCGTGCAAAAGCGAAATGCCTTCCATACAAAAACTTGAGACCGCGATGAAAGGCTCAGCTTTCAGGATCGTCGCGATCAGCGTAGGCGAAACCGAAAAAACCGTAGCATCGTTTATTTCAAACGCCGGATATACGTATCCGGTTTATCTTGACCCTAAAGGAACGGTCGGGGCTTCTTTCGCGTCGCAGGGAATACCGACGACATATATTCTCGACAAAAACGGAAAAGCAATCGCAGGAATCGTAGGCGCGAGGGAATATGACGATCCTGAACTGATAGCCGTACTCAAAGAATTGGCAAAGTAAGCGGCTGTTCCGAAAAATCATCCTGACGGGGATTGCCGAACGGTCTTCGAGCGGTTAAAATATTCGCATGCTTTACTATCTAGCTTCCGTGCTCCAGAAGTTTTTTGGGCCGTTCCGGCTCCTGCAGTCATATACGGTTCTGATAACGCTCTCCCTGTATACGGGTTTTTTTATCTCCGTTTTTTTGCTTCCCAAGACATACAGATTCCTGCCGAAAGACAGGGGACGTGAATTTACCATAAACGCCGAAGCGGCCGTAGGAAAACCGACCGGAGCAGGCGTTATATTTATATCGATATTCGCCATCCTTTCTTTTATACTTGTCCCTCTGGACGTGACCCAAATCGTAATGCTGGTATTTACCGTTCTCGTCATGCTCACCGGATATCTCGACGACCGCTCCACTCGCTCATGGGGAGAATATTTCAAGGGCGCGCTTGACCTCGCTCTTTCTCTCGCGGCGTCGCTGGCCCTTTTCTATCTTTATTTCAAGGGCACGATATTTTACTGGCTTCCGTTCAACAGCGCGCAAATCGCCGTGCACCCGGCAGTTTTCCTGACCGTGTCGACGCTCATCCTCTGGGTCTCGATCAATACCACCAACTGTACCGACGGAGTCGACGGCCTCTCGGGAACGCTTGTGCTTCTTGCCCTCGTTTCGTTGGGAATCATCTTCTATTTTATCCTCGGTCATTCGAAGATTTCCGCATATCTGCTCGTCCCCCACATCCTTGACGGCGCACAGTGGGCCGTAATCATTTTCGCCCTTTCGGGCGTTTTGATGGGATACCTCTGGCACAACGCATTTCCGAGCAATGTGCTGATGGGCGACGCTGGCTCCCGTGCGTTGGGTTTTTTCATCGGCATTTGCGTCATTATCGCAGGAAATCCCTTCCTTCTCCTGATGACCAGCGGGATGATACTTATTAACGGCGGTACAGGGCTCCTCAAAGTCGCGCTCCTCCGGTTTTTCAAGATCCGCATTCTCCACAGCATCAGGTTTCCTCTTCACGACCACATGCGCAAAAACCGTTCATGGTCGCCTACGCAAGTCCTTCTGAAATTCATGATCATGCAAGTTCTCATTACGCTTGCCGTTTTCGGAATGTTCTTCAAAATTCGATAAACGACTTAAAACTCTTGACATAATCCGGATGCGGCATTATGTTTTATCTATGAGGTTTATATCATAAACTTGTTTATGAAAAACCGAAGGAGAGAATGATGACCGAAAAAGAAATCAAACAGGCATTGGACGATATTGCGGAAGTCAGACACAGCATCCGGAGCAGCTTGAAAATTATGCGCCCACTTCTCCTGGACAGGTCATTTGCCCTGTTCAGCATTATCTTCGGAATTCTGCTTGCCCTTCTGCTGACCGGAACCCATTTTTTCAGCGTTCAATATGGCACTTTTGCTTCGATGCCCGTTTCGCTCAGGTGGGGTATCACTGCTACGATTCTCATCGTCATCTGCGGCGCGGGGATTATCAAGCAGGTGATAATTAAACAAATTTTGCGCAAGCAGGACCGTTCGCTCACCATTTTTTCTCTCTTCAAATATCGCGACTTTTTCAATTTATACCTTCTCGTTATATACGGCACAGTAATCCTTGCGGCTGTCGTATGCTGGCTATGTCTCGCGGGCGCAAACAGCTGGTGGATCGCATTCCCCGCTTTTGCCCTGTTTTTCGGTTTTATCATTGCCATGTTCGCGGTCGTGGCCCAACTCGCAGAGTACCGGATTCTCTCGGCGATTTCGACCATATCGGGCTTGCTCGTCCTCTTCTTCATGAAGGACAGCCAGTTTCTGTGGCTTGCAGCCTACGTTCTCGCGCTATTCGTCGCCTACGGCGTGCTGATATTCTTCGCGCCTGACAACAGGATTACCAGCGAATGAATAAACTGGTACACGAGCAAAGCAGGCTGAGACTGCTGACGATGCTGGCTTCTGGCACGGGACCGATCCCGTTTACGCAGATACGGGACGGCCTTGCCATGACGGCGGGAAACCTGAGCATTCAGCTTAAAACACTGGAAGAAGCCGGTTATATACGAACAGAAAAATATTTTGCCGACAACAAGCCAAGAACCGACGTGTCGATAACGAGCGAGGGAGAAAAAGCCCTGATGGACTATCTCGACGAGCTTGAAGAACTCGTATCCGGACTGAAGACGATTAAAGGAGCGGACAGAAAATGATTACGATCGCAAACGTAAAAAAGACGTACGAAACAGGCGCGCTGAAAGTCGAAGCGCTTCGCGGGGTTTCCCTCGAAATCGGCAAGGGAGAGTTTCTCGCTCTCGCCGGTCCTTCAGGATCGGGAAAGACAACCCTTCTCAATCTGATCGGATGCCTCGACTCCATTACCTCGGGCGAAATCACGATAACGGGCACTCCGATCGCCTCGCTAGATCAGGTAAAGCGCAACCTGATGCGTCAAAAAAACATCGGTTTTATTTTCCAGAGCTACAACCTGATACCGGTTCTCACCGCGCGCGAAAACGTGGCGCTCGCGCTTCAGCTTTTCAAGGGACTCAAGGATCGCGAGATCGACGAACGCGCGATGGATATGCTCCGCGAAGTCGGGCTTGAGGGACTTGAAAACAGAAGGCCGATGGATATGTCGGGCGGCCAGCAGCAGCGTGTTTCCATTGCCCGCGCGCTCGTAAAAAAACCACCGGTAATCCTTGCGGACGAACCGACGGCGAATCTCGACTCGCACACGGGTGAGGAAATACTCGGGCTCATGGAGAAACTGAACGAGGACCATGAGACGACTTTTATATTTTCGACGCACGACCAAATGGTGATGGACCACGCGCGCAGGATCGTCCGGCTTCACGACGGCGAAATAATTTCCGAAGTGCGGAGGTAAGCGTTATGAACGGTTTTAAAATGTCGATGCTGAATATTTTCCGGTATCGAAAAAGATCGATGATAACGGCGTCCGCAATCGCATTCGGCGTGCTTTTTTCGATAATAATGGAAGGCATCCTTATCGGATCCAATACCGATACAGAGAGGAATCTCCGCGATTACGAGACGGGAGAGGGAAAGCTGTACGCAAGCGGATATTTCAAGGAAAGGAGCATGCTCCCTCTGGACTTTTTCATCGAAAGGAAAGACAGGGACGCGATCGAAACGAATGCGAAGGATATACCGATAACGAGCCGGACCAATTTAAGTTCCGAGCTCTATTTTAACGAGGACTTTTTTCCGGTCGCCGGCTCCGTTACGTCCGTGCTCACCGCGGTGGATCCCGCGAAAGACGCGCGAGTATTCCGCACGGCGCTAAAGGTTGATTCGGGTCGCTGGCTGAAAGCAGGAGATACGGGCGTGGTAATCGGCAGCTGGCTCGCCGAGGATATCGGCGCGAAAATCGGATATGTCGTCACCGTTGAATGCCGGGGGCGCGGAAGTTTCTATCAGACGTTCGACGCGGAAATAATCGGGATCGTAAAAACCGACGACCCCGTCGTCAACCGTAATTCGGTTTTCATCGACCAGGTTTATGCGGACTCCCTCCTCGCGCTTGGCGGAGCCGTCACCGAATACACGTTCAGGTCATCGGAATCCGGAGCGAGACTTGACGCGCTCGGCGCAAAAATAGCGGATGGAACCGGCGTAGAGTTTTATAATTGGAAAAAAGTCGCGGAAGAAGTGATGAAGCTTCTTAACGGCAAGCAAAGCAACGGCGGCATTTTCCTTTTCTTTATCTTCATTATCGCCGCGGTTGGAATCACTAACACGATGCTGATGGCCGTCATGGAAAGAAAAAGCGAACTGGGCATGCTGCGCGCCCTCGGCTTCGACAAGGCTTATATCAGGACTCTTTTTCTCATGGAAGGCTTCGGCATCGGGCTCCTAGGCACGGCTGCGGGACTAATCCTTGGCTGCGCAGTGAACTTGTTTTTGGTCCGCTACGGGATCGACTTTTCAGGGCTCTTCCGTGATCTCGATATCGGATACCGCCTGACGGGCGTGATCCGCTCCACATGGGATTTTAAATCGATCATGCAAACCGCAATCGGAGCGCTCGTCATATCGACCGTGGTTGCCTGGTTTCCTTCGGGAAAAATTCTGAAAGACGAAGTTGCGGACATTTTGCGAAAATAGGAGACAAAGATGAAACTGATACATACTGCCTGGCGCAACATGTGGCGAAACTGCGGCAGGACGATTCTTTCCGCCAGCGCAATATTCTGCAGCACGCTCGCGCTCTGTTTTCTTTTGGCACTTGAAACGGGATTCATAGATGACATGAAAACGAATATCACGAATCACGTCACCGGCGACGTCCGAATCATGAACAAAAAATACGTCGAGAACGAACGCATCATGCCACTCCAGTTTTTTGTGAACGACGCGCAAAAAACTCTTGACGTCCTGAACAAAACGGGCGGGATTAGAAACGCTACGCCCCGCACCGAAACTGCGGTCTCCATTTACCGGAACGGCGAGCAAATCCCCTGCAAGGCACTCGGGATCGATTTCGGGACATCGCCTATCATGAGCGGGCCAAACAGCCATCTCGTCGGCGGAACCATACCCTCGCCGCTCTCCGCGGGAGTTCTCGTCACGCCAAGTCTCGCCGAAGAACTTTCGCTCAAACCGGGAAGCCGTTTTACCGCATTAACCCGAACCGCCGTTTCGGGCAGCAACGGGAAGACGTTTACGGTCACGGGTATACTCTCCCTTTCCGACAGCGATTTTTCGGGACGCGAGTTTTTCGCGGACTGGCGGACGATGGGCGAATATCTGCGCATGGGAGACAATGCCATGCAAATACAGGTGTTTCTGGACAAGGGAGGTAACCTTGACGCAGGAGCGAAACTCGCCCGTTCCTCGTTGGAAAAATCCATCGGCGCGCAAAAAACGGATGAATTGCAGATCGTTCCGTGGTACGGCGCAAGCGGGTTTTACGGTTTTGTAAAAATCGCCGGCATAGTCTTCCTGATTTACGGCGTGATATTTTTCGCCCTCGCAAGCACGGTGATCTTTAACACTATGATGATGTCCGTGCTCGAGCGAAAAAAGGAAATCGGCACGCTCGGCGCGCTTGGAATGGGAAAGCGCGGAATCATTTCGCTCTTCCTTACCGAAGCCTCACTGATCGCCCTCGTCGGCACACTTGCCGGCCTTTTGGCGGGAGGTATTCTTGTCGCGCTATGGGGTCACTTCGGCTTTGACGTCGAATCTGCATACGGAACGGACATAAAAGGACTCGGATACTCAAAACTGATTTATCCCGCACTTACCGTGAGCCAATATCTTGCCATACTGATAACCGGCATCTGCATGTCTATCGCAGCCTGTTACTTGCCGGCGCGCATGGCTTCAAAAATCGAGCCCGCGGAAGCGTTGGCCGACCGATAAAAGGAGACTGGAAAAATGAAACAAGGAAAAAAACCGATGAGCGCGACAGCATACGCGACCGCCTTCGCAGCCATCTTCATGACCGCGCTCGCGAGCTTCGCCGCACAGCCGGCCACGGCCGAAGGCGGCGCTCCGGCCGTGGCCGACATCGTCAAAAAGCTCGAGGCGAACAGGATATACGACACGTCGTCCATGGACGCAAAGCTCGCGGTAAGCAACCAGTTCGGCATAACGGCGAACGAATTCACGGTGTATGAGCGCAAGAGCGGCGACACGCTCGTCGTAATCACGTCCGGAAGCGACCGCGGTCAAAAAGTCCTGAGACAAAAGCAAAATATCTATCTTTATTATCCCGAAGCCGAAGACGTCATCTGGCTGAAGGGAAGCGCGCTCAAGGATTCCATGATGGGTTCGGACTTTTCCTACGAAGACCTCACGGACGACGGAACAATTCTCGACCGCTTTGACGCGCAGCTTCTAGGAGAGGATACGTTTGACGGCGCGAAATGCTGGCATATTATTCTTACGGCGAAGGCGAAAACAGAGACATACGCAAAGCAGGAAATCCTCGTTGACCAAACCAGCTATGTGATGCGGCACGCCCTCCTTTTCAGCGCCGCGGGCAAGGCGATCCGCGAACTTTCCGCGAGCGACATCAAAACCGTCAATGGAAAAAACATCGCCTTCAGCTCGGTCATGAAAGACCTGATGAAGAAAAATACTTCGACTACGATGACGCTGACCCGCGTGGAAATCGGCATACCCCTTTCCGGCAAATACTTTAACCGTGAGGAACTGTCATGGTAACCCGACGCGCACGGTTTGCCCTGATCGCGGCAACATTCGCATTCCTGACTTTCGTGCCGCCCTCCCTCCAGGCAGAGGCCGTTCCTTCGGCTCAGATCTTCGTCGACACATCTCTCGATGCCGACAATAAGGGAGTCAGGGTAATAGATGGAACGACCGTCGGCGGCATACGCTTAAGACTGGACTCCTCGAAAAACGACGCGCT
>Ga0302289_1000522_pt1 | contig 16148 bp, 15 predicted proteins | sample III_Fen_N1_2_FD_194552 | JGI IMG/M metagenome (GOLD analysis project Ga0302289, IMG submission 194552) | Peat permafrost microbial communities from Stordalen Mire near Abisko, Sweden - III_Fen_N1_2 | ecosystem: Environmental > Terrestrial > Soil > Wetlands > Permafrost | place: Sweden: Abisko... | reverse complement strand
TGTATATATATCCTCGATCGTACAGTTCCTTAAATATCTTCTGCACGGACTCAACATGATAATCATCTGTCGTCCGGATGAACCGGTCATATGTGATCCCGATCCGTTTCCACAGGCGTTGAAAGTTCGCTACGATACCGTCTACATAGGCCTGCGGAGAGATACCCTCTTCCAGGGCCTTCTTCTCAATCTTCTGGCCGTGCTCGTCCGTTCCGGTCAAAAACATCACGTCAAATCCCTGCATACGCTTGTACCGGGCAATGCAGTCACACGCCAAAGTGGTATAACAATGTCCGATATGCGGATTCCCCGACGGGTAATATATGGGTGTTGTGATGTAAAACGGTATTTTTCCGGTCATGAAAGAACCCCCTTGCTGGATTAACTACATATCCAATGATTATAGCGAAAAGGAATTCCATTTACAAATCAAATTGAAGGCCGAACCTACTTATAGCCGTTCTTAAAATATTTCGATTCGAAAACGGATGTTGAAACCGGTCTTCCAAAATAGAATCCCTGAAATGAATCCGCCTTCAGGTCCCGTATGAAGTCAGCCTGGCCGATCTCTTCTATACCTTCGATACAGACGCTTCTTGAGATACTGTGCGCCAGAAGAATGATCGCAGAAATAAAGCTGTGGTTAAAACGGTCTCTTTGAATATCCTCAATGAACGCTCGGTCTATCTTTATCACATTTACAGGAAGCTCCCGCAGATAATTCAGGGATGAGTACCCGGTTCCGAAATCATCCAGCGCGATTTTCACCCCGCCGTTTCTCAGTCGGATTAAATTCTGCCGGCATGTAGAGATGTTTCGCATAAGGGATGTTTCGGTTATTTCCAGAATCAGATTGTCCGGACTCATCGAGTATTTCTTAAGCATCCTGAATACACTCTCCGAATAGGTCGGACGCATCAGATCCTCCGCAGTAATATTGATGTGAATAAGGAATTGCGGGTCGACGCCGGCATCCAGCCACTCGCTGCACTGCCGGATTCCCTGTTCAAGAACCCACTCGCTAATATCATCCATATATCCGGTCGCTTCGAGACCTGCAATGATCTTCTCCGGTTTAATGATTTCATTTTCATGGGAAAGCCATCGCAGAAGCGCCTCGGCACCGATCAGGCTTCCCGAAGCCGCATCAACGAGCGGCTGATAATACATCTGAAATCCTTCGCGCTTATTTCGAAAAGCCTTCGTTAACTGAAATTCGAAGTCGAGCTTCTCCTTAAGTTCTCTTTTATCCGAAGGAACGTAAATTGCGTGTTTCGTCCATTTTTCTTTTTTAATCTTATGCAGCGTTATTTCTGCATTCGCCAGGAGTTCGTCCGCTGAACTGCCGCAGGAAGGAAAAAGAGCAGCGCTCATGGAAAACGATGTGTATATGGGTTCCTGACCAATCATGACCGGATTGGCCGTTTCCAGCTGCAGATATTCCATAAAACTCTGCACCTGCAGACGCGTTGCGTGCGGCCAAAAAATACAGAAGGAATCAATATGGATATGAAACAGGATTCCCTCGGCCGGAAGTCGGTCCGATAGCATTTGTGACAATCCTTTCAGAAGTTCGTCTCCGGTTTTTCTTCCGAATCTGTCATTATATGTATGAAACCCTTTAATATCGAGCAAGACAATCGCAGCAGACATGACGTAACGGTTATGGATCACTTTTTCAATATCAAGCAGAAGTCTTCCTCTGCCCGGAAGTTCTGTTATTTCATGAAGGATACATGATTTGTCTACATTTTCACGTATTTGATTCATTTCACTGAGATTAAAAAGATTGCCGGTAATCATTTTCGCCTGTCTGCTCGCATCAAAAAACGACTTGCATCGGCAAGAGATCCAGACATGGCTGCCATCGGGCCTCCGCAGGCGGAATTCCGTCGAATATTTACCTGTCTTCCCCTCAATCATCTGTTCAACCGAGTCCCGCAGTCGCTGCCGGTCTTCAAATACAACAAACGGAAAAATGCTTGCCAGAAAATCTCCTTCAAACTCCAGTTTTGCATCCGGAAGAAGCTGCCGGAGATTCTCGGAATATCGGGTCTCGCGCGTCTTCAAATCAGTGGAAAAAACAATGGCGGAAGAACCGTCAATGATGTTCTTAAGCTGGATTTCCCATCGAACGCGATGTGTAATGTCGATCAGATGACCAACTATGTATCCACCGATTCCTTCAATATGAATTTCCGATATACCGCCGAACTGCACCCAAAGCACTTTGCCTTTTTCGGTAAGCAGCCGAAAATCCCTGCGCAAAGATTCCCGGTCTTTATTCTTGACCCATGCGAACGCCTGATCAAAAATCCGGACATCATCCGGGTGAATAAATTCATAGATGCCTGTTGCGGGCTTCTCAATATATGGTTTCGCAATGCCAATCGCGCTCATCAGGTTCGAGTTCACATAACAAATGTCTTTATTGCTGTCATAATAAAATGCATATTCACAAAGACCGTCTTCCAAAAACTGCGAAATCAAATGCTCCGGGGATGGGGTTATTGAATCGGGATGTTCGGGTATCACGTCTCCGTCGATATGCGAAACAAACGATGCTTCGTGCAAGGTCAAATTCTCCTCCATGACACACTCCAACAAAAAAATAATAAAATTAGTTTAACATTTTTATTACATATGCGTAAACTGTTTTTCGGGATTCGTTCCATTCTTTCGACAATTTCAGTGATATTTCTTTTGTCGAAAAGCCACCATCCTGCAGTTCTTTAATGCGAAGTTCCCGATCCTGATCCGTCAGAACTCGCGCCTCTTCCAGCACAGGAGGTTCGCCTCCGGAAATCACCAGAACAAATTCGCCTCGCGGAGGCGTTTGAAGAAAATATTCTCTGGCTTCCCTGATGGTCAGCCGAAGAACTTGTTCGTATTTTTTTGTAAGTTCCCTGCATACAGCAATGTTCCGCTCCCCCAGCCCGATCGCAATCATATCTTCAAGGGTTCGGATGATCCGGTGCGGTGCTTCATACAGAATGAACGTGAACCTGTGCTGCAGAAGCTCCTGCAGTCTTTGTTTTCTCTCTTTTCCGTCTGATGGCAGAAAACCTTCAAAAAAGAATCTCTTCGCGTCCAATCCCGACAATGCGAGGGCTGAAATCGCTGCAACCGGACCGGGAATTACCTGAATATCAAGCATTGCCTCCGCACAGTCTCTTACAAGTTCTTCGCCCGGATCGGAAATGCACGGCATTCCGGCGTCTGAAACAAGCGCTATATTTTGTCCGTCCCGCAGCATGGAGAGTATCAGCAGACCTTTTTGCGTACGGTTGTGTTCGTGATAGCTGATCAATTTCTTCTTAATGCCGAGCCCCGAAAGCAGAAGCCCTGTACGTCTGGTGTCTTCACAGGCCACCGCATCCACAGATGTCAGAACCTCGATGGCCCGGGGAGATAAATCCGACATATTTCCAATGGGTGTTCCGACCAGATACAGCATATTATTCTCCTTCATCCACATAAATCGAATGGAGTTCGTCAGAATATGTATGATCTTCCCTGTACAAGATAAGCGGAGGCATGATTTGAAATCCTCCCGGTTTCCCGTTCTTTTGTCCGGACAGCATAAAAAGTGTCGCTGGTTTTTCGGGCCGGACATGCACAAACCGGATCCTGGCTGGCTCCAGATTATGCCGTGACATGTGAGCCAGAACTTCCGGAAGTCTCGATGCACGCTGAACCATGATCATTTTTCCCTGCGGCAGCAAAAGCCTCTCTGCTGCTGTCACAAAATCTTCAAGGGTACCTGCCACTTCGCATCTTGCCGCCATCCGGTCGCGCGTTTCGCCGGTGTGATCCGGAACAGGACCTCTTCCGGGGACATAATACGGCGGATTGAAGAATACGAGATCATAGGAGGCTCTTTTCATTGTATCCATTTCACCGGAGAAAAGTTCGCGAATATCACAGCAATATGCATGAAGGCGGTCTTCGAGATGGTTAATGGCTATGTTTTTCTCAAAAATGCGTGCTGCGTCCTTTTGTACTTCCACACCGTCAATCGAAATATCCGTGCGCCGGGCGGCAAGCAGAATACTGGCCGCACCGCAATTTGTACCCAGTTCGGCTGCTTTCAGAATACGACGCTTTCTTGGAGCCATTTGCGATGCAAAATGAGCCAGGAGAACCGTGTCCTCGCCATATCGGAATCCCGATTTTTTTTGAATCAGCTTGAAGTGCCTGCGGCCGAGATCTTCAAGCGTTTCGGAAATATCGACTTCTATTTCATTCGAATGCATAAGAAGAAAACCTCGCAAACCGGCAATTCGGGATAATCGAAAAATGCCCCTGAGGAGTTGATCACTCAGAGGACATCTTCAGTCATTGCTATACTGAAATACGCCTGATCAGCCCGCAGAAATTGCGCTGACAGGACAGCAGGATTCGCATGCGCCGCAGTCAAGACATGCCGCAGCATCAATAACGTACTGTGACTCTCCCTGGCTGATAGCGCCGACAGGACATTCACCCTCGCAGCTGCCGCATGAAATACAAGTATCTGAAATTACATATGCCATAGTAGACACCTCCTATTCTCTTTGGTCTATTTTATCATCCGATGTAGGGTCGTGCAATGTATCGATAATCGAAATTCGCTCATTCATTGAAGTCAATGACTTCATCATCGATCTCGGATTCCGTTTCATCTGAATTGATTTCGGCTGGATCCGGTACAGAATCCTCGTCCGTTTTCCCGCAGCCGGATTTATGGCCGCCGGAGCATTCTCCACGAGGACAGCCCTGTGGAGGCTTCTTGCTCTTATGGGTAAGAACTTCTGATTCGGATGCAAGAACCGTAACCAGATCCGCTTCATCGTCAAGCTCAAGGCGCACTGTAATCTTTTCGCGCAGGAGGTCAACTGATACGACCGTTCCCTTGCCCTGCTGCGTCATAACAACGTCTCCCTGTTTGGGCAGACGTGCATGTGCATCCTCATAGGCTTCCTGTTCGTACTTAAGACAGCACATCAGGCGTCCGCAGGCTCCTGATATTTTGGCGGGATTCATTGAAAGTCCCTGTTCTTTCGCCATTTTAATGGATACGGGAACAAACTCATTCAAGAACGAGCAGCAGCATAATTCACGGCCGCAAAGACCGATGCCTCCGACCATTCTCGCCTGATCACGAACACCGATCTGGCGCAGTTCGATACGGGTGCGAAATACGGCGGCAAGATCCTTTACGAGTTCTCTGAAATCTACGCGCCCGTCCGCAGTAAAGAAGAATACGAGCTTCTTACCGTCAAAACTGTACTCCGCTTCGACCAGATTCATCTTGAGTCCTCTGGATTCCACTTTTTCGGCACAGAGGGCAAAAGCTTCTTTCTCTCGGCGTTTCTTCTCTTCATAGCGCTTGTTGTCGTCTTCATCGGCAAACCGCAGAATCGGCAGAAGCGGCTCGACAATCTGTTCAATGGGGAGCTCAACCGCTTCTTCGGCGATATGTCCCAGGTCAATTCCCTGACTTGTTTCAACAATGACGGCATCTCCCAGGTGAAGATGGAATTCTGCAGGGGCGAAATGATAGATTTTACCGGCGTCATGAAACCGGACGGATACTACTTTAGGCATCTTTTAACTCCTTCTGAATGGCTAGAAGCATCTGACATATTGTACTTTCAAAACTGCAGTTCGATGAAAGAGCGTGTGCCGCATGTGTTGCGGCTTTTGAGGCTCTCTCAATTCGTTCCGAAGTCAGCGTATTCTTCAAAATGATATTCACCATCTTATCTCTTTTGTCCTCATTCAGCAAGGAAGCATTCTCCTGCGATCGGATCAGCAGCATCATATCTCTCAGGATGAGCTGCATAATCACCAGTATCTGCTGGATATGGTCCTTATTTGCATCGAAATAGGAATATCCTGTTGTCAGAACTTCTGCCTTCCCATACGTGGGAAGCAGAAAAAAAAGATCGCTCGTTTCCTCTCGAAGTCCTGAAAACCACTGGCTCTGGGCAAGTTCGAGCGCCAGTCCGGGAATCCCGTTGGCGTATCTTGCGAAAAACAACGCGTCTTCCTCTTCAAGGTGTGTGTTTTTCTGAAGAATAGATAAAATTTCATGTTCGGAATTGGGTGACATATGAATAACGACGGCCCTCGACACAATCGTTTTCAATAATTTGCCGGTATCGGCTACCGTCAGAACAAACACAACAGACGGCGGCGGTTCCTCCAGAGTTTTCAGCAGTGCGTTCTGCCCTTCTTCATTTAGACCGTCCGCATCAATCAGGTACACTTTTCTGCGGGCGAGCTGCGGCAGAATATTCACATCCGCACCGATCCGGGACCTCACATCGGCAACGCGAATTGTTTTTTCTCCGGATGCCAAGGCTAATTCGCGAAAATCAGGGTGGCAGCCTTCGTCAAAATACAGGCAGAACGAGCAGTGACCGCACGCACCGTCTTCGGTGGGCTGCGAACAGAGCAGTCCTTTGCAGACTTCTTTCGCCAGCATTGTTTTCCCGATACCTGACGGGCCCGTCAGGACATAAGCATGCCCCGATCCGCCGGTGAACAGCGTGCCGAGGCGCTTTCGAGCATATATCTGACCTATTACGGACGACAATGCCATCTCTTACATCTTCTCAAATTGTTCAACGTTGAGAACGAAGACTGTAGCACCGCCGACCATAACTTCCACCGGATAGGGAATATAGGCACCCCCCATAGCGGACGGAGTTACATTCGTGTTGATAGCAGACTGCCTGCTGGAAGAGTACTTTCGTATCAGTCCCATGACTTCCTCAATCTGCTCATCTTCAACGACAATCATCAGTGTAGTGTTGCCCGAGCGAAGAAAACCACCCGAAGAATTCAATTTTGTGACACGAAAACCGGACTTGTTCAGTTCCGCCATTAACCGAGGACTGTCCTCATCGTGAACAATAGCAAAAACGAGCTTCATGTGTTAAATACCTCCCAAAACTTGCTATCAATATATTCTGCCATCACCGACGCCGGTGACATTGCATCCAAAGTAACGATCCGCTTATTTTTGCCGGCCCATGCGAGATATCCGGACCGGACATTCTCCATAAACTCATAGCCTTCCAGTTCGAGTCTGTCCTTTTCTCCTACCCGGATATGCATCCGGTCCAGTGCGGCCTTTACAGGAAGATCCAGAAGAAAAGTTAGATCGGGCTGCAGTCCGCCGGCCGCAAATTGATTCAGCAGATTAATGGACTCTAAATCCACCCCTCTGGCATATCCCTGATATGCGATGGTTGAATCAAAGAACCTGTCACAGATGACTACTTTCCCTTCCTTCAGCGACGGGAGAATAACTTCGTCAACAATCTGTGACCTCGCGGCTTCATAAAGCATAAGCTCCGTGCGTGACGACATGCCCGTATTCGCCTTGTCGAGAAGGATGGATCGAATTTTCTCTCCGATCCTGGTACCTCCGGGTTCACGAATAACAATGACCTGAATCCCCTTGTCTTCCAGGGAGCTGCGTAAAGAAGTGACTTGCGTGGATTTACCGCTGCCGTCTATTCCCTCAAATGTCACAAACAAACCTTTGCCCGTTCGCACTGTTTGGTAACTCCTTTTTTATTATATCGCAATTCATTCTGCTTTTGTACAGATCTTCTTTGCATTATAGCGCAATGCCGTCTTCATCTCCACTATAAATTATCAGGGCAGAATTTCGATTCTGCCCGAAGAGACGCCGCGGACGGATATTCCGAGACTGCAAAGATTCTGCAGCAGTTCAACATGAGCCCCGGAAATGATTTCGCCCGGCCATAAAAGCGCAATCCCGGGCGGATACGGGGCGATGACGGAAGCACAGGTTTTTCCTTCCGCCTGCGACAGATCAATCTCAATATGCTTCGATCCACTGAAAAATGCCGCCCGGAGTGACATGCGGCGCTGAGGGATTTGTACAAGAATACTTCCCCACCTTCGATCCGTTTCCACAAGCAATTTCGCCGCCGGTCCATGCACCCCGTTCACGCTGCCGGCCGCATCGCTGATAACCGCATAAAGAGCATCGAAATCCTCTTTCCTATGCCACGGAGAAATGATCAGCACGATACGTATCAAATCAGCAAATTCAATTTCCAGTCCTTTGGATGCAAGATATTTCATCATAGCCTGAGCGGAAATGCGGGATGAATCCAGCAGCAAGACCAAACGCAATGGATCTTTCCTCTCATTGTTCACGGATTGCAGAGAACGGATTCCGGTAATATGGTTCAGCTGCTGCAGGAAATGATCCATGTCACTTCTGCGATCCTGAATCGCCTGTCTTCCATGATGATCCATCCATGCGACGGCATATTCCGCTGAAGCAGCGATGACAAAAGACGGGCTTGATGTCTCGAAGAGCCGAAGCATGTCCCAGACACGTCGGACAGTCACTCTGCCGCTCTCTATAGCTTCTTTCCCTATGTGAATCTGCGATGCCATTGTCAATGCGGGAAGGGTCTTGTGGAGACTCTGAACACACATGTCCGCACGGCTCTTCATCGCATCTTTCGGAAAACCGGAATCCGAGAACGCAAAATGCGCTCCGTGAGCTTCATCAACAAGAAGCCGGCATCCCTTTGCGTGAGCAATTTCTGCTATGGTTTCGAGATCTGCGCACTGTCCGTAATAATCAGGCGATACAATAACAATATCCGTAGCGTTCGGGTATTTGAGAAGAGCCTCCTCCACCTGCTGTGCTGTTACCTGCGGGAAAAGCCCCGGTTCAGCCGCCTGTGACGGTTCCGATACAGAAATAAACCCGTATGGGCAATCCAGAAGGGCCAGCGCATGGAGAGTCGACATATGAACGGTTCTCGGCATAAGGAAAAAAGTATCTGCATCCGCAACGGAAGCAAGCATAATATGTACGCCGGCGGTTGATCCCGTTGTAACATATAGGGTCTCCCCGCTTCCATAGATTCGCGAGGCTTCCCGCATTGCGGACCGCGCAGGACCCGTCGGGTCATGCAGGTCGTCAGATGACGACAGCTCCGTAGTATCAATATCGATCAGATCCCGGCAATAATCCGGCGAAAAATATCGTGCACCCGCATGCCCAGGCATATGAAAACCGGGATGGACTGCGTTTGCCGACGCCATGTTCCACAAATGAAGTTGTGTGAAATCCGGAAGTTGTCCATCGTTCTCGGAATCAGACATATACACCCGCAGCCCCTCTGTCAGTCAAGCTTAAAGGTGTGAATACTGGCAATTTCCAGCCAGATTTCTTTTTCAAGTCTTTCATTTTCCTTGCGGACATCTTCGTAAGTCTCTTCAGATCGAATATGCTTGCCCCAGCTGCGGGCTTCACGCGGACGCTCGTTATTTGCGGCGGTTACCTGCACATTTTGTTTTCTGGTATTTACCTGATTATCGGCCTTTTCCGGACGGGTGTTCGATCCCTGCCTGCCTGAATTTGCGTCACTGCGTTCCGCAGGACGATTTGTATTCTGGCGATTATTTGGATTCGGCTGATTCGGTCCGGCATGGTGATGAACAGAAACCGTACCGGTTCCCGCCTGATTTGCCGACGGATTCTGATTGGGTCTCGGCGGCCGGTTATCATTACGCTTCTGCTGATACGGATCCGGGCGCGCGCCCTGATTCTGCGGTCTGCCGGGCTGCTGTCCATTCTGGACTGCAGAGCCGGAAGGACCGAACTGGATCGGCTCTCTGTGTGAAGAATTCACTGACTGATCTGCTCCAAACGGCTGTGAAGGGCGTCTCCTCCGGTTGTTTCGATTGCCGGACGGGCTGTTCCGTCTTCCACCCTGCTCATTATGACCACTGTTTCCGCTGTTTTCAGAACCGGAGCGGGGTGTGGTCTGGTTGGCATTTTCACTCATGCTGATCCTCCTGTGTTATATAGCCGCTGTCTTTTTAGAATATGATAACATTATAGCTGTTTTTAAGAGTGCTTCAACCAGCAATTCTCGGGCAGAATGCCAAAGTGCCGGACAGAAGGGTCGCTGTTTGCAGGATTTTCGCCTGAATGCAGAATTTCACGGAGAGGAATCTGCACAAAAGCACGTTCATTCATTCTTGGATGAGGAATTGTTAACTCTTCTGTCAGCATTACAAGATCGTCATAGGTCAGTATGTCCAGATCAATGGTTCGCGGACCAAAGCGAATCGTCCGTTCACGATGCAGAATCTGCTCGATCGTCTGCAGATAATGCAAAAGTTCCAGAGGTGAAAGCTCCGTCTCGATACGGCAGACAAGATTTAAAAAATCGTCCTGCTTCACAAGTCCTACCGGATCCGTTTCATATATGGATGAGACGCTGAGGATTCTTATAACCGGATGAGACGACAAAAGAGTAACAGCTTTCTTCAGGTTACGCAACCTATCTCCCAAATTGCTCCCCAGGGATAAAAATGCAGCATGCGTTTCCATCATGAATTTGTCATCCCTGTGTGTTCACGCTTGCGGAAAATGCGGATGCCCATAGATTCAAATGTTCCGGCAATCGGAGCCTGCGGCTTGGATATCGTGACTTCGACAGCATCGATTGTCGGGAATCCGGAAAGAACACCTGAAGCCACTTCACCGGCAAGACGTTCAATCAGGTCAAATCTTTCTTTTTCAACAACACCCTTGACCATGGAAAACACCTCAGCATAATTCACGGTATCTTCGAGGCGGTCTGTTTCAATGCCCGGAAGGTTCATAAAACCGAGCGTTACATCCGCAAGAAAGAACTGCCCATGTCTTTTCTCCGAATCGAGAGCACCTGTATACCCGAAAAAAGACAGTCCCTTGAGACGAATCTGATTGGGATAATTCGCAATTTCCGACATATTCGCACCTCCTCTTTATGCGGATAGGATAGCATCCGCCATTCTGACCGCCTGTACAACTTCCGAAACATCATGCACGCGAAGAACGTTCGCACCAAGCACGGCTGCGACGCAGGAAGCCGCAACCGTTCCTGTAAGACGATTCTCAACCGGCTCATTTAAGACGGCACCGATAAATCTTTTGCGGGACGGACCCAGCAATACGGGAAAACCCAGATCTCTGAACACCGGAATTGCACGGATCAGGCAAAGTGATTCTTCTGTGCTTACCCCGAATCCGATGCCCGGATCAATCATAATCTGATTATCGGCTACCCCGGCTTTTCTGGCAATCCGTATACTTTCCGTCAGATATTCCACGGCATCGGCAACAATATCTCCGGATTTCTCTACGAGCTGTTCATCGAATGCATTGAACATCATGATGAATCCCGCACCGGTACTGGCCGCAACCCCTGCGATATCCGGATCTCTTCTGGCTCCCCAGATGTCGTTGATGATGGAAGCTCCCGCCGCCATGGCCCCCTCTGCAACAGATGCTTTCCATGTGTCGACGGAGATCGGAATATGAATTTTCGCTGCAAGAGCACGAATGACCGGAATAATTCTTTCCGCCTCCTGCTCTGCCGGAACGGGCGTATGTCCGGGGCGTGTGGATTCACCTCCGACATCAATAATATCGGCACCTGCAGATGACAGCAGCAGAGCGTGAGCGATTGCATCGGGAACGCTGTAGAATTGTCCGCCGTCCGAAAATGAATCCGGAGTTACATTCAATATTCCCATTACATGTGTTTTTTCGTATATCGGCAGCAGAAAATTCCCCGCTCGAAAAAACGCCTGAGGAACGCTTGGTTGTAAATAGGGCTGTACACCGCTGTTTGCGTTCATGATTTGCCTCTTAACTGATAAGATCAGTCGCGCGGGCGATTGATCAGTGACAGTGCCTCTGCACGAGTCTTGGCATCTGTTCTGCACCCGCCTCGCATCGCGGATGTTACCGTTCTGGATCCGGGTTTTCTGATACCCCGCATCGTCATACAGAGATGTTCCGCCTCAATAACGACACAAACCGACTGCGGATGAACTGCATTCTGAATCGTATCCGCAATCTCGGAAGTCAGTCGTTCCTGCAGCTGCGGTTTTCTGGACAGAGTGTCAACAATTCTGGCAACTTTTGACAATCCGAGGATTTGCCCGTCTTTCGGAATATAAACCACATGTGCTTTGCCGAAAAACGGGAGCAAGTGGTGCTCGCACATGGAATAGAACGGAATATCTCCGATCAGAATCATTTCATCGTTGCCGGGTTCATGAAAAATCTTGATGTCGTCCTGAACGTCATGATGAAGACCCCAGAATACTTCGGCATACATATTTGCAACACGAAGAGGCGTCTCTTTCAGACCTTCCCTGTCGGGATTCTCTCCTACCGCAAGAAGAATTTCTCTGACCGCTTTCTCAATTCTTGGCAGATCCACAGGATTGCCATCCATTCCGGAACCATTAAAATCATCCTGATACAATTGCATATCCTCCTGTTGAACCTTTATGTGTCGGTGCCCGATCCAAGCACCATCTGGCGATACTGCATCGGAGTCATTCCCATGTGTTTTCGAAATGCCACATTAAACCGCTGCGGGCTTGAAAATCCAACCTGGATTGCCACACCGCTGACCTTAATGGATTTCTGTGCCAGAAGCTTGCAGGCATGGTTAACGCGAACCTGCATCAGGAAGCCCATCGGACTGATGCCGAGCTCGTCCCGAAATGCTCTGGTAAAATATCCCTGACTCAAAAATACATAGGCGGCCGCATCGGCAACAGCAATGCCTCTGTCGTGGTTCTGCACAAGAAAATCCCGCGCGATCAGCACAAGTTCTCTGGCTTTCCCGTGTTTCACCCGCAGACTCTCTTCCCATTCTTCACGAAGCGCTCTCGACAAAGTAACCAGCAGTTCCATAGCAAGAAACTGCATCATAAGATCTTTGGCAAAGGCGTCCTGCATGCTTTCCTTCATGATCCGTTCAACCAGAGCCCCGATATCCTGACGGCTCTTCCCGGAAATAACGAGATACGGAGCAGCGGGTGAATCCTCGCCCTCATCCCCTCTGGCAAAATCCAGAAAACTTTCGAGTGTTTTGGTCGAAATTCCACGGAGCGCAGACGGAACGGATGGCCCCGTCACCCGGCTCTCCTGACTCTGTCGTACATTTTCGGAAGTGATTCGAAGAGCGAGCTGCGCTTCACGAATATCCTGTGAAAATCCAAAATACAGAACAACCATATCGGCGTGTCCGCTGAGGATCTTGATGGCATGGTTTACATTGGGTCGGATAACCAGAGAAGATCCTCTCTCAAGAAGCACCGTTCTGCCGCCGATTTGAAATTCAGCTCTTCCTCCGCGAAGATACATCAACTCATGAGACGAGTGTTTGCTTGCCGTCGGAAAAGGTGTGCTTTTTTCAAAATTATGCTCAATGCCTTCGAAAACCACCGGTATGGAACCGGATGCTTCCAGAATGCTTTTTTCAACTGCAGGCAGTAAATCCTCAAACATCTTGATGCACCTTTCAAAAATACGTTTATTCAGAATATTCTAACATTTTCGCGCATAAACGTACACCGCATCGATCCGAGTTACCCGACCGGTCATTGAAAGAAGCGAATATTGTCGATATAAATGGAACCTTTCTTCTGAGGGTCGAGAACCGTCATCTCAAAATGTGTCAGCATCATCGGACCGGATTCCGAATAGGTCAGCTGCAGTGTCTGCCACATAAGACCTGTTTTTATCGTGACCGGACCGTCAAATCCGGCAACATGTAATTCTTTGGTCTGCTGGTCCGGATTGAAGACATCGATTTTAACAGTACGAAAAGAGGAAAGATCCAGAGGCGCATAGAGTGATGCATACCGGAGAATCGGAGCAATAGAGAAGGCACCGCCTTCCGTGATATATTCAATTCTCAAAGAACCGGATCCCTCGGTTCTGTTCAGTGTCTCGAGATATATGGTGCCGGATCCTCTGCACACTTCGTATACGGGAAGTACTGAAAAATCCGAGTCCGGTTTTTCGAGCCCGACAAAAGTGAGCTGATCACAATGCGTAAAGGTAAGATCAGGTGAATATCTGGAGGGTTCTCTGTCAAATCGAAACGGGACAACCGGCAGATCCGTCCTGCTCCGGAATGTGGCATTGTGCGGAATCGGACTAAACCCATAGGTCACGCCGCGGGGGACGGAAATATCATCGTGCCATACCATGACTCGAACACCATGCAGGACTTTGGCCTGCGCGGGACGGTACACCCGGTCATCTCCGCAGACGGAAAATCCCCGAAGAACAGATTCGTTTTCAGCCAGCTTCAGGCCGTCATTCGTATTGTCAAAGGAAAGCATGGCTTTGTTGCCGACGATTTCAACACCGTTGCATTCTGGGGACGACGTTGGCATCTTCGGGGTAAAATGGAGACCCATTGCAATAAAGGACAGCCGTCTGCCCAGATAGAAAGTCATGGCTTTTTCAGGAAGCAGCATGTCATGCTGACTTAATACGCCGATCGGCATGGGAAGTTTTTGCCGAATGGCCGAGACAGCTTCATTAAACATCGTCAATCGGTAAGGATCGGCCGCATCCGCATATTCAGGATGTGTTCGAAGCAGAATGAGCGATGGAATGTTTTGCCGGCTGGTTATTTTCCTGGGTCCGAAAACTTCTGCAAGATCCGCCAGAAGGACTCTCATCAGAGTGTCGTACCGGTCAGTAAAAAGACTGTCCTGCTGATCCGGTGCAAAAACAATTCCACGGATATTCATGTTCAGCAACGGCGCAATTTTGTGATTATACAGCAGCGTCATCCGGCGTTCCTGTGGAATGTCAGCGATAGGAATCGTCTTTTTCTCCGTATGGATAATCGGTATTTCTGCCATGAGCTTCATATTGCCCGCGGAACTCACGGTTTTGTGCACCAGATCCTGCTCGGGAGCAGGGGCAGTATTTGCCTGCCCGGGTTCAGATGCAGGGTCAGCGGCGGTTTCCTCGGAAACGGCCGGCTCTTCACCGGCTCCGGAAAACCTGCGGCCCCACTCTTCTTCATCCAGATATAACTGCTTGTCATTCAGGATGGCGACGAGGTCCGGGTCCGATAGAAATGACTTCCGGGATATCCAGCTGTAAATGGCTGATCCCTGCACAGCCAGATCAATAATTCCGATCGGATAATGAAGCTGATCTGCCAGATGATATGCCATGGAAAATCCGACCGAGGTTACACCTGCTAAAGCGGTACCGTCACGTACCGTAATCCAGGATGACTGCAACAACGATGATTTCGGTACGAAAGAACACGGTTCATCGGCAGGCACCCCCTCGCGAAGGGATGTGAAAAAGCGAATCAGCTTCAGCGCGGAATCCTTCAGCGGAGTTCTCGGAGCGCCGGTCTTCGAAATCGGAACGGACAGAGGAGCGGAACCGAAAAACAACCAGACATCCCCGCAGCGGAGGTCTTTCACCGTGATGGTCTCATTGGGTGTGCTGAAAATAAAAGTATAGGCGTCTGTAGATGCCTTATAGGAAGGAAGCGAAAAATAGAAACTTCCGTTTTCATCCGCTCTTGTATCTTTACTATGAATAATACCGTAATCCGTATCCAGTTTGGATACTTTCCGTCCATCCGTGGGGTCTTTCACGATTTCAAGTCGAATGGTAATGTGCCGTTGTGCTGAACCGTGAAGATGAAGCGGAACACCTTGTTGAAAAACCATTCCCGTAGATACCCAGACCGGCAGTTGGATTGCATTTAATGACATAACGAATCCCCTATTCACCACAAATTCCTAGTTTATTATACGCCAGTTAAGCTGTGCGGTAAATTGAAAAGAATCACATTCCTTTGTCTTTCTTTCAACTGGATCCAGTCAAGTCCCAAATGTTGGTGTAAATTCTCTTTCGGTATTTTCATAAACTAATATATAGTATGGACTCGTTTAGATCGTTCTGCCAGGGCTGTCTTTCGAGCTTCTTCCCGTTCTGCAAAATAGCAGTCCATCGTGAAGTATTTCTTTACGGACGACCATTTCTCGTGGTGCTCCATCAGCACAGCTCCCATCAATCGGATCATGCTCGCTTCGTTGGGGAAGATCCGGATAACCCTCTCACGGCGTCGTAGCTCTTCGTTAAGCCGTTCGATGCCATTGGATGTTCTCAGTCGCTTTCGGTAGGCCGCAGGGAGGCTGAATACCGCTGTGACTTCATCGAAGCTTTCATCTAAAAGTGTCATGGCTTTCGGCGCCTGCTCCCGGTAACTGTCCAGCATCTGTTCTTTTCTGTCCTGTGCATCCTTAAGGCTGGGAGC
>Ga0302289_1000517_pt1 | contig 16418 bp, 13 predicted proteins | sample III_Fen_N1_2_FD_194552 | JGI IMG/M metagenome (GOLD analysis project Ga0302289, IMG submission 194552) | Peat permafrost microbial communities from Stordalen Mire near Abisko, Sweden - III_Fen_N1_2 | ecosystem: Environmental > Terrestrial > Soil > Wetlands > Permafrost | place: Sweden: Abisko... | reverse complement strand
TGCCTGGGCCTGGCGCTCCAAGGCTCCGACATGTCGCTGAGTTGTGCCAGTTATTCTAGTGAGCGCCCGGGACAGTTCAAGGCCCCTTATATCCGCAAAACGCTTAGCAAATAAAAGAGTATGGTCATAACCACGCTGCCTAATATGAGCCGTAGCCGTCGGTACCGGCACGACAACAATATCACCAGGAAAGTCGGGGAGTGTCGATGCCAACAGGTCCGCCAGTACCAAATAGGCCGATTTAGTGCGTTCAAATTTGTAAAGTCCAACTAATCGTTGCAAAGCATCCTTGCGCTCGCCGACATACCACGCGTGACTATAGGGCACGCTACAGGTGTTGCATATCCCGGAGGCTCCGCAAGGCCTTTGGCAGACAAAACAGACAGTTTTTGTTTCATAAATGATGTTATATTTACAATTGTCACATAGCAAACTGCCCGTTTTACCACATCCAGAACAGTGGTGTGGAGCAACAATCGAGAGTAGTCCGTCTATCATTGTGTTTTTTACGTTTAACCCACCTGTTTAGTTGATTATACTGCATATGTTGGTTATAATGTGAGGGACTATTTGTCAATAGAGCCTAGAGAAAGTGGAGGATATCATGGCCCGTAAGCAAAACGATGATTTATTGATTGAGGACGAGCTGGCAGCAGCTTTCCTTAACGATGACGAACTATCAACAAACGATACACCAGCTGTTTCAGCACCCGCTGACGACACTTGGGACGAGAGCGAAGAAGAATTCCCAGGCCAACTTGCAATCGACGTCTACGAGACCGATGAAAAGCTAGTTGTCAAAGCCCGTACTGCCGGTGTTAACAAAGAAGAGCTTGATGTCAGTATTAGCGACGGCATCCTTACTATTAGCGGTACGCTAAGTAGTGGCGATGAAACCGATGCTATTAACTGGCACATTCAAGAATGTTACTGGGGTGAATTCAGCCGTACGCTAGCCCTACCAGTTAATGTTAAAGAAGATGAAGTAGAAGCGGTCCTAAAAGACGGCGTTCTAACAATTAGCTTTAGCAAGGTCAAACAAGAGCAAGCCAAGAAAATCCAGGTTCTTTAATACAAAAACGGATTACGTAAAAATAGCCCTCAACATGAGGGCTATTTTTTATCTTTACTTTTGCCAAAATAACAAAACATAGTCCTTCTTTTGTGCCAACAAAAGAAGCAAAAGTTCCTGGGACACTCAAAAGACGCAAGGTTCAACGACAATTAGCTACTTGGTAGTCTGCGAAACTCGCGCCTCGCTAGATGCCGCGAGGGCTCAAACAGTCCTCGACTAACCAGGTAGCTAATTGTCGTTTCTCTTGGTCTTTATCGGAGTCCCAGACCCGGGCACAAGGACGGCCTCAGTCCTCTAAGTTTCCAGCCTCTGTAGCCCCGGGGTCTGGGGTCTCTGAAATTACCGTAAAAAGATAGTGACCTGGTCCTTGCTCGCCGAGGACTACCCGCACCCAGGTAATCCTGGCGTAAGGGCGATCCCTTTATGGGTCGTTCCGCAGGCGACAAAGACTAAGGCGTTATGTTTTTAGCGCGTAATTTTAGCAACCCCAGTAGTTTTGCTTCTTTTGCAGCCAAAAGAAGGCTTTTGTTACTTTCAGCTGAAAGTAGCCTAAAAAAATACCCAGCGCCAGGCTGGGTATTTCAAATAGCTATTTGACTATTAGGCTGTAACTGCGGTAAGAACCCAGTTTACGATAGCGTAGGCCAAGAAGGCGATTACTAGGCCGATTAGGGCATAGATAATTGTGTTCTTTGCGCCAGTAACTGAGGCGGCTGTACCACCAGACAAAGTGTAGCGAATACCACCGACAATCAGCATGATTACGCTAATCGCACCGATGACAAACAACAGCGTGTTAATAACGATTGTAAAGATTGAGCCTTCACCAAACAGTGGCTTGGCCGATCCGTTACCAGATGCACAGTCGACGCCGTCAGCTATAGTTTGACCGTTAGCACAGGTGCCGGCGGCCGATACGGTTGATGCAGGCACCAAAGCCGTAAGGCCAAGTGCTAGTACAGGAATCGCAAGCAGTCCCGCGAGTGCTGATTTAATTGATTTTTTCATTTATTTTATTTCCTTTCTTAAGAAACTTCTATACTAATGTTATATCAGATTAAGCGACGTTTGTTAATACCTTACCCGAACACTTTTACCACCCAGTTGACCATGGCGTAGGCCAAAAAGGCAATCACCAGACCGACCAAAGCATATACAATCGTGTTCTTCGCTTTTGTTACATTGGCGCTGTCACCACTCGATACGGAGTACATAAAGCCGCCAATAATAACCATAATAACCGATATTATACCTATGATATATAACAAAGTATTAATGACCGTCTTGATTAAAGTCCTGGTATTGTCAGTGTTTCCTTGACAAACCGTTGGAACGGGGTCGCCAGCGGTTATATTAGTACAAACATCATTAATCGCGTTAACCGCGCCGACGTTGACTGGAACAAATGCCGTTGCAACGCCCAACATCAACGCTATAACTGTAATAATTTGACTAATTCTTTTCATTTAAATCCTTCCTACGACAAACCGAGTAATTCCAAACGCCGAGATAATAACAACCAGACCGATGGCCGAATATAAAATTGCGTTCCTGGCCTTAGCCAGTGCGCTAGGGTTAGACCCTGACACCGTAATTGAAAAACCAGCGATAATAATTATAATTACCGCTACTATTCCAGCAATGAAATAAAACAGGTTAAGAATGTTAACTAAAACCTGGTCGCCAGAATTACTAGGGATGTTGATATCGCTGGCCGCCAGGGCAAGTTTAGTTAAAATATCCATATTAGTTAATTATACTCATAATTAAGTTTACCAGTCCAACTGATCCAACCGATATGACTAATCCGATGATGGCGTTCAGAATTGATTTACGCGCCTTGGCCATGCTATCAGGCGAACCATTACTGGTAATCATCGTAAATCCACCGACTAATATAAACCCGACCGCGATATAACCAACCAGCTGAAGCGCGATATCAATTATGTTAAGTACCACGCGCCAGATAAAGTTTGACAACCCATCATTCTTACCGGTGTCTAAATCGCCCGGGGACTTAACGGCACATTGGCCATCACTGCCAACCTTCACAAGGCCTCTAAACCAAGTAGGGAAGGTCAGAAACCTTACCGAACAATCTTCTGCTGTAGTAATAGTTTTAGCAAAAACAGGGGATGTTGTCGCCACAGATAAGGCTGCACCACCGACAATAGCAGTCACGCCAACCGACAATAACAATCGCTTAATACCCATTAGGTAAACAATCCTCCCGGAATAATAAAGTTCAGCAAGGCATACATCAAAGCGTAGGCTACTATTCCAATAGCGACATTACTGATAATTCCCATGGCTTTTTTGACCTGCTCGGGGCTACCGCCAGCGCTAGTGTACAGTACTGATCCATATACAATTCCGGCTACCGCCGCTACGCCTATCCCGGCGGTTAAAATATTGATTGCTATGAGCAATAGGCCCCAAACCCCAGAGTCTTCAACAGAAATTTTCGGATCCGCACCACCTGTACATTTGCCGTATGGGTGGTTATAGTCGGACAGATACTTAGCCTCTTTCGTAGAATCACCCTTGGGATCCGTTCCTTCATATGGATTCTTGCCATTAGGACAAGAGCCAGTTTGATTACAGCTTATAACACCCGTGTCAACACCTCCACAGCTGGCAGAGTAGGTGGGTGCAGTAAACAGAGAACTAATTCCCGTTGCCAACACCAGTCCAATCAATACCTGCTTTACTGTCTGTTTTATCTTCATGTCTATCTATAAAATACGACAAAACGCACTTTGTGGCAAGTTAAATTCCATTATGCTATTGCTTTTTTTAAGTATTAGTGGTATAACAAGACTATAAATATTGTATAAATATTAAAGGCGCTACACAGCAAAGGAAACATCTTATGTTAAGTAAATCAGCTAGTGAATCACAAACAGGAATTGAAACCCTAAAACGAAAAGTTTGGGAGAAAGCTATAGCCCTTGGTTTAGCTGGTGCCGCCTTGCTTGGAGTTTCAGCGTGCGATAACACCAGTTCAATGCCTAACGATAGCGAAACTTCGTCTACCAGCGCCACGGCCAACCCGGGTGAGTCTTCAACAGCAACTCCACCTGCTAGCGAAACCCTACCCGCTGTACCCGCTATGGAACCACTTGGTGTCGAAAAATTATCCACACCAGAATCTCTTATGCAGGCTTTTGAAAATAATGTAATACAGGGTCTTTATAATTCTGGAACCGAATCTGCAAACTTAAACGACCTTAATAAATACAACAACGATCTTGTCGCCTACGCCGAAGCCGTAACCGCCCCACTAAACGCCGAGTTTGCGAATACCTATCTAGTCAGTAACTGGAAAGATATCCCAGCATTAGTCGACATGATGAGTAGAGTACACGACATACACCTTCGAACGGTTGTTTATTATATACAAACCGGAGGCATAAAAGAGTCACCGCAAATAGGCCTTGATAAAGCCCCATATCAGACATACGCTAAATTCATAGACGGAAGTGCAGCTAATAATGCGACTGGGACAGGCGCTAATACTAAGTGGGATATATCGTATACCTTCGTTGAGTCAGATAATGCCGCCGCCAACCGAGTTGGTGAAGAACTTACGAATAATAAAGAGTTGTATACTGGAGCCACTACAAATGCACGCACCACTTGGGTTCAGGAAAATGGTAATTGGGTACTCACTGGCATATATTAGACTACTCCTCTTTTTGATCGTGATAATCAACATATCAACCTTTTAGAAACGGCATAACTGTGGTTAAATAATAGCAGTTATGCTTTTTTTAAGTAGAAATAAACATACCCAGCAAAGGCAGACGGAAGTTCGCAAACCAAAGCGAGCCGTCTTTAATAGAATCTTTAACCTAACCATGGTATTGGTGCTGTCTGTTGGCGTATTTTCACCCATAATGTCCGTTCTAACACCCCGGGGTGCATCTGCGGTCACCGCGTCTGACTGCGCCCCTAGCGATACCTTCGTACCATCTGGTCCGAGCAATACCGGTCCCGCTTATTGCACGGGGCCAACACAATGTGCATCAGAAGGTGGAACTTATTCTGTTTCGAATAAAACCTGTTCTATTACATACAAACCAAGCACGCTAGCCGATAGTAAGGGTTACGATTGGCAAGTTCAGTCATATCTATACTACGAGGCTATGGGAAGATGTATACAAGACTCTGACCTAAGGGACGGAAGCTGGAGTGCTGTTAGTAATAATGGTTTTAAATGGAATGACGTCAAACAACTTATTCCAGCCTGGGGTGTCTACGAGTGGTATCTGAAAACAAAAGACAGCTGGGTGTCGCTCGTACAGGGTCAGTCTATATCATATGATAGTTCACAAAATTACAAGTTTTTTAGTGACCCAGGGGGCCCAGACGTAGGCACAACCGTCAATATATCTCCATATATGCGAAATAAGTTACCTGACGGGTCATATAGAAACGGAAACTCAGGAACTGAAGGAGCAATTGCCTGTAGTGATCCCGCCTTCGTAAAAGCCGCCCTAACACTATGGGGTTATAGCTCTGGAGAGCAAGCCCTTTGTGATTTTGGATTTTTCCGAGAGAACTATGACCCATCCGTGGGATGCGTCACTGATTCATCGGGGGGCAAGTGGATAAAGTCTGATCATGCATTAGACACATTCAAAACTGCAATTCAAAATAAAATTTATGGAGGAGTGAGCCCTAGTGAATACTGGAGGTCAAAAAATACTAGTGGTGCCATAAGCTATGCGTATGACAGAGAAACCTTATTCCAAAGTTGTCTTAGGGGTAATGGGGATTCCGTACCAGACCCGCTAGCAAGCGAGACATTATTTAATGCGCACAAAGACAAAAATACGCTCGGTTATGCGATTACAAACGTCTTGGATGATGGAGTCTTGCCGACGTCAAAAATCTACTATATTGGTAAGTTAACCCGAACGACTAACGTCAAGACAGTTCCGCTAAACGCCACAGGTTTTGGGGTGTCGGACACGGAGCTAAATAGAACATGTAAAGACTTAAGTGACGAGATAAATAATTATTCTTCTATTTTTAGCAATTATATTATAAAATTTGGGGCTACTGCAACGAATACCGATGGATTAAATCTAAAAACCGACACATCCGGCACCACATCCTGTCCGATAGAGGGCCTTGGCTGGATTGTATGTCCTGTAATAAACGGTCTGTCAACCCTCAATGACAGTATGTGGTCGTTGGTTTCAAGCCTACTGACAGTAAATCCTTTAAAACAGTCTGATGCTATATATAATGCCTGGAAGGCTATCCGCAATATTGCCAATGTAGCGTTTGTAATTGTGTTTTTAATAATTATATTTTCGCAACTTAGTAGCATAGGTATTACAAATTATGGCGTAAAAAAGATGTTGCCAAGATTAGTTATTGGCGCAATCTTGGTGAATGTTTCGTTTATAATAGTCCAGCTGGCTGTTGATGTATCTAATATACTTGGTAAAGGTGTGTATGAAGCAATTGTTAGCCAAGCCCCCAGTATCGTACCTACCTGGACTGGACTAGTTACTACACTGACAACAGTTGGGATAGGCGCAGGCGCTACGGTCGCTGGTGTAGCCGCGGCAGACGGAGTTGCAGCAGCTTTATGGGTAGTTTTACCAATGGTTGCGATGTCTGCCCTGGGAATCTTAGCCGCCCTTCTGACCCTTCTTTTCAGACAAGCAGTTATTCCCGTCTTGGCAATACTAGCACCGCTAGCTTTTGTAGCTTTTTTGCTGCCGAATACCGAGTCTTTATTTAAAAAATGGCGATCACTACTTACGAGCATGTTAATGCTTTACGTAACGGCGGCCTTTGTTTTTGCGGGCGCACGATTTGCGGCGGCCGTAATGTTTAACGAGAACGAGTGGTGGGCATACCTTACTGCTTTGGTAGTATTGGCACTTCCATTATTCTCGTTACCTTTCCTAGCCAAACAAGGAGGCCCAATGCTCAGCAAAGTCAGTGGCGCCCTAAGCGGTCTTGCTAATAAAGCCGGCAAGCCTATTAGTGGTTGGGTAAAACCAAAGCAAGACTTAGCTCGTGAGAAATATCAAGCAACTCCCGCAAGTAAATTTAATATTGGCAAGCGCATGAACCTGAGAGGCCGTCGTATGGGCCAGGTCGGCGAGCTTAAGACCGCCGCTTATAAAGCACAACAAGCCGCAAATTTTAGTAAAGACTTGAGAGAACATACCGATGAATACGCTGGTCAAATGCCCAAAGGAAGTGTTGCTCAGTCGTATATAAAGGGCGCTGCATCTCGCGCTGAGGCCGAAGCACTAAAGAGCGAAATGGCGCCACTTATTAGTGAAATAGCGGCAGAGAAGGCCAGACAAGGATCGGCTTTCGAGTTGGATCAACACCTACGCGATAAAATCAAGAGCTCGTCAGGGACTCAACGCGCAGCTGCAATACACTACGCTGCTTCGCTAGGTAGAGACAACATTATGCGCGAGCTACTGGAGCCGGGTCAGGATCCCGAGACAAAGCGATTTGCTCAAGAAGCGGTCTCTGCTAATGCCGGGTCGCTTGTTAGCAAAGCTCCAGATCTGGTCAAGCCAACTGCTGTTGCATTTGATACAGTCACCGGTGAAGATTTAACCAAGTTCAGTAAAGACACTATGAGTGCTTATGTAAAATACTTGGATAGTCTTCATGCAGCCGCTACAGCCCCAGGAGCCTCACAAAAGGCCAAGGATAGTTTAGCTACGGCAACTGCCTCATTCAACAGCGCTGTTACAGACATAACCATGAACCCTACTCTTCAAGCCGCTTTTAGCAGTAGTAGTGGTACGGCAATAGAAAAAGAGCTGGCGAGTGTGACTACTTCACCGGCTTTCCAGGCGTACGCCGGCTCATCCCTAATTGGTCTTGCGGCAATTCAACCAGATGGCAAAATACGATAGCTCAGTTTTATTAAGTAACCCTATGCCTGCTATACTATAAGCACTATGGCGGTCTATAAAGTACCACAAGACGTTGAGGCGGACGACAAACTAGTTGGACCGTTTAGTTTTCGACAATTTATATACCTTGGTATCGCCGCGGCTTTAATTGCGCTAGCTTGGTGGTTGGCGCAGTTGTTTATTGGCTTGGCAATAATACCACTGCCTTTTATTATATTTTTTGGCGCATTAGCCTTGCCACTACGCAAAGACCAGCCGATGGAAGTTTACTTGGCGGCGATGGTATCTTTTTATCTAAAGCCCCGCAAGCGCCTTTGGGACGCCGATGGTCTTGACTCTTTAATCGAAATTACCGTACCAAAAACCGTTGACGTTCAGTTAACTAAGGGTTTTTCTGGTGGCGAGGCCGAGGAACGACTGGGGTATTTGGCCCAAATCGTTGACAGTCAAGGCTGGGCGGTTCGCGGACAAGGCGCCCAAACTCCAAACAGTGCCATGAATAGTGATATTTATTTTGAAGCACAGCAAGTTGAAGACGTTTTAGACAGTAGCGCCAGCGTTGCTCAGTCACTTGACTATATGATAGGGCAGAGTGACGCCAAGCGACACCAAGAGATGATTGACCGACTGCATCAACCAGCAGCCACACCTTCGGCGCCAACATCACAGCCCCAGCCAGCACCAAATCCTTATGACTTTTTTGCAACCTCACAACCAGCGCCTGTGGTCGAGCCTGTAGCCATAGGCCAAGCTACGGCAACCGCTATAGCTCCGCCGGTCGTTAGCCAGCCAACTTATAATCCGTATCCTACCAATATTCAACAGTCAGTAATTCAACCCCTAGAGACAGTTGGTCGAGTTGCGACGCCAACCACTAGCGAAAAGCCCGTATCACCTGATATAATAAACCTTGCAAACAACGCCGACTTGTCAATCGAGACGATCGCGCGCGAAGCCAACCGCATACACAAACAGCAAGATATGAGTGAAGAGGTGGTTATTTCGCTACGATAATCGGCGCTAAACCAGTAGTGGGAAAGTTAGTTACATGCCACCAAACAATCAGTTTCCGTTCCAAGGACCAGCTACAACTCCAACACCAGGGGTCGCTACTGCTGCGCCCGTCGCGCCAGTTGGTAGTGGCGCCGCCGCGCCAGTTAATAATCCAGTACCAACACCAAAAAATCCGAACTCAACCCAAAGCTCACTATTATTATCAGAGGTTCGCGACAATTTGGTTATTATGGCCGACGGTACCTTCAGGGCGGTTATTGCCTGTAAATCAATTAACTTTGACCTAATGAGCACGCGCGAACGCGAAGGTGTCGAGTACAGCTATCAAAACTTTCTTAATTCGCTAAACTACCCAATTCAAATCTTAATCCGTTCCCAACGTGTCGATATTGGCCCTTATATTGACCATTTGGTTGATATTCGACGCTCTCAAGACAATATGTTACTGGGTGTATTAATGGACGATTACATAAACTTTATCGATGTATTATCCCAAGAAGCAAACATTATGGATAAAACCTTCTTTATCTCCGTTCCTTATTACCCTCAGGGCGATGTTACTAATATCGTCGAGCAGGGAAAGGGCTTTTTCGGTAAAGTCTTTTCAAAGCAAAAAAACAATATAACCAAGATTGACACAGCCACATACGAAAAAGCTAAAACCGAGATTAAGAACCGTGTCGACAATGTCACCGACGGCTTATATCAGGTTGGTGTCCAGGCTGTTCAATTAAACACCAAGGAGCTTGGTGAGCTGTATTACAACGTTTACAATCCAGATACCGCCGTCCGCGAACCGCTTGGTAATTTCGAAGGCGTTACCGCGACATATGTTAAAAAGGGCGTCGGCGAAGCGGCCTTAAATTCGCAGAATGGAAGCAACATATAATGGCCAAGAAAAAACTTGACGCTGTCGATATTGCCGCGCAACAGCGCGCACTAGAGCAGACCGAGGTTGAACAAGCCTTCTTAAAGGGCGTTACAACTCTACGTGACCTAATTGCGCCCAGCAGTCTAGAGATTCATTCCTCATATTTTCGCCTGGGTACAAAATATGGCCGAACACTTTATGTGTACGGTTATCCAAGGCAAATTTACACCGGCTGGCTTAGTTCGCTTATCAACATTGATGAAGTTTTAGACGTCAGCATTTTTATTTATCCAGTTGAAAGTCAAGTTGTCTTAAATAACTTGCGCAAAAAAGTAACCCAACTGGAAGCATCGATGTCGATTAATAGCGAAAAGGGTAAGATTCGCGACCCAGGCCTGGAAGCGGCTATAAATGACGCCGAGGAACTACGCGACCAGCTGCAAGTTGGCGCCGAGCGTTTTTTCCGTTTTGGCTTGTACGTCACACTTTACGCCGACAGCTTGGATGAACTTGGTTTTGTTCAGCACAAAATTGAAACCTTGTTTGGTCAGCAAATGGTCTTTAGTAAAGTTGCCAGTGGCCAGCAAGAACAGGGCCTAAACAGCAGCATTCCACAAATGACCGACCAGCTGCAAATTCGCCGTAATATGAATACCGGCGCTATTAGCACCAGCTTTCCATTTACAAGCGCCGATTTGACCCAAGAAAAGGGCGTTCTGTACGGCATCAACATGCATAATAATGGTTTGGTTATCTTTGACCGCTTTAGTTTAGAGAACGCCAATATGGTGGTATTTGCCAAGTCTGGAGCAGGTAAGTCGTTTACTGTTAAGTTGGAGGCGCTTCGCAGTATGATGACCGGTAGCGAAGTTATTATCATCGACCCAGAAAACGAATATCAAAAGATGTCCGATGCTGTCGGTGGTAGCTATATTAGACTTAGCTTGAACTCTGACACGCGTATTAATCCATTTGATTTACCCCGAGTTATCGACAGCGACGAAGCCGAAGATGCCTTGCGCGCTAATTTAGTGACCCTACATGGGTTGCTGCGTTTAATGTTGGGCGGAACCCAAGTGACATCAGCCGGAGTACCGATGTCTGCCTTAACACCTGCCGAAGAAGCCGATTTGGACCAGGCCTTGATTGATACTTACGCTCGCGCTGGTATTACTAGCGACCCGTTAACTCATAATTCAACTCCACCAACTATCGCCGAACTTTACGATACGCTACTGCATATGGGTGGTAGCGGGCCACAGTTGGCTCAGCGCCTACGTAAATACACGACCGGAACCTTTGCTGGTATCTTTAGCCAACAATCAAACATCGACATTAATAACCCGATGGTGGTCTTTAATATTCGCGACCTTGAAGATGAGTTGCGACCGGTGGCTATGTATATTGTTCTGTCGCACATCTGGAACATCACTCGAACCGACAAAAAGAAACGTATGTTGATTGTTGACGAGGCTTGGCAATTGATGAAATATGACGACTCGGCCAATTTCTTGTTTAGCCTGGCTAAACGCGCCCGTAAATATTACCTGGGATTGACTACGATTACTCAAGACGTTGAAGACTTTATGGGCAGCAAAATGGGCCGCGCGATTGTCGCCAACAGTTCTATGCAATTACTTTTGAAGCAATCTTCTAGCGCCGTGGATGTTTTATCGGACGTCTTCAAATTGACCGAGGAAGAGAAAAAGCGCTTGGCAAACTTCCCGGTTGGCCAAGGTCTGTTCTTTGCGGGCCAAAATCACGTTCATATTCAAATTGTCGCCAGCCAAACTGAACAGCAGTTGATTAATACTAACCCGCAAACAAGCGGTAACCAACCCCAGGCTCAGCTACAACCTCAACCCGTAACCACGGGTACACAGGCCACCTAGGTCTGTCTAGATAAGGTATAATGTAGGGTAGTTATGGCTTTACGCACGACAGAAGACTCAGACACAAAGCTAAACCCCGGACAGTCCGATTATGATCGGAAGTTTAATGGTATAGCCGCCACCGAAGAGGCTGGTACTTTTGATGATATTGTAAATAATTATGACGACAACGCCGATGACTCGCAGGAAAACGACAATATCGCTAAGGCGCGAGACGCAGAACAAAACCCTGATAACGGATTCAGAAATAACTATACCGGAAAAAACAACTCTTCAAAAATAAATGGTAAGGTTAATTTCTTAAAGCGAAAAGGCCCAATGGGCGCTATTATTGGCCTGCTTGTTGGTGGCGGTTTTGGATTAGCTGGTCTTATGTCGCCAGGTTTATTAATTGTCCAAATGAAAGAAGTGATGGTTAATAAATTTAATACTCAGCTGACTAGTATGGAGCTTCGTAGTAATAAAATTATTAATAACAAGATTAACGGAGCAACCTCTGGGGTTTGCTCGAGCGTCGTCACTATTGCCTGTAAATACTCTAGTGTTTCCGATAAGCAAATTAAGGCCTTTAGGGATGCTGGTATAGAGGTCGAAGGCAATAAGACACTCGGAGGGCGGACCAAACCAACTAATTTTAAGTTTAATGGCGAAGATATCTCACCAAGCGAATTCAATAGTCTTCGCAACTCTAACCCAGCATTTAACCGAGCGGTTAGAAATGCCTACAATCCGAAGTATGCCGGATTCGCCGATGAAATATGGTCAAAATTTGCTGCAAAAATTGGTATTAAAAAAACACCAGGCGTATCAGGTGAGACCGATACCGAACGCGCCCAAAGTCTTGACGAAGAAGTTAAAAGCGGTACGACTGAGACAACCTCCACTCACGTAACCACAAATGATATCGATCCCGAAACCGATAAACCATACACACCCGAAAAGGTCGCCCAAATAAATGATGCGGCCGATAAATTTGCTGCCGAGGCCGGTGCTGGTATAAAGGCTGGTGAATCAGCCCTTAGCGAAGTTGAGCCGTCGATCTCGGCTGGAGCTAAGTCGTTAGGTAATTTTTTTAAGGTAACTGGTGTTGCCGATAATGCCTGTCAAGCATATGGCGCCGTTCAAACTCTTGGCTTTGCCGCAAAAACCGTGCGAGCCGTTCAGCTAGCACGTTACGCAATGGCTTTTTTAAATATAGCTGATCAAATTAAAGCCGGCACCGCCAAACCAGGGGACGTAGCCTACTTTGGCGGAATACTAACTAGCATCGCCTATGATGCAAAGTCAGCCGTTAAAAACTCACGCGGGGCAGCAACTGATTCATTTGGCTATAAATTCGCTGCTTACGGTGATGTTGGTGTACCAGATAACTTTGTGGCTCAATTTATGGCCGGTGGTGGCTTAACTGGTGACTTAATACGAGTAACCTCGGCTATTAAATCTGTTTTGCAACCCGTTGGTGGAATAGCCAGCTGTAAAACCCTCGCTAATCCGTGGGTTCAAACTGGATCAATCATTGCTGGTATCGGCCTAATGCTAATTCCTGGTGGTCAGGTCGCCTTTGGGGCTAAGGAGGCTGGACAACTAGCGCTTCAAGTAAGCTACAGCGTTGCAATGTTAGTGCTACCTCAACTACTGAAAGATATTGTTGCTGGTACTGTAACTAAAGGTATAGTCGGCGCCGATTCTGGCAACGGCTTCACTTCTGGAGCTGGCAGTCTAATGGGCGGCCTGGCCAACGAGGGTGGCAATGCCGCAATGACTAAGCCTGATGCTATGGCGTATAATGATGCTCAAACTCAGGTTGTCGCTTCTTACAACCGTGATGATGCCTCAAAATTAAGTCCATTCGATGCTACCAACAGTAACACCTTCCTAGGTAGTATTGTTTCCTCACTTATCCCATATTATTCGCGCCTAAATACAGTTGGTGGCACCATAAGTTCAATCGGTAGCCTTGTCAGCAGCTCCTTCGCGAGTATTTTTCCTAAATCAAGTGCCGCCTCTACAACACAATACCAAGAGTCCCTTGATTCCTGCCAAGATTATGACTATCAATCACTAGGCATTGCAACCGATCCATTCTGTAACGTTATTTATGGTATACCACCACGATATCTCAACAAAGACCCGATGACTGTACTTAGTGATCTAACGACTAAAAACCAGGTTGATGCGACAACAGGTAATCCGGTACCCGGTAGTGATTATGAGGCCTTTATCAGTAAGTGTATTGGTCGATCTACGCCGCTTGGACCGTCAACGACGACCGTACCAAATGGCGACGGAACTGGTTGTATTATTACTGACAGTAATGCCGATTATTATCTTTATTTCATTGATCGTCGTATTCAAAATGATATCGATGGTGTAGATAGCTCGACAACTAGTACTTCATCGGCAAACATCCCTTCATCGGCATTGTATCAAGATTCAACTAACCTGACATGCGCACCGGGCACGACCGACGCTGGCGCAGCTGTTGGTTACTTTAATATGCAGGCAATTAACGTCAGGTTGTGTGAAATACCCGGTACGGTTGACGCGAGCAGCTCTAATCAACCGATGAAGGTTAACGCTCGTGTTTCAGGCGCATTTTTATCACTTGTCGGTGCTATGGGTTCGGCAACCGGTAGTCCAGTCAAGATAGCCAGTAGTTTCCGCACCATGGCCGAACAAGAGGCGGCGTATAAAAAATATGGTCCGACCCGTGCCGCAGAACCGGGTACTTCGAATCATCAAATGGGACTAGCCGTCGACTTTCAATTATCAACCGGTGATAACGGTGCAACCAAGGTAGCCGGAACTGATAAAATTTACGATTGGTTGACCGCTAACGCCAGTACTTATGGAATAGCTAAATTATCGACTGAAGCTTGGCACTGGCAAGCAGCAGGGGCTCAATAAAAATGAAAATGTTTAATAAGTTTAAAATACGATTATTTATAATTTTAGCGTTTACGACATCTCTGATGCCTCTAAATGTTTTTGCAGTAGATAAGGCCTTCTATAGCTCGAATGATATATTATTTTACGATCCAACCGATACTAACGCCTGTGCCTCATCAACTAGTGTTACGTCAACCGGTAGTATTGCGTTAGAAAAAAGCGACGCTTTGCAGCATATATTTCAGGTGCTGGTTAACGGTGGTATGAATGCAGTGCAGACCGCTGCGGTGATGGGTAATATGTACGGCGAGTCGTCATTTAACGCTGGCGCTAATGAGGGTGGTGGTGGACCAGGCTATGGACTAGTACAGTGGTCGTTTGGTCGCCGCACCAACCTCGAGGCTTATGCTGTATCCCAAGGAAAATCGGTTTCGGATGTCGACATACAACTAAGCTTTTTATTAAAAGAGTATAACGAATCGTATAAGGGTCGCTTAGATAAAAGTGATTTTGCGACAAGTAGTGATGTCGCGGCTGCCACCACAGCGTGGATGAAAATATTTGAGGCTCCCGCTATGCGTCCCGCTAATGATCCAGCTGGCATAAACTCTAGGCGTATCCCAGCCGCCGAAAAAGTTTATGGATTTTATTCAAATCTAGCTCCTAGCCCATCTAGTAGCACAGCAACAACAGCTTCCTTTGGTTGTAGTGCTATCGGTAACGGAGTTATCGCAGGGAGTATTGTTAAAACCGCCATTGGCCTAGCCCAGCCAAAGCCGGTAAATAACGGTACCACCAGCCTTAGCCAATCAACTGCCGCGTTCCAGTCGGCCAAAGCACAGTACAATCCATCGCCAGACCCAACCGACTGTGGTGGATTTGTAAGTACTGTTATGAAGTCAAGCGGTGTCGATCCAAACTATCCAAATGGAACTTCTGTCGAATATAGTTACGTCCAAGCACACCCTGAAAAATACACCGTCATCCACCCTAAAACAACGGCTGATTTACAGCCAGGTGATATTCTTGTCACCGCTGACGCTGGGCATACAATGGTCTACGTCGGCGCTGATGGTGGTCAATATCCTGCCGTTGACGCATCGCTTGGTCAACGCATTCCAAGTATGCGTGAGGTTGGTGGTGTCCAATATATGTTATCTAAAAGCGATATTATCGCAGCAAGGATAATTAAATGATAAGTCGTCGCAGCTTAATTATTATAATCGTTGGTTTTTTAACAATTTTAATTGGTTTGATTGTCTATCTAGCTATACCCAAAACCCAGCTATTATTTAGCACTGCGCCACACCAAGTAACTGTCAGTTTTGATGGTAAAGACAGGCAAATTACGAGTGGGTTAAGATTGGCAGTTAAGCCTGGCACTTATAATATTGCCGTATCGCGTGACCAATTTGATTCGTATAGTTTATCGGTTACGGTTACCGCAAATAAAACGGCAGAGGTTTTAGTGGCGCTAGATCCAAAAACGGATGCCGCCAAGGAATTACTTAATAATAAAGAGTCGCAGGATATTATTCAGCGCTTTAATGGCGCCAAGATGAATAACTATCAACAACAACTTAATAAAAACTTCCCAATTATTAGTATTCTACCAATTCAACAACGACTATATTACGCTTATGCTTGCCCTTCGCAAAAGTATCCGAACGACAACACAAAAATGGCTGTTTGTATCGATATTACAACCGACGAGATTAAGCCATATGTTGCAACTTATGTTCAATCAAAGGGTTATAACTTAAATAACT
>Ga0302289_1000515_pt1 | contig 16442 bp, 15 predicted proteins | sample III_Fen_N1_2_FD_194552 | JGI IMG/M metagenome (GOLD analysis project Ga0302289, IMG submission 194552) | Peat permafrost microbial communities from Stordalen Mire near Abisko, Sweden - III_Fen_N1_2 | ecosystem: Environmental > Terrestrial > Soil > Wetlands > Permafrost | place: Sweden: Abisko... | reverse complement strand
TGCCTTTGGGCGCATCTTCGCGGATAGCGTCCAGCTTGGCCGCATCAATCAGGCCATTCTGTACACCGTAGACCAGTGCCTTTTCAAAAAAAGGGCGCCCGTCAAACAAGGAAACGGCCGCAGAAATGTCAGCTGCAGGAGTGGGGGTGATGGGCATGGCTGGCTGAAATGGCCCCAGGTCAGGGCCAGTGAGGCTAAATGGCGGATTCTTCGTCTGACTCGCGCGCGGCAGGGGTGGCTTTACCCAGGTCGGTATCGCGCGTCTCAACCTTGCCGTCGTCTTCAGGCAGGTCTTCGGCGTCCAGACCCAGCTCAAAAGCGCGTGCCTTGGCGCGCAACACCACCAGCATTTCAATGAACAGATCGGGCAACTCGTGGCGCAGCAGCCAGGCCAACTGCATCCAGTCCTGGTCAGCCACCTCGTCCTGATCAACACGCGGACGGGCCCAGGCGTTGGCACGCAAGTCGTCCTCCGAGATCATGTCACCGTCATCTTCGACCGTTTCAAAGGTTCCAGCGCGGGCAAAGGCCTCCACGCGGCTCCACTTTTCCTCAAAGTAGTCGGCCAGCGCCTCGCTGCCGCCTTCCAGGTCACCAATGGCGGTCAAGAACGCCAGCGGATCAGCCCCATCGCGAAAAATGACCGAGTTCATCATGCCGCGCAAATGGCCACGTGTCAGGTCCCGGTACTGCTTTTCAATGACCACGGCGCGGGCAAACTGCTCGGGCGTGAGCATCAGGTTGATGATGGAGGATTTGGAGTTGTCGTACTCGCGGATCACCGCCAACACGTCTTTGGCCGGCAACTGGGCGAGCACTTCCATCAGCGCGCCATCTCCTTGCGCATCGGCCAGCTCAACCAGCGCCGACTCGGCGCCAACAATGTCGCCTGCGGCGATCAGAGACTGGGTTTTTTCGATCAGTGCCAAATGATTCATGTCACTCCTTGCGGTCAAAACCTTGGCCTTCGAGCCAGTCGGCGCTGTCTTCGTCGTGATCCTGGTCAGTCTTTTGGGCGTGATCATCATCCGCGTCAAAGTCGTGACCATGATCCAGATGGCGGGCCTGAGAGCGTGAGCCTTGTTCAGCCAACTCGTCTTGGTTCTCGTCTTGGGTATCGCCGTGCTGATGTGGTGACGGACGCTGGTACAGGTATTCCAGCGTGGCAGCCACCGTCATGAACCAGTCACCCTGTGGTTCCTTGAGCAACACGTCGGCCATCTTGCTGGCCCAACGCGTCATCTGAACGGCATCGGCCAGACTGTCCCAGTCGGGAAACTCGTCCGACTCCAAAGTCAGCAACTGCTCCATCACGGCAGGCAATTTGAATTGGAAGCCACCATGGAAGGCCACGGCGACCATTTCGGGCGCAGATTCCATCATCTGGCTCAAAAAGGCGAGTTGATTGCGCTTCTCTTGGAGGCGCTGGCGCAGCACGTCCTTGCCCTCGGAGTCCGAGGTCAGGTCATCGATCTCGGCCTGGTAGGCGTCGTGCAAAGCGCGGAAAAAAGCTGACATGCTCATGGCATTACCTTCCAAACGGCCAGCCTCAGACAAGGCGGCCAAAATAGTCAAGCCAGATCGCGCGTGCGGTGTCCAAGGGACTGTCAAGCAGGTTGCGCTGGCGATTGTCATCATAGGCTTTGCGCCGATCCGGGTCCGACAACACGTCATAAGCCTCCTGCACCGCACGAAAACGCGCCGGCGCTTGTGGCGAGGCGTTGCGATCCGGGTGATGCAAAGACGCCTGCTGGCGAAATGCTTTCTTGATATCGGCAAGCGATGCCGAACTGGGCAGACCCAAAGCGGCGTAATGGTCTTTATGCTGCATGAGGCGTGTTGATTGATGGCGTATTGGATCTGAATCGATCCACCGGTGACGGCGCTTGGTGCGGCTGGCGGGGATCGAACCCACGACTGGCTTCGGAGTGCCAGAAAATTGATGCGCACGTGCAGCAATTAATCAGCAACAAAGGTCTTCAATCTCCGTAACATGTTGATTTTACTCCAACTATCGGTTTTAAGCTGTGACGTCTCATTACGCTGAATTGTGACACTTAACAAATCAAAGTCACACAAGTCGAGCAAAAACACCAAACCGACGACAGCCTTGCATTAGACCATAGGCCTCCTTTTCCGGACAATCAGGCCCGCATCATTTGGCGACCCATTGGCCTCTTTTTTCCTCGGAGAACTGACATTGAGCCAGCCAGCCAACTGATCTCTGAGACTACGAACAGGTGCGATGCACTGATCTCTTTAGGTTGCAGGGCTTCAAACAAATCTGCTCGACTGGCGCAGGCTCCGGACAAGTTCAAGAACATCGGCCACGGGCTTGTCCGCATTGATTGCCTTGGTAATGCAACACACAAGTTGAACATGGATGGACCTCCGCCTCAAAGAGGCCAGCATCATTTGCCCGACCGAACGAAGCTCGTCAAACTACCAACATCGCTGCGACACCGCCGCGAAGCTGGTCCCTGATCAGCCTTCAACAGATAGATTTGCATCATAGTGACTCCAACGGCGGATCTGCTATGGGCAACTGACGGACTTGGACATCCACTCCGATTGGGCAATTTGAGGCAGACATATACATCACCGCGCGTCCAGTGCGCGTGAACCGCAACTCAGTGGCTACGGATATTTCCGAACGCGAACTGTAGCTTGCAGCTGCAAGAACAACATGAGCGATTTGGCAAACCTCTGCAAACCGCTCAGTCAGCACGTCGTCTAGGTCGCAACGTGCCAAGTGGAATGCCCAAGGCCCATGTCCGATAGCAAATCGGGCGCCGAGTTACGTCGAAATACAGGAGTACTCCATGTCAGCCGTCTTGTCTCCATCAATTCAACCGATCCATGGTCGTTTATCTGATTGTCTTGCTGCTTCGCTCATCAAGCTCACCGCTGCAGTACCTTGCCCACCGACTCAGCCCGGGGTCAAGATGGTGATGACCAACGCTTTGTCCGCACTGCGCGCAGCAATGGTTGCGTTACCTACAGTAGGGGATGTGGTCGTCCCCTTTTGCAAAGATATTGAGACAGTCTGCAATGACTTTGCGGGTCTAGACCTCGTTGGTGCACAACATCAAATGCTAGGACTCCATGTGCAATACCCAGCATGGAGTTTGCTCGCCTGCACTCCTCTTGCTGACAACAGAGACTTGCAGGTCGCAATTGGCCTATCGTTGTGCACTGCATTGATGCTAGGCAAGCCTATAAGCAAAAAAACAGCAAATGAAATCCGGTCACTGCAGTCTAAATTGGCCGATGGCGTAATCAGCCAGACCCTGTTAAACGCTGCCGCTGAAAAGCTTAAACAGCGCCAAGTCACCAAAACAATAAATCTAGTCAAGCTCCAATCATCTGCCAGTGACAGATCTATATTTAGCCTCAACGCCGTGGTAATCGCCACCATCCAGGCCAGTCTGAGTTCACTGCGGACAGTCGAGCGCCAAGCGGCTGGACGAGACAACGAATTGAGTATCCAAGACCTCAGGACGGCCGCGGCTCAACTGCTTGTCCGGGTTGATCATGGTGATGGTGATGCGCTAGCCCTCTGCATTGCATATTGCATTGGCTTGCCTTGGGATATCTCGGTGCAGGTGCCATTTGCGCGCGGTCCTGGTCACGACAGCATGGTGGCATGGGTTGATCCTGTAGCTGGCTTTGTCTACGTCAACCTCACGCATGCGCTAGGTGACCTGTCTACAGCAGCCACGGCACAGCATGTCAACAGCACACTTTTGCTACGACGGCCATTGCCTATCTTGCTAGCGAACAGCTTGTACGAGGCCTATGTAAGTAATGGCGGTCTACAGCGTTTGAGCGCATTGACAATTCAAGCGGTCTCCAACCGAGCGAAGCTCAAATTGCCTGAGGTGCATCACAGCGCATCGGTTGCACGTTTTATAGCCTCACGAGGAACTGCGGCACTCAATGCAACTGAGCGACGTGATCTCGCTGCCTTTGCCACATTGTCCTTCCAGCTCGTGTCAAAGTCGGACCTGCACTACATCACACCGTCAGAGCAGGATATTTGGTCCGCGTGCGACAAGCATTACCAGCACGTTGGCTTTGGGGAGGCCGTGCCGACAACTGGATATGCACCGACTCACGTCGGCTCCAGGGTCACGCCATCGTCTGCGTGGATTCAGTCAATCTTTGACGAGGCAGCCAATGACCTCGAATCTAAAAAGGCCGGAAAAAAATATACCTTGAAGAGCGTCGTCAGTCACCACAACGCCTACGCAAGATATGTCGGACTGTTCTTCCAGCTCGTCGTTGGTGGCAGGAACCGCAAAAAGATCAATTTTTCTGCCCAGGCATGGCACCCTTCCGCCGCATTTGGCTTGATCGCCGATAAACCTCTTGGACCCACACGAGGCGTAACTCCCATCCCCATCTCAACGTTGCTGCGGAGGCAGATACGCCTCTGGCACGCCCACGTCCAGGCGCTGAAACGGCGATTTGATCGACTTGACCGGAGCATGCACCAAAAGGCAATTGACTATCTCCAACAAGTACTTGATGGCGAGCAAGTACCTATGCTCTTTTTGTTGGGGACGAATGGAGCAATCAAGTTACTGACGGCCGATCATCTCTTCCAGGGCGCTGCTTCCGGATTGAACCATGACTTTGGGCGGCACTTCATTGGCGACCATGCCACTCAACTGGGACTGCCGTTTGAAGACATCCAAGATTGGCTCCGCCACCACACCAATGGCGTATCGCATCATGAGTCGACCTCAGAACATGTGATTTATGTCTACTTGACTCGTACGGCGCGAGCGATTGATGACGTATTGGTCAATACCGATATCAAAGCGTTGTCCGGCCTCTCAAAGGAGGGGGCATGAGCAACGCACGTTCCGACAAAAAAGAAACTCTTGTACACAGCACAGGGGCCTTGGAGCTGATTGGGAGCGACATGTCCTTGATGATCATGCCAACAATGGCAACCCCACAATCAGCGGCCCGCTTCGAACGTTTTGTATCGGGTATGGATAAATGGATCGGATCTCTGTCCAAGCCACTGCGGCTTTTAACTTGCATGGTGTGCTGTGATGGTCTCCTGACCAAAACGAGCCTAACCGCGATGACTAAATTGTCTACGTCAGCGAGAAGGCATGACCAAGAGGTCTATGTATCGTGGACGGAAGACGACAATCATTTGCAGCGGCGGTACCTGTCTTCCCGCACGATCATTGCACTCAGGGATGTGCCCCACGACACAAACTGGGACAACGAGATTCAGTCCTTCACTTCGGTCCTCTCGGACCATTATCCCAACGCCCAAAAATGGCAACGCAAGGAACTCTGGGAAAAAGTGTTTGAGGATGCCGTCGCATGGCTCTACCTGATATGCCCACGGCAAACTCTTGCTTTCGCTACCGGAAATTTGCAATACAGTCTTCTATCGGATTGCGTTTTGGAACGTGCAAACGGAAGTCCCATGCCAGTCATGCAGATTGACTCGCCTGTCATTGATGACCTTGGTCCGTCACATGACGCGGCACTTGACATGCTACTTGATACCGAAGTTGAAGGTGCTCGCAATGCAAAGTTGCTGGGTGAAATCAAGGGCATCCTGACGCAATCAGGTTCGAACCGCGACGTCAGGGTGACTGATCACAAGTGGCGCGCGCAAGTGCAATCCAAGCTGGCCATCGTCACTGACCTTTTGACCAGCCAAGGCACCACAACCGACGCGTTTTTGCTGGGATGGGTTCATTTCTTGCTGACCACGGGGAGTGTCCGCCTTGAGAATCCAACCGTTACAACCATCGGTCGCTACTTCACTGCCGTGGCAAATTGTATTTCGGACCAATTGGCAGTCATTGATTCTTCGCCCTTTGACTTCACTGCAAAAAATTGGGAGGAGTTGTTCTGCCAGTTGACTGACCAACTATCCACGGATGTTGAGGGTCCTGCTATTGCGTCTTGCCATCAGTACTGCATTGCGACATTTGGGATTGATCCTCAACCGAAAATATTGTTTAAGTCGAGTCGTAAATCCCAACCCACCGCCAACGTTATTTGGCCTCATGAAACTGATCAACTATTACTTAGTTGCCAGCGGGTCTCAACGGACGTCAGGGTGGTGCAATCGGTCCAAGTGATGGTTGCGCTGGCTACGGCAATACCGTTGAGAATTGGCGAGTTACACAGTTTGAGACTTCGCGATGTGAGCGTCAAAGATGGCGTACTGATAGTACATTTCGCCCCCGCACGCTCTGATCATCAAGGCAAAAGCGATGCAGCCCGGCGAATCATGACAGGGACAAATCCCGCACTTGTCGAGATCGTCGAGCGTTGGATCTTGCGGCGCCATAACGAGGGCGACAGTGATTGCAGCTATCTATTTGGTGACCCACACAGCCCAGCCAGAACCTACCGGTTTGGCTTATGTGCTCGCCTTTTGAATCAGCTATTGCGCTCCGTAACGGGCGACGATGGAGTTTCCTTCCATACCCTTCGGCACAGTTGGGTCACCGGCCGAATTTTGGCTGCGCTTGACAAGACCGAAGAGCATTCTTCCGTGTCACGCGTGCAGCAGCTGTCGGTTCAGACGGGCCACAACAACGTAGCAACTACCCTTATCCATTACTTCCATCAACCAGATCTTGCGTTACGACGGGCAATTGATCGTCAGCGCCAAAAACTCCAAGTGACATCTCGCGCGATGGCGTATTGGACAGGTACAACAAGCTCGGCTCTTCGCAAGGCCAAGCAACGATCAGTAGGCAAACGAGGTTTCTATTGCGCGCATTTGCATGCCTTTGCGATGACTCAGTATTCCCTCAAAACCGTACCGCTCATAGCCGCCACTCAAAGCACTCCAAATGGGATCCCATTCAACCTAGTACGGAAGGCCTTGTCAGATATTCAACTCGGCTTCTCTTCTTGCGCCATCGAAAGTCGTTGCTCTATATCTGCTGAAGACCTGTTGACGATTTGTCAATGTGCGGCGGAGCAAATCCACACGATGGACCAGAAGGCTCGCGGCCACAGGGCTGTTCCTTTGTCGCCGCATGCCCACAAAGATCACGCATTGCAATGGGTCCGCGACGGGCTCCAACGCCACGATTTGGCATGTGCGCTTGCGTGCGAGCCACTCCTGCTCACGTTGTCAACACAATTGGATAGGGCCTGTTCACCAAACCAGTTGCATCATCGGGCTGCCAAGGTTTGGCTAAATAGCAAAAGTGGCTCTGTATTGGATATGACCCAGGCAGAGTTTGCAAAGCCACTCGTTGAGCTGTTACACCAGGCGAACTTCCCCGGCAGCGCATTGCTGCTGCGTTCACATTGCGTGGACATCAAATCAAAGCATGCATTGCTCAACCTCCTGGTAAGCCCAGCAGTTCAACAGGCCAAGCTACAAGTTGAGTCAGTGATCAATGTGCCTTTGCGCGTCGAAGCGGTTGCACCCCGGCGCGGACAGCCATCAACCTATCTTTTGTTGGCCAGATCAACGATCACAAAAAATGCTGCGACACCTGCCGCGATGCTGCGCATGTCGGGATTCCATGGCCTAATTTTCACCATGGCAACCTGGTGTCACCAGCAATGCAATATGGGTGCGACTAAATAATGAACCAGCCCACAGAGATATTCAGAGTTTTGGTTGGTTTGACGGACAGGCCCCGGGAGATTGATGCCGAGTCCGCACGCATCACCAGAATTCAGTCAGCAATTTTTCAGATTTTGAGGCCTTTGTCTGTTGATGATCGGATCCATTTCTTGCTGGACTCCAGCCAGAGTGAAAATAAGCAATGGCTCGTGGTCTGCATCAGACCCAGTCGTCAACTATCGCTCTTCACTGAAATCAGTGACATGTTGGCCACTGCTAGTCTTCAAAATAATCCAGAAAATCAAAACGCCTATCGACTCATGGTTGAGGCGTTTCATTATTTACAGATCTTGAGTCAAGCAGCACGATGGACTCCAGATCAGTTTTTTGAATTGATACAGCGGGTACCAGTTGATCAAAACCTTGCACCAGTCCGTCGATTGGCATTCAATGATGATGCTGCGGAGCTAAGAGGTCCTGACGGATACACCAGGCGCGTCCAAATTCCAATTGGACCAAGACGTCACACCATCCAGCAGGATGTACCGATACAGTTTGACGTCGTTATGGTTGGTCAGACAGAAGCTGTTGTTACTCCACCCAAGTCGGCAAGGCGTCAACTAAAGATAAAAGATCGACGCGTAAGTTTGTATTGGCTCCCGCAGCGCTTGCCACACGCCATGTCCAAGTTGGAGCGGGTACGAGACACAGCTACCAAGTTGGCCAACGCAACGGTGCGATTGACAGTCGATCGCAATGGAAATGTCAAGGCCTTGGAGTTATGTCGACTTGACGACGATTGAATCTAACCTCGTACCAACACGCTATGTGACGTTCGAGTTAGGCCGCATGTATGTGCAGCGACCAAGCAAAAGTGAGAATCGCCAGAACCACCGCAACGGCGATTACTTTTCGTTCACCTGGCTCAGAGGGACCACGGACTCCCGTCCGGCCGCCCGACAAGATAAACCGGTAGTGGGCCAGTAGTGCAAATGGATATGCCCCAAGCAAGATAACCAGCGCTGCGCATGCCGGTGCGGGCAGACATTGATGTGTCCATGACGACGGATACGCGGCCACCAAGGGTAGTAGCACCGCAATCAAGGCCAGCGTCGAGGTGACCAGTAGCAATCGATCAGCTGGTGGGATCCAGGAGCCAACTCCGCGTCCCGGCATTCCAAGTTCACGCTGCACCCGGAACACCAGCATGGTGACTGAGAACGCGGCAACAATGCTCGCTATTGCTGCGATGGTGCCCGTATCGGGCCAGAGTGGTGAGCACTGCATGGCGTCTGTATATGCGGCCTAACGAATGAAAGGGACTTCCCCGACCCGAGCAAGCCGCGAGCCGTTGGGCTTGCGGTTAACAGCAACTGAGTGCCACGATGGAGAGGTCAAACTTTTCATCAACTTGTCCGAGAGGGGAAATCATGCTCATCGTAACCGCTGGAGTCGACTTCGCCAAGAGTGTCTTTGCCGTGCATGGCGTTGATGAAACAGGCAAACCTGCACTGGTACGCCCCGAAGTACCACGCGCCAAACTTCTCGAACTCATCGCCAACCTGCCAGCATGCTTGAATGGCATGGAAGCCTGCTCTGGCGCCCGCCACTGGGCCAGAGAGTTCGCCAAGTTTGGCCACACGGTGCGCCTGATCTTCCTACAATGCGTCCCCAATCAGGACCCATACCTGATGCTAGGACAGCCGCGATCCCATTCACATTGCCTTGGTGATACCCGGTGTCCTACCCCGTTTGAAGTCGCCTTTCTTGTTCACTATTTTTCTCTCATTTCTCCAAGGACCAGTTCCCCATGCCAATCTCTGCTTCCACCCTCACTGCCCTACAAAAGGCCGGTACCGCCATCTTCCATGCCGACGAGAAGTTGAAAAGTGAAGTCGCTGCCTACGCCCAACGCGCCAACGCCGCCGTCCTCAACAACCCCTACAGCCTGGGCAACGCTGCCCTCATCGAAAGCTGGCAAGTCACAGCCCGTCTGTCCAAGAAGCTGTCGGGCATCGAAGACGAACTACGCGAGCTCTATCGCATTGCCAGTGAACTGACCGAAGAAGACCTGCCCATCGTGCGCGAGACCCGCGCCCTGAGCGCACCGGCCAACGTACCAACCAGCACAGGCACCAAGAAGGCTGCCAAGAAGACTGTCGCCAAAACCGTCGACCTCAGCGCCACCACAGTCAAGGTGAAAAAAACGACCCGAAAACAAACGGCCAAGGCAACCAAGGCGCCAACTTCTGCACCCACCGCCAAAGCAGCTGCACCGCTTGCCAAAGGCAAGAAGACCGCAGCCAAGACCCCAACAGGCAAACCGACCAGCAAAGCGCCTGTGACCCAGCCCGCGACCAAAGCCATTGCCAAGGGCGCCAAGGTCAAAGGCGGTACCACAGCAGTTGCCACCCAGGAACTCCAAGGCAACCCAGCCAAGCTCCTGGCCTATCTGTTGAAGATTCTCAACACCGACAAGTTTGAGCACATCATCCAAACCGTGGTTGCCAAAGACACAGGCATCCCCTTGGGCTCCATGACCGCAGCACTGGCTCGCCTGACCAAAGAGGGCCGACTGGTGGCCGGTCCCCAGGGCAGCTACAAGCTGGCCAAGGTGGCGGTCAAGGCAACCAAGAAGAACCCGGCACCGGCAAAGAAACCAGTAGCAGCACCGGCAAAGGCCTCGACACCAGCATCAACCCCTGCACCAGCTGCGACAACAGCACCTGCAACTGAACCTGCTCCGACACCAGCCCAGCCTGAAGTCCAGGCAGTGACAACGCCTGAGGCTCAGGCCTAAGCTGAACGATCTCTCAGGCGTATGAAGCTGCTTGTACGCCTTCTGGGTCTGGGCTTGTGCCTGAGTCTGTGGCTCGGTGCCTCCCAGGTCCAGGCCTGGGGCGTACAAGGCCATCATGTCATTGCCAACCTGGACTGGGCTCAGCTGACGCCACAGGCCAAGACAGCGGTGTCACGGCTACTGGCACTGGAGCCCGGAGAAACACTGGCCTCCATCTCCACCTGGGCCGATGAGCACCGCAGTCCCAGCACCGCACGCTGGCACTATGTGAACTTCCCCAGGGAGTCCTGTGTGTACCAACGTAAACGCGATTGTCCCGATGGCCAATGTGTGGTGGAAGCCATCGAGAAGCAAACCGAGGTACTGGCCTCCAAAGCCTCGGATGACAAACGCCTGCTTGCACTGAAGTACCTGGTTCACTTCGTAGGTGATGTGCACCAGCCCCTGCATGCCGGGTATGGTGAAGACCGGGGAGGCAACACCTACCAGATACAGGCCTTTGGCCATGGCAGCAACCTGCATGCGTTCTGGGACAGCGGCCTGATCAAGACCTTGCAGGAAGACACGGACACGCTGAGCCAACGTCTGTTGGTCAAGACCCTCAAGAACTCGACAGCACCCTTGAATGCCGCACAGGCTGCCCAAGCATCCTGCAGGATCGTGGCCAGTGACGACTTCTATCCGGGGCGTTTTGTAGGCCAGGACTACGTTCAGGCCTTCGCGCCGGTGATGGAGAACCAGTTGGTGACGGCTGGTGCAAGGTTGGCGGAGTTGCTCAATAGGGTGCTGCGATAACGGCATTTAAGTTGGCGCTGTGCCTCACACCAGAGATTTTCTGACTGTTACCTGGCATTTACATCCGCTTCAAACAAGCACTTTAGACTGATCCTGGGCTCCAAAGCCCCTGCGTTTTGCCTCAGCGCGGCCCTCAAGGGATTTCTCCCAGCACTGATACTGCTGGGTTTTTTTTGCCCTTAGCGAGCTGAATGGGCGGTATTGACCATTGATTCAGAGTGCCAATGACAGAATCATTCAATGTCGGTCAAAGGCACGAGTAACTGCCAAGGCGCTACGTCCAAAGCGGCCGCCAACCGTTCAATATTGCCCAGTGAAATATTCCACTGACTTCGCTCCACTGCTGAAACGTAGGTCCGATCCAGCTCACACTCCAACGCCAGCCGCTCCTGCGACCACTCCTTGCGCACTCGCAGTGATCGGACGCGGTACGCCAACACACCGCGCAGGTCTTTGCTGTCAGGTTTGAATGGTGGAAGAGATGGTTTTGCCGACACTCCCCAAGCATCTCGATTTGTTATATTTGCATCTACGGAGTTTGCTATTCATTTCGTTTTACTTAGGAAACAACCATGCGTTTGCTGTTAGCCATTTTTCTGCCATTCATTGCGTTCTTCACCATAGGTCGCCCAATTGCCGGTGTCATTTGCTTGGTGCTTCAGCTGACGCTGATTGGTTGGTTGCCCGCAGCCATCTGGGCGGTTTACGCACTGAGTCAGTACAAGACCGACAAAAAAATCGAGCAGGCACTGGCAACCGTCAGCAATCGATAGGTGGCACCAAGAACATCGGCATGGCATCCAGCCATGTCAGACAACACACAAATCAAAAGAATGAAGATCAGTCGCATGAACACCCGGAATATCCGTATTCACCCTTCTGCAGCCCTCATTGCGCTCCTGCTGCTTGCGGGATGCCTTGGCGGTGAACCACCGACCGAAGATGACGTGACGGCAATAACAACGAAGTCTTTGGAGTTGAGCAATGCCATCAGCGGATGGAAACCCGTCGAAGTTCACGTTTCCAATTTGAAGTGCAATCGGGCTGGGGATGCCTATGCATGTAGCTATGACATGCAAGCCAAAATGCGCAGAAGTGATTTCATGACAGGAAAGGTTAAGGAAAGCGACCTCGACCAGAAGGGCATGACTGGCAAATACATCAAGGCCGGCGAGGTATGGACCCGCACGTTGTGATCTTCACTGGCACATCGCGTGCAGTCGTGGTGGCGTTGCCACGACACCCGTGCCAGCAGTGACACCCAACCCTAGAAAGTGCTGAATCTGCTGGCAAAACTCAGGAGTCAAGGTCAGCCAAAGACGGGCGGTCAAACCGTTTCAACGGTGCCAACGGATAATGGTTGAAGGCGTCTATCCGCTTTACATGACGACACGCTTTGGCCAACTGCACTGCTTGACCCCGATGTTTGGCAAGCTGTAACAGCGCCCGCCAAGTGCTGTGCCCTGACCATCACCCTCTGCGAAATATCACCTATCCCCGATATTTGTCCAATATCAGCCAGAGCCAATAATCTGACATCCCCCACTGCCCTGCCGACCCTAATGCTTAACCCATGAGAGAACTCGTCGCCTGGATCAACGACCAACAGGTTGGCACTTGGCACGTGCGCCGAGATGGACACCACCTCTTTGACTATGCCTCCAGTTGGCTGGCCCAAGCCCAGACACGTCCAATCTCCCTGTCACTGCCCATTTCAGACAAACCTCTCGAAGGTGCAGTGGTCAAGAACTACTTCGACAACCTTCTGCCCGACAGTGAGGGCATCCGACAACGCCTGTGCACCCGCCTGAAGCTTTCGCAGACCGATACCTTTACCATGCTGCAAGCCATCGGCCGTGACTGCGTGGGTGCGATCCAACTTCTGCCACCCAGTGAGACGCCTGCTCCCTTTGAGCACCTGAGCTACGAAGCACTCAGCAGCTCCCAGCTTGCGGCGCATCTGGCCAGCCTCGGTGACGCCTCGCATCCAGATCCACTGCTGGACAACGGCTATCGGCTGACCATCGGTGGTGCCCAGGAGAAAACGGCCCTGCTGCGCATCGGTCAGCAATGGTGTCGCCCCCACGGGTCCACCCCCACCACCCACATCCTCAAACCCACGATTGGTGTCACCCCTGGTCGCCAGCTTGATCTGCGCCGTTCGGTCGAGAACGAATGGCTGTGCAGCCAAATCCTGGCCCAACTCAAGCTGCCGGTGGCCCACTGTGAGATCGCTGACTTTGGTGACAAACGTGTCCTGGTGGTGGAACGTTTTGACCGGCAATGGCAGGAAGGTCCCTGGATCACCCGTCTGGTTCAGGAGGACCTGTGCCAGGCCTTGGGCGTGGGCAGTGACACCAAGTACGAAGCCAAGGGCGGTCCAGGCATGCAGGCCTGTCTGGAGGTACTCAAAGGCTCGGTGTCACCACAGCAGGATGGCCGAACCTTCCTGTGTGTTCAGTTGTTGTTCTGGCTGCTGGGCGCCATCGACGGCCATGCCAAGAACTTCTCGATTTTCCTCCTGCCAGGTGGAGGCTACCGCATGACACCCCTGTACGACGTGATCTCCGCCTGGCCGCTGATTGGTAACGGACCTTATGACATCGCCTACAAGAAAGCCAAGCTGTCGATGGCGGTGCGCTCCAGAACCGCCCACTACCGACTCAATGAAGTGCAGCGCAGGCACTGGGAATACCTGGCCCTGAGCAGCGGTGTGGAGGATGCCTGGTCGACCATGCTGGAGATGGTGCAGCGCATAGACGCGGCCCTGCTGGCGGTTGAGCAAGTGCTGCCACCTGACTTCCCGATGGCAATGGCTCAGAGCATCTTTGCGGGAACACGTGCCCATCTGCGCAAGTTCAATGAAGCACAGGGATACAACGACTAGGGGGATAGTCAATTCGGTGATGCCGGGCAGTTTGGCAACACAGGCACGATGGACAGCCGAAATGCAGCGATAGCTGCCCTTCGAGAAGGACGTCCAGTTTCGAGATTTGCGCGTGTGGACCCAGCCGGACACAAGCGGTAAAGTCAGACTTGGCGTAATGAAATCCAATGAAGACAACCAAAGGATCACAACACCCATGGACGATCTATCTGAATGGATTCGCATTGCGCGGCAACAATGGCAGTGGCAAGGCCAGACACGCCCGACTTTCGCCACGCCACCGGGGCCGGGTCAAACATCGGTGTGGGACTTTCCGCGTCCACCGCGGTTGGTGCAGGACACCCGAGAAGTGGTGGTGCACTGGGGAGAGGTGGAGGTAGCCCGTACGCATCGCGCCGTACTCGTTTTGGAGACCTCTCACCCGCCAAGCGTTTATTTGCCATGGGACGACGTAGCAAAACACCTGTTGGAAGCTGCGGGTGGGGGATCGTTTTGTGAATGGAAAGGGCCTGCAACCTATTGGAGCCTGGTGTCGGACGAAAGCCGCCTGCCCCGGGTGGCTTGGAGCTACCCAAAGCCGCTGGCAGGTGCCGAAATTTTGGCCGACTACGTCGCTTTTTATCCGGCGAATCTGAATTGCCAGATCGATGGTGCCAGAGTGAGGCCGCAGCCCGGCGGCTTTTACGGCGGCTGGATTACCCCGGAGCTGGTTGGCCCATTCAAGGGCGAACCAGGCAGCGAGCACTGGTAGCCATGAATGATTCAGAAAGATGGGTCGCGGATGTCTAGGAACCATGGCCTCAAGCCACGAGGCTAAAAGCAGAGCTTGACCCCACAACTTTTCGAGCGATCGGATCAGCGCAACCAGCGCGTCGCGGCGGCCATCAACCCCTGACGTACCCGCTGCTGGCGAATCGGGTCGGTATCGCCGCAGGCCAGGCGGCACTTCCAGTCGCTAGGCGACTCGAAGTCACAATGCGAGGCACCTGCGATCAACTCGTCGCGCCATAGCGAGGGCAGCGCATGGCCCCAAGGCGCCGCCACGGCTTCAGCGTTACAGCGCGACGGTGGGGCCCGCAGCAGCAGCGCTTCGGTACGAAGCCGACCGGCTGCCGCCAGACCCAGTCGCTCAGCCTCGTCAGGCATCGTCCGGTCGAACGGGTCCAATCCGACGAAGCCAACCACGCCTGGCGAGTCTGCCGCCAGAAGGCTGGATAGCCCTCCGGCTGAGAAGCCCACGAGCATCACCTTCTCAACCGGCGCACCGAAGGTTCCGCCGGTACGCAGTAAGCCTATCAAAGCGGCCAGGGCCCGGGCGTTGCAGCGGAAGTCGAAGGTGCAGGGCAGGTCCGGCGTCAACGCCAGCACACCGGCATTGGCCAGCGCCTGCGCATGACCTGCCATGCCGCGTCGGCTGCGCGTGAAGCCGTGTGAGAGGATGGCTGCCCCGCGCGGCGGGTCGGCGCTCGGGTACACGTCTAGCGTAACGCGGTGCCAGTCGAGTGTGTGCACCTGTGTCTGTACAGGCGAGGGGGCTACAGGCTCAGCGGCTAAAGCCATCATGGCCATGGCTGCAGCAACAATCACCATGGCGGTGCATCCCTGGCGGGCGTAGCGGATAAGCGGTTTCATTGGCACATTGTCGTCAACCACATGATGGCGCGTCGCAGGCGCTCAGGCAAGCGGAGCGCACCACACCAACCCAAGAGCAGTGACTACAAATGGTTCCGGACGGCAATGCAGCGGGAGCGGTCATTCAGTCACATCCCCCATTTGGGGGATACCCAGGCAGTGAACTCGCTGTCAGAATTGCAGACTGAGTATTCACTCACACAACTGCACCAGTAGCCGAGTTGACGTAAAACGTGAATGTGCTGGTATCTCTGGAATTGTTATGCCCCTTGACGTTGACTGGATGTCGTTGAAGACCCATATATCAAGCGATTCTTCGGAGATTTTCTACTCAGATGTTAGGGAGACAGGCTACTGTTTCCCGATAGTGAGTTAGGCATCCGAAATGCGGTTTTCCTCGCGACTCGCTGCAAATAAGGCCCCGCGCGCTCTGATTTTCGAGGACGCCCCGCGAAAGACGCGGATCGGGTACCTGAAGTCAGTCCTGCCAGAGTTCGTCGGAACGACGACGCAAGGCTATGGTCAGCGCACTCAACCACTCGATCCATACGAAACACACGAAAAGTTCATAGCGCTGATACGTGATGAGTCAGAGCCCTGGGACTACGACCGTGAAAGCTCGATGGTAGCTTTGATGGAACATCTCAAAGGTTGCGAGTGGCCAGAGTTCTATGACTTCATAGAACTAGTGGGACAACTACTAAAAAAGAAGGACGACGATATTCCTTTTGGAGATACAGAGTACTTCGAAG
>Ga0302289_1000509_pt1 | contig 16517 bp, 15 predicted proteins | sample III_Fen_N1_2_FD_194552 | JGI IMG/M metagenome (GOLD analysis project Ga0302289, IMG submission 194552) | Peat permafrost microbial communities from Stordalen Mire near Abisko, Sweden - III_Fen_N1_2 | ecosystem: Environmental > Terrestrial > Soil > Wetlands > Permafrost | place: Sweden: Abisko... | reverse complement strand
AAGAAGAGTTCATTGACAAACAGGCAAGAGACGAGATAGAGATATTTTGTTTAAGAGTAAAAAGAAAGAGGTATAGGAATGTACCAAATAAGTAATTAAAGAAAAGCAAAGAAGAGCACACGGGGAATGCCTGTGGCTCCTGGAGGCGAAGAAGGACGCGACAAGCTGCGAAAAGCCGGGATTAGGTGCACATAACCGAATGACTCCCGGGTATCCGAATGGGACAACCCACTTGTTGCAAGACGAGTATCCAGCAATGGAAGCCAACGCGCTGAACTGAAACATCTAAGTAGGCGTAGGAAAAGAAATCAAAGAGATTCCCTGAGTAGCGGCGAGCGAAACGGGAAAAGCCCAAACCGGAAGCGTTTAGGCGCGGCCGGGGTTGTAGGACCTCAATAAAGATAATGATCAGAATCGGAAGTTGTTTGGAAAGACACACAGTATAGGGTGAAAGTCCCGTATGAGAAAAGAGAATTATAAGTGAGGTATCCTGAGTAGGACGGGGCACGAGCAACCCTGTCTGAATCTGCGGGGACCATCCTGCAAGGCTAAATACTCCCAGGAGACCGATAGTGAACTAGTACCGTGAGGGAAAGGTGAAAAGAACCGCGCGTAGCGGAGTGAAATAGAACCTGAAACCGTGTGCTTACAAGCGGTTGGAGCCCTTTAGGGGGTGACAGCGTGCCTTTTGCATAATGAGCCTACGAGTTACTCTTCACCAGCGAGGTTAAAGTGTTAGAGACACGGAGCCGTAGCGAAAGCGAGTCTGACAAGGGCGCATGAGTTGGTGGAGGTAGACGCGAAACTTTAGTGATCTACCCATGGGCAGGTTGAAGTTAGGGTAACACCTGATGGAGGACCGAACCGGTAAACGTTGAAAAGTTTTCGGATGACCTGTGGGTAGGGGTGAAAGGCTAATCAAACTGAGAGATAGCTCGTACTCCCCGAAATGCATTTAGGTGCAGCCTGAGCGATAAATAGTGCCGGAGGTAGAGCTACTGATAGGACGAGGGGGCTTCACCGCCTACCGACTCCTGACAAACTCCGAATGCCGGTACATATAGCTTGGAGTGAGGCGTTGGGTGCTAAGGTCCAGCGCCGAGAGGGGAACAACCCAGACTACCAGCTAAGGCCCCGAAGAGACGGCTAAGTTGAAAGAACGCGGTGCAGTTGCAGTGACAGCCAGGAGGTTTGCTTGGAAGCAGCAATTCCTTTAAAGAGTGCGTAACAGCTCACTGGTCGAGCGACTGTGCATGGATAATAAACGGGCATCAAGCCGTCCGCCGAAGCTGTAGATTAATATTGAAAGATATATTACTGGTAGGGGAGCATTCCGAATTAGCGTAGAAGCCGAATCGTAAGGTTTGGTGGAGCATTCGGAAAAGCAAATGTAGGCATGAGTAACGATAAGACAGGTGAGAAACCTGTCCACCGAAAAGCCAAGGATTCCTGATCAACGTTAATCGGATCAGGGTTAGTCGGGACCTAAGGTTAACTCTGCGTATGCAGGGGATATCGATGGACATCTGGTTAATATTCCAGAACTAAATGTGAATGCGACGCAGCCACGGGGAAGTGAAAGCCACGCGTACTGACGGAATAGTACGTTAAACTTCAAAGGAACATTTTTATGAGGCAAATCCCATAGAGATTCCGAAGGAGGAAAGTACAGAGAGCCCTCGGGCAATCTGATAGTAGGTGTAATAGCCCCCAAGAAAAACTGCTAAGCATCAGTTCACATAACCCGTACCGCAAACCGACACAGGTGGCTGGGATGAGAATTCTGAGGTGCTTGAGTGAATCATGGTCAAGGAACTAGGCAAATTAACCCTGTAACTTCGGGAAAAAGGGTTCCCACTGCAAGGTGGGACGCAGAGAAATGGTTCAAGCGACTGTTTACCAAAAACACATGGCTATGCGAAATCGCAAGATGAAGTATATGGCCTGACACCTGCCCGGTGCTGGAAGGTTAAAAGGAGAAGTCATCGCAAGAGAAGCTTTGAATTGAAGCCCCAGTAAACGGCGGCCGTAACTATAACGGTCCTAAGGTAGCGAAATTCCTTGTCGGGTAAGTTCCGACCTGCACGAATGGTGTAACGATTTGAACGCTGTCTCGACCATGAGCTCAGTGAAATTGTAGTATCGGTGAAGATGCCGATTACCCGCAACGGGACGGAAAGACCCCGTGCACCTTTACTATAGCTTAGCACTGGTTTCGGACATGTGACGTGTAGGATAGGCTGGAGGCTTTGAGGCGCTGCCGCTAGGTAGTGATTAGCCAACGTTGAAATACAGCCCTTCGCATGTCTGGGATCTAACCCTTAGGATTAAGGGGACAATGCTTGGTGGGTAGTTTGACTGGGGTGGTCGCCTCCAAAAGAGTATCGGAGGCTTTCAAAGGTACCCTCAGCACGCTTGGTAACCGTGCGATGAGTGCAATGGCAGAAGGGTGCTTGACCGAGAGACCGACAAGTCGATCGGGTACGAAAGTAGGACATAGTGATCCGGTGGTTCCACATGGGAGGGCCATCGCTCAAAGGATAAAAGGTACGCCGGGGATAACAGGCTGATCGCCGCCAAGAGCTCATATCGACGCGGCGGTTTGGCACCTCGATGTCGGCTCGTCACATCCTGGGGCTGGAGAAGGTCCCAAGGGTTCGGCTGTTCGCCGATTAAAGTGGCACGCGAGCTGGGTTCAGAACGTCGTGAGACAGTTCGGTCCCTATCTGTTGCGGGCGTAGGATGATTGATAGGTGCTGACCCCAGTACGAGAGGACCGGGTCGGACTAACCTCTGGTGTACCAGTTGTAACGCCAGTTGCAGTGCTGGGTATCTAAGTTGGGCAGGGATAAGCGCTGAAAGCATCTAAGCGCGAAGCTCTCCTAGAGATGAGTCATCCATTGAGGGTCGTCGAAGACTACGACGTTGATAGGCGATAGGTGTAAGAGTGGTAACATTCTCAGCCAAGTCGTACTAATAGCCCGATAGCTTTTCTTGCCGGGGACGGATCGTGTATCGATGCCGTCTCCGGGGCAGACAAGCCCAATGAATGTGAAAAACCATTCAGTTAAAAAATCAAACAACACTCTTAAATGAAATTCTATCTTGTTCTTGCTGTTTTTCAAAATAAACTTAAGATATTAGATAATTCTTAATTAAGAATGAATCAAACGATTTTAGGTGGTTATATCAACGGGGTCACACCTCTTCCCATCTCGAACAGAGAAGTTAAGCCCGTCGGAGCCAATGGTACTAGGTCTAAAGCCCGGGAGAGTAGGTAGCCGCCAATTTTTTAAAACGCCTGCTGATTTATTTCAGTAGGCGTTTTTTTTGTTATTATCCAATCAATCTCTATAAGGCTCAAGACGAAAAGTTGGGGATTTGCTATTTTAAGCATAAATTTTAGCAAGTCTGAAGAGAAAGAAATTAATATCACGTACACCTCTAAATGTTGAACGAAAAGCTTTTATTTTAGCATTGAAAGATTCAGCAGCAGCATTTGTACTTCGATTGTCAAAGAAGTTAAGTAGGCTTAAATAATTAGCTTGTATTGACCGAGCAACGGTTCCAAAAGAGTCAATTTTCGATAGTTCTATAGTATTATACCATTGAGCTAGACGTGTGAATGCAAGTTCTTTAACTTTCGTGTTTTCAAAAATATAATTTAGCCTCATAGCCAATTCATAAGCTGTTTTAAGCAATGGATATTGTTCAAATAGTAATTCTGCACGGATTTTCTGTGTTGGAGTCCATTTTGATTCAGATTTAAATAGAACATATCGACTTCTTGCCAAGAGTTGTTTTACCGTATCACCATTGCTAAGAAATTCTGGTTCATATTTTTTATTTTTTTCTTTAGCAGATGTTATTTCAGCGTTTTCAATATCTATAGCTTCCCAACGATATTTAATTCTCAGTTCCTGTACAGCATCGAAAGCAAGTTGTTGTACATGAAATCTATCGGTAACTTGTTTCGCATTAGGGAAGGTAGACTTTGATTTTAGCAATATTTGCTGCCATATCCAAGGTTACTTCTTTTACTTGATTACGCTTATGTTTAGGAATCTTATTCAAGACTTCAATTACAGTCTGAGCTTGCGTTCCTTTTACCATTGCTACGATTGTTCCTTTTCTGCCATGAGCAGATTTATTGGTAACGATTGTATACAGTTCGCCCTGAGAAAGAGAAGTTTCGTCTATGGTTAAAAATGCTCCAATGTTCTGTGAAAATACAATCCAGTCTTCGGCATGGGTTTGGTGTTCCCATTCTAAATAATCACTCAGATGTTCTTTGTATTGTTGTTGTAATTGTTTTCCATCAACACCAAAGTATCGACCTAGACTACTACAACTTACAGGTTGCTCATCGAGAAATTTCTTTTAAAAAAGACGCGAATTCCGTGGTTATTCGTGTTCCTGTATGCACTAGATTCCAGTCTCTCAAAACAATATCATTAGTCCTTGTATTAAGCCATCTTCGTCGTTTAATATAAAGAAGAACCTTTTTACCTCGTAAAGGAAAGTCTTGAATACAGATTTCAGGTAGAAATCCCTTTGACAATAATTTATCGTTACTAAATTCAGTTGGTGGATTATTTAACTCTTCAATATAAATCCATATCTCATGATTTACACTACTCACTTTGGTTACTTCAAAGTAGTTTAACAAACCTTCGGGTAGTAATAACTTTACTAATTCTGTTTGGGTATCTTGTAACATATATTCCTTTTTATTGAATACAAAGTTATTATTTTACCTTTTACTCCCCAAATTTTCAACTTGACCCCAAATGATTGCTCAACCAATACCTCCTACATCTAAAAGAGTGGAAACTACTGCTCAAGAACTTCCTTCTACGTCTCAATGGTTGGAAATCGGAACTCAACGGTTGCTGACTGTTGCTGGAAGACTGGAAATTGTTGCTCAACGACTGCCTGCTTCGTCTAAAAGAGTGGAAACCACTACTCAATAACATACTTTCACGTCTCAACGGTTGGAAATTGGAATTCAATGGTTGAACATGCACATTAAACCGATGGATAAGGATTTTGTAGGAGTGATAACCAACTATTTTATGGGTGTGCTGAAGATTCAATATCTTGGTCCTTTTAATTTGCTGTTTATGAACTTTTGTCGGGTGGTTCTCCATAACACTATTTTCTTTACTATACGATTTAGTCATTTCTTCAATTAATCATTATTGATACGTCATCCCTAATTCACGGTATACAAAATACCCGAAACAAGGGATATGCTATAGCATGTAATGAAAATACCTTTGTCTATAACATAATGGTTAAAAAAATGAAAATAGATGATTGCCTGAATTTGAAAAACAGGATTTTAAATGGTGAAGATATTACTTTTGAAGAAGCTGTTGCATTATCAAAACTTCAAGACAAACAAGTGCTTTACGAAAGTGCTGATGAAATACGGAGACATTTTTTCAACAATGCTTTTGATTTGTGTACCATAACAAATGCTAAATCAGGTAAATGTTCGGAAAATTGTAAATGGTGCAGTCAGTCGGCTTGGCACACCACCGATATAGAAATATATCCGATGGTAGAGCACAAACGGGCTGTATCAGAAGCATTACATAATGCAAGTTTTGGTGTTCACCGGTACTCACTGGTGGCAAGTGGACGAGCCGTTTCCGATGCGGAACTTGATTCGTTTTTGGATATCTATTCTGATATTAAAAAACAAAGTGACATCAATCTTTGTGCGTCGTTCGGGTTGATGAACAAGCAGCAGTTGCAACGATTGAAAGATGGTGGTGTATCACAGTATCATTGCAATCTTGAAACAGCGTCCTCGTTTTTTCCAAACGTTTGTACAACACATAAAACGGAAGAAAAGTTACAAACTATCCATTGGGCACAAGAGGTGGGGCTACGTGTTTGTTCCGGAGGTATTATTGGAATGGGCGAAACAATGGATCAGCGTATTGAACTGGCGTTTGAGATTAAAAAGATTGGTGCAAAATCAATACCCATCAATATCCTGAACCCGATAAAAGGAACTGCTCTTGAAAATCAACCACCACTTTCGGAAACGGAAATATTGACAACCATAGCTCTTTTCCGATTTATCAATCCTCAGGCATTCTTGCGTTTTGCAGGTGGACGATTGTTGATTAAATCGTTTCAGGATAATGCATTGAAAGCTGGCATCAATGCGTCTATTGTTGGTGAGATGTTAACCACCGCAGGTATTGCAATAGATCAGGATATAAAGGAGTTTCGTTCAGCAGGGTTTAATGTTTAAGTAGATTTATTCAGAAATAGTATAAAATCAAAACCAAATATGATAGCAAAAAATATTCTCGAAACGATTGGTAATACACCAATGGTCGAATTAACGAATACAGACACAGGTCTTTGTCGTCTGTTTGTAAAACTTGAAAATCAAAATCCGGGCGGTTCCATCAAGGATCGTGTGGGTTTGTCGATGATTTCGGTGGCTGAAAAGCAAGGAAAGATTAAACCGGGTGATACCATTATTGAGGCAACAGCCGGAAATACAGGAATTGGACTTGCATTGGTTTCGCGTTTGAAAGGCTATAAACTCATTCTGGTAATTCCCGATAAAATGAGTCAGGAAAAGATAAATCACCTTCGGGCATTAGGTGTTGAAATAGTGTTGACTCGTTCGGATGTTGGGAAAGGACATCCTGAATATTATCAGGATTTAGCATTACGAATTGCCAAAGAGCGAGGAGCTTATTATGTCAATCAATTCGAAAATCCGGCCAATCCACTTGCTCACGAAACGTCGACAGGTCCCGAAATATGGGAACAACTGGAACATGATGTTGATGCCGTTGTTGTTGGTGTTGGCTCGTCGGGAACGATCACCGGATTGACTCATTTCTTTAAAAAAGTGTCAACACGCACAGAATTTGTACTTGCCGATCCTGAAGGATCTATTCTTGCCGATTACATCAACGATGGCGTTTTGAGAACCGATGCCGGTTCATGGCTGGTTGAAGGAATAGGCGAAGATTTTGTGCCCAGCATCGCTGATTTTTCATTAACACGAAAAGCTTATTCGGTAAGCGATAAAGAAAGTTTTGACGCTGTTCGCGATTTATTGAAAAATGAAGGAATTCTTGCAGGCTCGTCAACCGGAACACTTTTAAGTGCAGCAATAAAATACTGCAAAGAACAAAAAACGCCGAAACGGGTAGTAACCTTAGCTTGCGATAGCGGAAATAAATATCTTTCAAAAATGTATAACGACTACTGGTTGCTTGATCAGGGCTTGTCGAAACGCAAAACCTTTGGCGATTTACGTGATTTCATTTCACGCCGATTTGAAGACAATGCCATTGTTTATGCTGTTCCTAACGATACATTGAAAGCTGTTTATGGTAGAATGAAACTGTATGATATTTCGCAAATTCCAATTATTCAAGATAATAAAGTGGTCGGAATTATTGATGAATCGGATTTACTCTTAGCTCTTTATTCTGAAGGTTATGATATGAATACCACGGCTGTAAGCAAAATTATGACGAAAAAGCTGACAACCATTCTCTATACAGCCCAACGCGATGAACTGGCAAAGATTCTAAATGCAGGATTAATTGCAATCGTTGAAAATCAAAAGGGCGAATTTCATGGACTAATTACCCGAATTGACTTTATCAATTATTTACGATTCGAATCAAATGTTCCAGAAGAGGCTCTTGTTTTGGACTAATTATTTACACTAGAAAATATGTCGACACAAGATAAAAAGTACGGTTTTTCAACAAAAGCCATTCACGCGGGTGAAGAACCCGATTTTAGCGACAACGCTTCGGGCGATGTTGTTTCTCCAATACATCTATCAACAACCTTTGCACGCAAAAAGGTGGACGAACCAACAGGAGGCTACGAATATACCCGATCGCTCAATCCAACCCGTAAAGCTTTGGAATCGAAACTAGCTGCTTTGGAAAATGCCGAATATGGATTGGCATTTACCTCTGGTCTGGCTGCCGAAACTACCGTTTTGTTATCGTTGCTGAAACCCGGCGATCATATCATTGCCTTCGATGATTTGTATGGTGGCACAAAACGATTATTCAATAATGTATTTGCTAATTTTGGATTCGAAATTACCTATGTTGATGCTTCAAATGCTACATTGGTTGAAAAATCAATCCAACCGAAGACAAAACTGGTGTGGATAGAATCGCCTTCGAATCCATTATTAAAATTATGCGACATCAAAGCGGTGGCAAGTATTACCCGCAAACACAATCTCATTCTGGTGGTTGACAATACCTTCCTTTCACCCTATCTCCAAAAGCCATTAACTTTGGGAGCCGACATCGTACTTCACAGTTCGACTAAGTATATCGGTGGACACAGCGATGTGCTAGGTGGTTCTGTAATGTTATCCGATCAATCATTGTACGAAAAAATAAAATATCACCAGAATGCCGTTGGGGCTGTACTTCCTCCGTTCGATTCGTATTTAACTATGCGGGGAATTAAAACGTTGGCTCTTCGTGTCGAACGTCACAATAAAAATGCAATAGCTATTGCCACTTATTTAGAAAAACATCCAAAAGTAAAACGGGTCATTTATCCCGGGTTGGAAAGTCATCCACAGCATAAACTGGCATCAACACAAGCCAGTGGATATGGTGGAATTATTTCTTTTGAATTGCAAGGTACTATTGACGATGCCAAAAACTTCCTTTCACGACTCAATCTGTTTGCCTTGGCCGAAAGTTTGGGCGGTGTAGAGTCGTTGATCGAACTACCATCGGTCATGACTCATGCCTCGGTTGCAAAAGAAGTGAGAGTACAAATCGGAATAACCGATACGCTTGTGCGGGTTTCGGTAGGAGTTGAAGATGTTGAAGACTTGATAGCCGATCTGGAACAGGCGTTAAAGGAATAAAATTCTTTACGTATAAAATATACAATTATGAATAACGATGCGATATCAATCGGTGATCAAACGAAAGCCGTTCATGCAGGTGAACATCCCGATCCTACAACCAAGGCATCATCGCCTAACTTGGTGATGTCAACCACGTTTGTGGTGGAAGCCGATACCGGATTTTCTGTAGAAGGCTTGGAAAGTGACGATACGTGGATTTATTCACGTTGGGGAAATCCAACAGTTCATCAGTTGGAAGAAAAAATAGTCGCATTGGAAGAAGCCGAAACGGCAGTTGCCTTTGCCAGTGGCATGGGAGCAATCACGGCTTTACTGTTTCACACATTGAAAGCCGGCGATCATGCCGTGATAAGTGATGTTGCCTACGCTGCATTGTCGGAGATTACAAATGAAATGATTCCCGATTTAGATATTCAAATAACAAAAGTTAATACTTCCGATCTGGAATCGATTCGAGCTGCTTTGAAACCAAATACGAAGCTTGTATATATTGAAACGCCCTGTAACCCCTTATTGAGACTTACCGATATTGTAGCCCTTGCTGTTCTTGCTCATAGTGTAGGAGCAAAGCTTGCTGTTGATTCAACATTTGCCACTCCTGCAGCAACCAAACCTCTGTTATTTGGAGCCGATTTTGTTATTCACTCATTAACCAAATATTTAGGTGGTCATGGTGATGCTCTTGGTGGAGCTGTTCTTGGCAACAAAGCCAATTTAACGTCTTTGCGTAAGAAAACGGCAATTCGTTTAGGTGGCGTATTGAGTCCCTTTAATGCCTGGTTGATTCTGCGTGGCATTGCTACGTTTCCTATTCGTATGAGAGTGCACGAAGAAAACGCACTGAAAGTTGCTCAGTATTTGGAACAACATCCCAGAGTGAAACGGGTTATCTATCCCGGTTTGCCGTCGCATCCGCAATATGAACTTGCAAAACGGCAGATGAAGAATTTTTCTGGTATTATTACCTTTCAGGTAGAGAATGGCAAGGAACAGGCAAAAGTTTTTGCTGATAAATTGCAAATAATACATTATGCAGTTTCGTTGGGGCATCATCGCTCATTGATCTTTTACTTGCACAGTAACGATTTGCTGGAAACATCCTTCAAATTTGCGACATCACAACAATTGGATTCATGGAATACTTTTGCCGGAGATGGAATCTTCCGTTTATCGGTTGGACTGGAAGATACAAAAGACTTGATTGCTGATTTAGAGCAAGCTTTGAAATATTGAAAATGAATTAAATAACTTTGATCATGAATTTTATCTTTTTCTCTCCTCATTTCCCGCAAAACAGCACGGAATTCTGTTTCTATCTGAAAGAAAACGGTGTGAATGTACTTGGAATTGGCGATGCAGAATACAATTCGTTGAACGATCGGTTGAAATATGCACTCACCGAATATTACAAAGTGTCGAACATGGAAGATTATAGCCAGGTGTTGAAAGCTGTTGGCTATTTTACTCATAAATATGGGAAAATTGACCGTTTCGATTCATTGAACGAATATTGGCTTGAGCTGGAAGCCCGGATTAGAACCGATTTTAATATCTACGGAACGAAAACCGATTTTATTCAAAATCTGAAACAAAAGTCGAAAATGAAATCGTTTTTCGAGAAAAGTGGAGTACAAACTGTTCGATGTCATAAATATTCCGATAAACAAAGTGCATTGGATTTTATTAAAACGGTTGGTTATCCGGTTGTGGTGAAGCCCGATTCCGGCTCAGGAGCTAACTTTACTTATAAAATTAAAAATGAATTCGAATTTGAAAATGTTTTCTTGAATAGGCATTTGCATGAAGCTGAATTTATTATCGAAGAATTTGTAGATGGCATAATTCTTACCTACGATGGTCTGGTCGACAGGTTTGGCAATGTTGTTTTTGAAACCAGTCACCGGTTTGAACAAAGCATTATGAATGTGGTGAATAATGATGACCATTTATATTATATTTGCCTTCCCAAAATTGATGAAAAAGTTCGCGTAGCTGGACGAAATATTTTGAAAGCATTTGATGTTCGCGAAAAGTTTTTCCACATCGAACTTTTTGAACGAAGGACAGATGGTGTTATTGTGGCTCTTGAAGTGAATATGCGACCACCTGGAGCTTGGATGACAGATGCAATAAATTATACACACGACATAAATATTTATAAGGATTGGGCAAGTTTGATTGCTTCAAATATAGTTGAAGGAGCCCATAATGGAAAATATTATACAGGATATGCCAGCCGTAAAAATTATAAAAGGTATAAATATAACCACAATACCATTTTAAGCAAATATGGCAACCAAATTTTATATTACAATAAAATAGAAAAAGTCTTCAGTCGTGCTATGGGCGATTTCGCGTATCAATTTAGAGCTAAAACCTATAAAGAAGTAAAAGAAATAGTTGAATATATACAATCGGAATAAAAAATAGATTTATGCAAATAGCTTATCACAAAGAATACAGTTACAAACTTGGCAGAGAAATGGAGTATAAAATATATGGACACAAAGGGAAACCTGTCCTTGTATTTCCAACATCAAACGGCAGATTCTACCAATATGAAGATTCTGGAATGATAAACGCTCTTCAACACTATATTGATGAAGGAAAAATACAAATATGGTCAGTCGACGGCATTGATTGGGAAACATTCTTTGCTACACATTGGGATAACAATTATAAAATAGCAAGGCATGAAGACTATTTCAACTATATAAACGAAGAAATAATTCCGTCGATTCTGTGGCGAAGCAAAGAAAATAACGAAGGTCGCGACCAGCAGCTGGCAGTTACGGGATGTTCAATGGGAGCATATCATGCAGCCAATTTTTACTTCCGATATCCATGGTTTATTGATACCGTTATTTCTTTAAGCGGAATATATTCCACAAATTATTTTTTCCACGATTATAAACCTACAGAAATATATTTGAATTCGCCCATTGATTATTTGAAAAACAATTGCGATGCTTATTACATCGATAGGTTTAGAAAAAGTAATCTGATCTTCTGCTGTGGACAGGGATCTTATGAAGATATGATGCTGAAAGATACATACGAATTAAAACATGTTTTTGATCAAAAAGGAATTCCTGCCTGGTTCGATTTTTGGGGAAACGACTCCATTCACGACTGGCCTTGGTGGCAAAAGCAGATTGCTTATTTCTTCGGGAAAATTGTTTAACTAATACTTTATTATGCCATTAAATATTCACGATGGATTGCCTGCAATCGAGCTTTTAAAGAAAGAAAATATTTTTGTTCTTGCAAAGTCACATGCATTAAGTCAAGATATCAGACCATTACGTATTGCTGTGCTTAATCTGATGCCATTGAAAATTGTAACCGAAACCGATCTGGTACGAGTGCTTTCGAACACTCCGTTGCAGGTCGAACTTGAATTCATCAGTTTGAGATCCCATACCTCAAAACACACATCTATCGATCATATTCTTGAATTTTACACCGATTTCGATAAAATCAAAAATCAAAAATATGATGGTTTAATTATTACCGGAGCTCCTATCGAACAGCTGGAATTTGAAGAGGTTACCTACTGGAAGGAACTGACTGAAATATTGGATTGGGCAAAGACTAATGTTACTTCCAGCCTTTTTATATGCTGGTCGGCACAAGCAGCATTATATCATTACTATGGAATTCCCAAATATCCATTGGAGAAGAAACAATTCGGGGTTTTCGAACATACCTTGAATGAACCCTTAAATCCTCTGTTTCGTGGATTCGATGATACATTTTATGTGCCTCACAGCCGTCACACCGAAATCAGACGTGAAGATATTGCGAAAGAACCACGTTTGAGATTATTGTCGGAATCGAAAGATGCTGGAGTATATGCTGTAATGGCTCGACTTGGACGTGAAATTTTTATTACTGGACATTCAGAATATTCGCCCGAAACGCTTGGAAACGAATATCGACGCGATATTAGCAAAAATCTTCTAATAGATATTCCCAAAAACTATTTTCGTGATAATAATCCCAATAATAATCCCATCGTGAAATGGCGATCACATGCCAATTTATTATTCCTAAACTGGCTCAACTACTTTGTCTATCAAGTTACTCCATTTACAATTAATTCAATTCATTGATACTGATGTCGTGTTAGTGATTTTATACAAATTAGGTATTTGTCGAATATACCAAACGGTATCCCATTGGGATGTTTTTTGTAAGGACAAATGCCCCCTAAGTTTAGGTTCTTGAACGTATTGTTTAAGCTTCCATTCTAACGTTATTTTGTGATGTATAAAATATAAAAGCATCACAATGGACATTAAGAAAATAACAATCAAAGGTGGTATTGGGAAAGATGGTTCGAAGGAAAAAGTAGAATCGTTGGAACTAAACCTGGGTGATATCATCAGCATCGTGGGACCAACCGGTTGCGGTAAAACAACGTTGATTAACGATATTGAGTTATTCGCCAATCGAAACACACCCTCAAACCGTCAGATACTTATTAATGGCGAGCCTATTCCCGAAGATTTCGGATTCGATCCTTCAAAACATCCCATTGCACTGATCTCGCAACATACCAATTTCTTGAGCGATTTGCCTGTTGGCGAATTCCTCGAAATTCATGCAACCGTGAGAGGTGCCACCGATATTGAAAAGGTTATTGAAGAAACAATTTCTTTTGCCAACCAATTGACCGGCGAAGCAATCATTAAAACCACTGCAATGACCGAATTATCGGGCGGACAAACGCGATCTCTGCTAATTGCCGATGCAGTTATTATTGGAAATTCACCAATAATTTTACTTGATGAAATAGAAAATGCCGGAATCCATAAAACAAAGGCATTGGAACTTTTGAAAAAATACGATAAGCTTTTTGTTTTCGTAACCCATGACCCGACAATTGCTCTTTTGTCCGATTATCGCATCATTATGAAAGGCGGATCGATGCAAAAAATTATTGTGTCGAATACCGAAGAACGCAATGTTGCCAATCAGCTTAAAACCATGGATAATATTATTCTTCATTTTCGTGGATTGATTCGTACTGGCGAAGAAATCACTCAGGAACATTTGAACTCTGTTACAAAAGCATAAATAGAATTAAACTCAGGATATAATGAAACTAGTATTATTTGCAGGCCCACCAACATGTGGCAAAACAACGGTAATCAGACAGGTTATAAAACGTATGATTGCGAAACAATTGAAACCGGCATACATTAAAATAGATGTTCTCTTTGCCGACGAAGACGAAATGATAAAAAAGGAATTCGGCATTCCCACCAAAAAAATTTATTCGGGCGAACTATGTCCCGATCATTGCAATGTGGTGGTATTAGACGAAGCTGTGGAATGGGCTGAAAAAGTTGGTTCCGACTATTTATTTGTTGAAACCGCGGGGCTTTGCCTACGATGTTCGCCGTATGTTGAGAAGTCATTGGGCGTTGTTGTTCTTGAAGCAACCAGCGGAATGAATTTACCTCGCAAGATCGGACCAATGTTGACATTGGCCGACATCAGCGTAATCACCAAAATCGATCTTATTTCACAGGCTGAACGTGAGGTTTTCCGCTACCGGGTATTAGAATCGGCAAAAGACATAACCGTTGTTGAAAGTAATGCTCTTTACGGCATTGGCATTGATCCTATTGTAAAAGAAATTCTCAAAACACAGGATGTTGAATTTCCAATGTTTCTTCGAGGAAATCCGCCTGTTGGTACTTGTACTATTTGTGTCGGTAAAAAAGAAATCGGTGCAAAAAATCACTTTGGTGTTCTCAGAACTATGGATAAAGAACTATTCTATGTCGGTGAATAATTGAAAAGAAATGAAAAAAGGAATATATTTCGACAATGCGGCAACCACTCGTCTCGATCCCAGAGTTTTGGATACGATGGTTACCTATTTTGAAAATAATTACGGCAATGCATCAAGTCTGCATACTTTTGGAACCGTTGCAAAAGAATCATTAGACAACGCTCGTTCCATCATAGCATCATCAATAGGTGCCAATCCTGATGAAATATACTTTACGTCAAGCGGATCGGAGTCAAACAATCTTGCTCTGAAAGGAATAGCCTTTGCCAATAAAGACAAAGGAAAACATATAATTGTTTCGGCAATAGAACACGATTGTATTCTCAATTCGTGCAAATGGCTCGAAGAACAAGGCTTTTATGTTTCATATCTTCCGGTCGATACGTATGGCATTGTTGATGTCGAACTCCTGTCAAAGCTCATAAATCCACAAACAATTCTGGTGTCGGTTATGTATGCCAATAATGAAATAGGAACCATCGAACCAATTGAAACTATCGGACGCCTGTGTAAGGAAAAAAATGTGCCGTTTCATACCGATGCCTGCCAGTCTTTTGGAAAAGTGGCTATCAATGTCGATCAGTCGAATATTTCGATGATGACCATCAATGCTCATAAAATATATGGACCACAAGGGGTTGGAGCATTATACGTCCGTCGTGGAACCCAGATCACTCCGTTGCTTCATGGTGGTGGACAGGAAGCTGGTTTGCGTTCATCGACCGAAAATATTGCAGGAATTATAGGTTTTGCAAAAGCAACAGAAATTTGTATGCAGGAGTTGGAGTCTGAAACCAAACGATTGACCATGCTCCGATCAAAAATAGTTGAATTCCTCGATTCGCATTACGAAAATGTTTATTTCAATGGTCATCCTCAACAGCATTTACCGGGATTGTTGAGTTTCAACTTCAGTGGTTTGGAAGGCGAAACCATCAGGCTTTTACTGATGCTCGATGAAAAAGGAATAGCCGTTTCAGCAGGTTCTGCCTGCTCTTCAAACGATAAATCTTCGAGTACATCGCATGTGCTTCAGGCAATTGGTCTCAATCCTTTTGAAGCTAAAGGTTCCATTCGTCTTAGTTTAGGACGATTCAATACCGAACTCGACGTTGATACATTCAATCAAACAATGAATAGTGTTGTACGTCAATTAAATCCTATTTTTTCATAACTATTAAAAACGTAAATATGCAACCAGAAATTGAAAAGAATAAAACCATAGATTTGTTACCAAACTTGAATTGTGGAGCCTGTGGTTATAAAACATGTACCGATTTTGCCAGTGCCGTGGATACCGACAAAGCGGAATTAAAAAAATGTATTCACGCGAAAAAGGCTGTAACAGAAGTAAGTGGTCATAGCAATTGTATAAATTGTGTAAAAACCGAAAATCTGGGAGAAAAACTTAATTGGAAAGACAGTCTTACCAGAGATTTTGATTTTATACTCGATATTTTCGATGGAGAACCGGGTCCTAAAGAAACCATATTGCCTTACAATCCTACCCTTGTAAAAGAACTTGGTGTTAAAAAAGGTGATGTAATGATCGGTCGCCCAATGGGAATGTCTTGTGGCTGTCCGGTAACTCATTGTGGTGTTGTAACCGATGTTGATCCCCGCAACGGTGTTATTCATTGGTATGTCACCGGTCCATTGCGTCCACGAAGCGAAGGGTTTGTCGACATTGGATATTATGTTTCGCAGGCATACGAAGGAATAATAAAAGAATCGAAAGAAAAAATTGAATTGGGACGCCGTTACTGGTTTCTCCCTCGTCGATGTATGTTACAATGGCGTCACAGT
>Ga0302289_1000506_pt1 | contig 16581 bp, 13 predicted proteins | sample III_Fen_N1_2_FD_194552 | JGI IMG/M metagenome (GOLD analysis project Ga0302289, IMG submission 194552) | Peat permafrost microbial communities from Stordalen Mire near Abisko, Sweden - III_Fen_N1_2 | ecosystem: Environmental > Terrestrial > Soil > Wetlands > Permafrost | place: Sweden: Abisko... | reverse complement strand
GACCTTTTTCGGCAAGGCATTTTTCCATGTCGAGCTGCTCATTTACGGTGTCTTTGTCCTGATTCTTTCTGCTACAGTGGTTGCTCGCAATAGAAAAAAAAAGCCGCGTCGGAACGACCAACCGAAAAACCCTCGCCCGCGGTACATTGACGAAAGATAAATTCAGTAACTCTACCCCCCTATCGCAAGAAGAACAACGAGATTTTGCGATCAACGGGGGTTTTCTTTTTATGTAACGACTTGGTTTTACACAAGTTGTTTTGCATTCTTTGATCAAATTTATTGGGATGCCTTCGTTGTGTTTAGCATAGAAATTTGATCAGTTTTCGTGCGAGTCTTTTCCCAGATTCATAAGGGTCTGGTATGCTTTTTGTTCCTCCGGGCTTAATGACGCAGGGATGTCAATGCGTATCTCCACAGTTTGATCGCCTCGAACGCCGCTCTTTGTGAGCCAACCTTTGGAGCGTAACCGCAATTTCTGCCCGTTATGAGACATCGGTGGCACCGTGATCATAACCTCTCCGTCTATGGAAGGTACCGTGATTTGAGCGCCGATGACTGCCTGCTCCGGCCTGATTTTTAAGTTGGTTTCTATGTTGTTCCCGTTCAAAACAAATAATGCATGCGGAAGAATTTTGACTGTCAGCAACAAATCCCCTCGCTTGCCTTCCGCAGAACCTTCGCCGCCTTGTCCCTTGAGCCGTATTTTGTTTTCGTCCTTGAGTCCCGCGGGAATCTTAACATCGAGCAATTTCACGTTCGTACTATACCCGGTACCCCCGCAGCTGGGGCATGCTCTCTGATTGACCGCACCCTCACCACCGCAAGTTTGGCAAATGCTCCTGCGTGAATATTGAATGGATTTTTGCCCGCCAAAAAATGCTTCTTCCAGCGTAAGCTGGAGTTGGCTCTCCACATCCTGACCGCGTGTACTTCTTTGTTGCCGAAAGCCTCCGCCCGACGAATGGGTTCCCGCGTTTCCAAATAGACTCTCAAAAAAGTCACTAAACCCATCCGGCTCCCCTTGATCCCAAGTATAGTAATCCTGTTTTTGGTTCTGTTGATTGAAGTCGGAGGACGGCTGCCGTGTTTGTACGTTACGAAAGTTCTCCCCGTATCGATCATACTTCTCGCGCTTTTCCGGGTCGCTCAGTACCTCGTAAGCTTCGTTGATTTTTTTAAACTTTTCTTCTGCTTCAACTTTTTCGGTTTTCGCCTTCAAATCAGGGTGATTCAAACGGGCGGCCTTGCGATAGGCTGCCTTTATTTCATCTTTTGTTGCGGCGCGACTTAAGCCGAGAATTTCATAATAGTCAATAAACGGTGCTGCCATTTTCCTCATCCTTATACAGCATCCAGGATGTCGGGATCGCTGTTTGTACAGTTTTCCCGGCATCCTGAAGACGCTGCTCTGCTCTACTATTGCAGTTTTGCCTTGTTCAGTTTTCAGTTCACTTGTTCGTCTGTTTCTCTACTGTCGTTTTTTTGCCAATTATGGTTTCACGGCTTTATTTATTTTTCCGTAAACTCCGCATCGACGATATCATCCGGATTGGGCGTACTCGACGCCGCTTTCTCTTCCTTGCCCTGCGGTGGTTCCTCCTGGTTGGTCGTGAACGCATTCGCGGCTTGCGTCAAATCACTGGTGACTTGACGAAGGCGCTCGATAGACGCATTCTCCGACAAGGCCTTTTGCGCTTCTGCAATGAGTTGCTCGATGCGGGCTTTATCGTTGCTGCGAAGCTTGTCGCCGGATGTGAGCAGTTGATGCTGAACCTGATATACGGTCGCGTCGGTCGCGTTTCGCACCTCCGCTTCCTGACGGCGTTTCTTATCGTCCGCGGAATGCATTTCGGCATCTCGAATCATGTTGTCGATCTCATGCTTGTCCAGGCTTGTTGAGCCGGATATCGTAACAGTCTGTTCTTTGTTTGTCGCTTTATCTTTCGCGCTCACATTCAAAACGCCGTTCGCGTCTATATCGAATGCAACTTCGATCTGCGGCGTTCCGCGGGGCGCCGGAGAGATTCCGTCGAGTTTAAATTTCCCCAACGTGCGGTTGTCTGCGGCGAGCTCGCGTTCGCCTTGCAGTACGTGAATTTCGACATTCGACTGGTTATCATCCGTTGTCGAGAATATTTGGCTGCGGCGCGCGGGGATCGTCGTGTTTCGCTCAACAATCTTCGTTACGACGCCACCCAAGGTTTCAATCCCTAGGGAGAGCGGCGTAACATCCAACAACACGACGTTCTTGATTTCTCCGGCGAGCACTCCGCCCTGAATCGCGGCGCCGAGCGCGACGGCCTCGTCCGGATTTACGCTTTGGTTCAAGGTGCGACCGCCCGTCAGTTCTCGAATGAGTTTTTGAACCGCCGGGGTTCGCGACGAGCCGCCGACAAGAATGACTTCATCAATTTCTTTCTCAGTCATCTTGGCATCGGCAAGCGCATTGATCACCGGCTGGCGGCACCGCTCCACGAGATCAAAGGTCAAATCGTCAAATTTGGCTCGCGTAAGCTTGATATCCAAATGCTTGGGGCCAGAGGCATCCGCTGTGATAAACGGCAGGTTGATCTGTGTTTCCATCGCGCTTGAGAGATCAATCTTGGCTTTTTCAGATGCCTCGGTCAGGCGCTGCAAGGCCTGCTTATCCTGAAGTAAATCGATGCCGTTGTTTTTCTTAAACTCGTCCGCCAACCAGTCTACGATTTTTTTATCGAAGTTATCGCCGCCGAGATGCGTATCTCCGTTGGTCGATTTCACTTCGAAAACGCCTTCGCCGACGTCCAGAATCGATACGTCGAATGTACCGCCGCCAAGGTCGAAAACCAATATGGTTTCGTTTTGATGCTTGTCGAGGCCATAAGCCAACGCCGCCGCTGTGGGTTCGTTAATGATGCGGAGCACATTGAGTCCGGCAATCTTGCCGGCATCCTGCGTCGCCTGCCGTTGCGCATCATTGAAATAGGCGGGAACGGTAATCACCGCATCCGTAATTTTTTCTCCCAGGAACTTTGCGGCGTCCTCAACGAGCTTCTTTAGCACAAACGAAGAGATTTCCTCTGGCGAATAGAGTTTGCCGTTGATGTCAAACTTTACCGTGTCATTCGCTCCCTGAACGACTTTGTAGGGGACGAGTTTGCGCTCGTTTGCTACCTCCGAAAAGCGGCGGCCCATGAAGCGCTTGACCGAGTAAATCGTGTTTTCCGGGTTCATCACAGATTGTCGGCGGGCAATTTGACCCACCAGTATTTCCCCGTTGCTTTTAAACGCAACGACAGATGGAGTTGTTCTTCCGCCTTCAACATTGACGACCACGGTGGGCGTGCCGCCTTCTAATAATGCCACGACGGAATTTGTTGTGCCCAAATCGATTCCTACTGTTCTTCCCATGATATTTTCCCTCCTGATTGTAAAATTCACAATCGTTTGATTACGTCATCTTTGTTCTGATCACAGCAGTTTTATCTCAATTGCTGAACCAGTATTTGCATTCTGGTTCTACTAGAACCGATAGATCGCTGCTACTCCGGTTTTCGTCGGCATTTTATCCGCCGGAATTACGACGACATCGCCTTTGTCCCGCAAAACCGTTTTTACGATTTGATCGATCGCGTCTCCGCACTCCGGATCGTCAATACTCCCCAATTCCACTTTGCCGGTATCCGCGTCGAACCTGCCGGGGATAATCTTATCTGCTTCAACCAAGATCGTTTCGACCCGGCCTTCAAATACGGCCTGCCCAACCTCAGTTAACTTGTCCGATCCTAAATCTTTCGCTTCGGCTGTTTTAAAGCGATCCGCTAACAACTGTGTTTTCTCCAAATAAAGTGGCTCCATAATCTCCCACGCTTTACAGGTGAGCTGACCCAAATCCAATGCCTCGTATGAAATCTCGATACCCTCCGGAACGAGATATGGGTTGTTGCTTAATTTCCGAAACATACTCTGATGTTCCGTCAACGAAACAAGAATCATAGGGAGCTTCATTGGTTTTGAAAAATTTTCAAGTACAGCTTTGTCCACGTATCGGAAAAATCTCTCGATGTCTATATCGATTGCATCTTTCCTTCCGCCGTGTCCATGGAACGTGGCGTTTCCATCTGTCCCACCAAAGCGGCCATGCGTCAAAAATCCGTCTGCATGATCTTTTCCGATGATCTCTTCGATCTGCCCCGTCATCTCTGCGCCTAGTTCAATCTCATTTACCCCGTAGCGATTTCCCACAAAAAAGGAAATGTTATTGCTGCTCAAACCCAGTAAGCAGTATGTTTCAGCAGACTGAAAATACCGTATCAGCGGTTTAATGCGAAAGCTATCTGCAACAATAGCAAGATTATCAACAGGGAAGTTGAGTAAATAAACAATACATCCATTGGGGCTTGCTAAAATTGCCAATCCGTCTAATGTATGCGCCCAAAAAGCGTGGTCTTCCTGTAACTCATAAAACGATTCCATCATCAGTTTCGAGTCGAAATTCGGATATTTTTGTTCGAGTGATTCTTCTATTTGATGTACTAAGTGCTTGAATACGATTGGTTCTTGCCGATTTTCCGGCGCGTACCGATGCGTTGTTTGATAAAGCGTGATGCAAGGCTCTCCTTCTTTATAAATAATCTCATTTGGAAATTCTGTTACTATTTCATACATGGTTTTATCCTCCTATAGCTGGTTTTATTTTCATTTTTGAGTCGTTTTGTATGGTTCCTCTGGTGATCTATCGTTGTTTTCCCTTTTCAGTGTCCAATTGCAGTCTGTTATCATGATTGGATTTTTCACTTCTCATTTCCGGTCAGCAATGTGTGGTGAATATCCACTCATCCATTGCCCTTTTCAAGAAGGCATCAATGCCCTCGCTTATGATTCCTTTCTTGACCTATCGTTTCTTTTAATGTTTGTCAGGTCGAACATTTTTAATACTTAGATGGTTTTTATTTGAGCGCAGTTTTTTATATTTATTCTTATCATCAGCATACCACACTTCTAATCATTTTTATTATTTATTTTATTTTTTATTGCATTATTTTTCTTATTATTATATTATGTTTATAAAGAATGTTTTTGAGGAAGTGTGGCGCTATGAGAAATTATTTGAAATGTAAAGTATGCGGGTATGTCGGGGAAGCGAGCAAAATCAAAACTGTCTGCCCTGCCTGCGGCGCCCCTTCGGATGCTTTTGAGAGCTATGTGTATCCGATCAGTGAAAAGCGGCTCAAAAGGCTCAGCATGCACCTGCATCCGATCCTGGTGCATTTTCCCCAGAGCATCGCGCTACTTTCGTTTCTCTTCATCGCTCTGGCTTTTCTGACAGTTGGTAAGATCAGCGCGAATCTGATCGTAATCGAAAAGTGGTTGTCGATTCTTCTCCCGTTCACCATCATTGCGGCAATGAGCGCAGGTGTTTTTGACGCAAAAACGCGATTGAAAAACTCGGTCAGCCAAATCAGAAAGCAGAAAATTCAGTTGGGCAGTTTTTTTCTGGTGTTTGCCTGCATAACCGCGATATTGATTAACTATGAGGTGTTTAGCACGGTTGGGAAGATCGCCATTCTTGGATTGAGCTTTGTCAGCGTGATTTGCAGTGCGATTCTTGGAATGAAAGGTGCTACGTTACTCGACGTATCAATAAAAGACTCGCTATAAAAGCATCATGCAACCAGTAACTGCAAATAGAATTGCAATTAAAACTACATTAAAACTACTTTATAATTATTATTAAAACTACTTTTAAAACGAAAGATAGAGGCGCTTTTTATGACACTACTGGAACGAAAGATGAGCCGCACCACGGACCATCTGATCGATAACCTGAATAAAGGGATCAGCAAAGATGCTGTGAGTGAAAAAATAAAACTCGAAGAAAAAATTCGAATTTTTCAAGAAGAATTTCCTGAAAATATGGATATCGGCTTGAAAGTGAGCGAACTCATCCATGACACAACGAAACGCACAAACGACACGATTGAAAAGCTGGCGCAGTCAATACAACACAAGCGCATCAGCAACTTTTGATCAGAATTTTTACACTTAACTCAAATATTGAAATAAGAAAGAGGATAGACATATGACATGGCTTGCATGGATTATTCTGGGTGGTTTAGCCGGTTGGATTGCCAGCATGCTGACCAGTAACAACGCAGGAATGGGTTTGATTGCGAACATTGTTGTCGGCATACTTGGCGCATTTGCAGGCAACTACTTGATCAACCTATTTACAGGAAGCAATTCGACCAATATTAGCTTCAGTTTTCAAACGTTACTCATCGCAATAGGTGGAGCGGTTGTTCTGCTCTTCCTGTTCAATCTAATATTCGGAAGAAGACAGCGCCCCAAATCATGAAACCTTGGGGATGTGTCGTCAATAGAGAGGAGGTTATAACATGGCTGTTGTAAAAATAGTAGAAATTCTGGCGGATTCGACTGAAAGCTGGGAAGCCGCTACGCAGGTGGCCGTCACCGAGGCTTCCAAGACAATTCATTCGATCAAAAGCGTTTATATAAAAGAAATGAAGGCTTTTGTCGAAAATGGTAAAATCACCAAATATCGTGTAGACGCTAAGATTTCGTTCGTCGTGGACGAGTAAAACTGTTTCTAACGTAAATTAAACAAATTAATAAATTGGAGAGTGAATACTATGTGGACAATCATCATCATCATTTTCGTTCTTTGGCTGCTCGGCGCGTTCGGCGGAAGAGTCATTTCCGGAATGCCAAGTTTCGGCGGTTGGATTCATGTCCTAGTCGTGATTGCAGTCATTTTACTGATTCTGAAGCTCTTAAACGCCATTTAACAACCACGCGTAGAGAGCCTCGGCAGAACCATGAGCACTGGCGTTTGCGTCAGTGCTTTTCCTATTCAAAATGAAAAACCGTGTTGTTGCGCGCTGCAAATCGAGCGCAATCGCGCGGTTTTTTCACGCGCGTATTGTATTTTGCCGTAGGTAAAACTATAATGGATCAAATTCGTAAAAAATATATTATTTTGAGGTGGATGCTGTGAAACTCTACACAAACGCAAGCTTTATCACCTGCGAACCGGGCAACAACGCAACGTATGCCGCTATGGTCGTGGACAAGGGACACATCGCTTGGATTGGAAACGAGATTCCCGAGGTTTATCGGGGTTTACGCGCCGTCGATCTGGGAGGCGCAACCGTTACTCCAGCTTTCGGGGATACGCATCTGCACTTTGAGTCGTTTTGCATGTTCTACAACACCTTTTTCGTAATGGATGCCAGTTCCTTAGGCGAGGCAGGCAAAATCGTAAAAACCTATGCCGACGCACACCCGAAGGACAAGGTCATCCTCGGATTTGGCTGCACCGCGCATACGGTAAAAGAAGCGCGCCTGCCCGTTCGCGCGGACATGGATCAATGGACGGATCGACCGCTACTGATCGTAAAATACGACGGGCACGCCGCCGTTTGCAACTCCGCGCTGATGAATTTGCTCTCCGAGGATGTCAAGCGCGATCCAGGTTGCGATGTGGAAACCGGCTGGCTGTATCAGAATGCTTTTTTCAACGGCGTAAACGAGGTAACCGCAAAGGTACCGTCGCTTTCGATTGTTTCCGGCTTATCCAAGGGCGCGGACTTTCTTGCCAAAGCGGGCATCGGGCTGATGCACAATGTGGAGGGCGTCGGGTTTGCGAATGATTTGGATGTAGATATGCTGCGCGTGCTCGGTCCGGGGCTTCCAATTGCGTTTCGCATGTTCTTTCAAACCATGGACGTGGACGCGGTTGTCAAGCGCGGTATGAAGCGCATTGGCGGCTGCTTTAAGCTCGCGCTGGACGGTTGCTTCGGCTCCGAAGATGCGGCATTGCGTTCCCCTTATGCAAACAACGCGGAAAATTGCGGAAAGCTCTATTACACGCAGGAGCAGGTTAACGACTTCTGCACGCGCGCCAACCACGCCGGACTGCAAATTGCGATTCACGCAATCGGTGACGCGGCGGTTGAGCAGGCGGTTACCGCTTATGAAGCGGCGCTTCGCGACACACCTCGCGAAGATCACCGGCATGTGCTGATTCACTGTTGCCTTTGCACAACGGATCAACTCGACCGCCTCGCGAAAATAAAGATTTCGATTGCGGCGCAGGCACCTTTTATCTACTGGAAGCAGGAGCCGGATGCCTACCTGCGCGGTATCCTCGGCGCGGAGCGCACCGACCAACTCAATCCGCTCAAGAGTATGCTCGATCACGGACTCATGGTTGGCGACGGATCGGATGCGCCGACGACATTGCCCGATCCGATCTATGGCATGCACTGTGCGGTCAATCACCCGACGCCGTCCGAGCGGATTCCCCCGCTCGACGCGCTCATGATGCGCACCTACAACCCCGCGTATATGTCCTTTGACGAGAATACGCGCGGCTGCCTGAGAGCCGGCAAGATTGCGGACTTCGTGGTACTCTCGCAAAACCCACTGGCCATCGAGCCGGAGAAGATCATAGACACCAAGGTGCTCGATCTGTATTTAGCAGGTAAGAAATATCAAACCAAATCAAAGGGCGCTCTGGGGTTGCTCGTCGCCTCCGCACAGCGCAGGCTGTTTCAAAAGAAGTTTTTGTAAGATCGATATATGCATGAATAGTTTGATTTGTCGCTTGGATGGCAAACACAAGCAGATTTACGAAGAGAATTGATCTGATGCATGACCAGTTCAATTTGTCGTTAAATTTCTGTCGAAAGAATATTTACAAAGAGAATCAATCGATCTGAAAGGATTGTAGACACATTTTGGATCTGATTTCCGCCGGAATCGACATTGGCACAACCACGACGCGCGTTGCGATCTCGCGGCTTAGCATACGCGACACGGCAAACGGATTTCGCCTGCCTGATATGCGCATTGCCGAAAAAACGCTGCTCTATCGGGGCAAGGCGCAGTTTACGCCGCGCATCGGTGATGAAGTGGATGGCGCTGCGCTGAGCGAAATGATCGCGCAGGAATATCTTCGTGCGGGCATTCGCACCGAGGAAATCAACACTGGAGCGGTGATCTTCACCGGCGAAGCGGCACGCTGCCGCAATGCACCGGGGGTTGCGGAGGCGCTCGCGCGGCTGGCTGGCGGGTTTCTTGTTGCCTGCGCGGGCGCGGATATGGAAGGCGTTCTCGCGGCAAAAGGTTCCGGCGCGGCGGCGCTCTCTCGGGGCGGCTGTGTGCTGCACACGGATATTGGCGGCGGAACCTCAAATCTCTGCCTGCTCATCGACGGCGAACCCGTGGACACCGGGTGCCTCGACATCGGCGGGCGATTGATCCGCTACCAACCGGGCACGCGGGTGGTCGCGTCCGTTTCCCCGCCACTAAAACGGTTGGGACTCGATGTTTGCGTTGGGGATACGCTCAGCCTAGCGCGCGAGGCGGAGATTGCGTCCTTGCTTGCGGATATTCTGGCACAGGCGCTTTATAAAAAGCCGCAAACGGCTTACTTTCGTGCCCTGCTTGCCGACCACGGCATCTCCCGTCCGCCGGAAGGCTGTAAACTATCGTTCTCCGGCGGCGTTGGTGAGCTGATGGCGAGTCCGGACGACCGATGGTTTGATGATATCGGCCCGGCTCTCGCGCGGGCAATCGTCGCGCATCCTTTGATTGCCCCGATTGAACGGCTGGAGCACGCGGGTGCGGCGACCGTGATGGGAGCTGCAGACTTTTCGACCGCGCTCTCCGGCGGAACCATACACGCCGGACACAGGTCGTTTCCGTTGAAGGGGCTGCAAGCAGTCTCGATCAAGCTGACCGATAAATCGGATATTGAGGCGCTGCCAGAAGCGCTTACGCGCGCGCAGAAGCGCGGCAACGTAAACACGGCACTCGTGATGCGCGGCATACCAAACGCAGGTTTTACGGATGTTGAGGCGATTGCGGAAGCGCTCACGCAGCACACGTCCGGCGACCTAATCGTTATTTTACAGGAGGACATGGCAAAGGCACTCGGACAAGCGTTGGAGCGGCGGACGCGCCGCATGGTGTTGTGTCTGGACGGGCTATCCGCACATGACGGGGATTATATCGACATTGCGCGGCCGGTTGGCGGGGTGTTTCCCGTCATCGTGCATACGCTGTTGTTTGGCAGGTAACAAGATGCATTTAAGCACACGATTATTCGGTAAAAGTTATCCATTTTCGAGCATAAAGGACGTTCTTGCTAAGGCAAATGAGCCGAAAAGCGGGGACGTTCTTGCCGGAATTGCAGCTGCGGACGCAAAAGAGCGCGTTGCCGCTAAGATTGTTCTGAGTGAATTGACGGTGCGGGACGTAACAGAAAACCCCGCCGTTCCCTACGAAACCGACGAGGTGACGCGCTACTGCCTAGACTATCTGGACACGTCGGTCTATGAATCGATTGCCAGCATGCGCATAGGCGAGCTGCGCGACCATTTGCTGTCCGACGATTGTACGCCGGAGCGAATTGCGCTCCTGCGGCGCGGCATCGCGCCGGAGTGCGCGGCAGGCGTTACCAAGCTCATGGGCAATCTGGATTTGATTCTCGGGGCTTCCAAGATGCGTGTCAGCGCGACCTGCCGTACGACGATTGGCGAGCGGGGCGTTCTAGCCTCCCGCCTGCAGCCGAACCACCCGTCGGACGATCTGGACGGAATCACCGCCTCGGTGCTCGAGGGGCTTTCTTACGGCGTTGGGGATGCGGTGATCGGGCTTAACCCCGTAGACGACCGAACAGAGAGCGTTACAGCCGTGTTGCGACGGCTAGATGATATTCGCAATCGCTACGAGGTGCCAACGCAAATTTGCGTGCTGGCGCATATCACCACGCAGATGGACGCGATGAAAAAAGGTGCGCCGGGTGATTTGATTTTTCAAAGCATCGCAGGCAGTCAAAAAGGCAATACGTCCTTTGGCGTCAACGCGGCGTTGATTGCCGAGGCGCACGCGCTCGCAACGGAGCGTGGCGGAGCTAAGGGCAAGAACGTGCTCTACTTTGAAACGGGGCAAGGCAGCGAGCTCTCCGCGGACGTACACTTTGGCGCGGATCAGCTGACCATGGAGGCGCGTTGCTACGGGTTTGCGCGGTGCTTCGAGCCGTTTTTAGTCAATACCGTGGTCGGGTTCATCGGCCCGGAATACCTCTTTGACTCCAAACAGGTGATTCGCGCGGGGTTGGAGGATCACTTCATGGGCAAGCTGCTCGGCCTACCCATGGGTTGCGATGCCTGTTATACAAACCATATGCGCGCGGATCAAAACGATATTGAGGAGCTCTCCGTGCTGCTGTCGACGGCGGGCTGCTGCTATTTTATGGGCGTTCCACAGGGGGACGACGTGATGCTCGGTTACCAGAGCACGGGATTTCACGAAACACCCGCGCTGCGGCGGCTGCTCAACCTGCGTCCAACGCGGGAGTTTGAAGTCTGGCTCGAACGCTGGGGATTTTGGAAAGATGGTGCACCAACGGCGCAGATAGGCGACGGATCGGTGCTTTTGCGGGGGAAACCATGAAGGAAGATTCAGCGATTGAGCGCGACATGACTACTGAAGATATCTCCAAATGGCGGCTGGAAGGCGCGGCGGAGGCACAAGCGTTTTTTGCGCTGCGCGAGCGCACGCCGGCGCGTCTTTCGATTGGTCAGGTCGGGGCACGCTATCCAATCCGCGCGCAATTGCGCTTTTGGGCGGATCACGCGGCGGCAAAAGACGCGGTCGAAAGCGAGATTCCGATATCGTTTGCCGAAGAGTACGGGCTCGCGATATTCCCTTCCCTTTGTGCCGATCGCGAAGAATACATCCGGCGGCCCGATCTCGGTCGGCGGCTGAGCGACGAAACTCTCGCGAGTATCCGCGCGTTGAACCCGGAGCCAAGCGATGTTTGCATTTACCTCTCTGATGGGCTCAGCGCAAAGGCCGTGCTTGCAAACGGCATGGACACGTTTTTTACCGCGCGTGCGGGACTCTTTGCAAAGGGACTTCGCGTTGCGGCTCCGTTTCTGGTTCAAAACGGCCGCGTGGCAACGATGGAGCTTATATCCGAAGCGATCCAAAGCAAAGTGACCTGTGTACTGATCGGCGAACGACCGGGGCTCGGCGTTGCGGACAGCATGAGCGCATACGCGGCCTTCGGAGCAACCCCGGGCATGGTGGAATCGCGGCGCACGGTGATTTCAAATATTCACGCAAAAGGAACGCCTGCGGTAGAGGCCGGCGCTTGGCTTGCGGATTTGTTGTTTGATATGATTCAGCTCAAGTGCAGCGGGCTCGCCCTGCGCGAGGCGCAAAACGCGCGGGGGTGAATCCCCAAACGAATCGTTCGAATCGCATCAAAAGAAGATCTCCAGCGCTGATTTCTTGCGCACGAGAGCTTCTTGATTATTTGTGATTATTAGTGGCGACCATTACTCACAACGCGAAATGTTCCCCAATGATTGCGGTTTGGATCGTTTTGATTCCAGAGAATTGATCGATAAACAGTCCGGGGAAAGGCAAGAACGCAGCGGCTTTTCGCACTTCCAGCGGGCTGATCTTTGATGGCAGCATTCTTTAGCTACTCGTCATGTTTCTTCCGCTTTTTTTCGAAATATAAAGCGCTTTATCCGCCGCGCTGATCAATTCAGCACCCGATAGATTTTTGGCTGGAAATTTCGTCGCGACACCAGCGCTGATCGTTACAAATTCCTCGACGGTTGAAAATGCGTGAGGAATCTTGAGTGCTGCAACGGCAAGCCGCAATTTTTCCGAAATAACAAACGCATTACTCAAGTCTGTGTTTGGTAAAACGCAAACAAATTCCTCGCCACCGTACCTCGCCAGCAGATCAGTTTTCCGCACCAACACTTTTGATAGCGCCTGCGCAATTTGTGCGAGACAAACGTCTCCGCCCTGATGCCCATAGTTATCGTTGAATTGCTTGAATAGATCGATATCCATCATGACAAGGGAAACCGGCATTGCGGCGCGTGTCGCCAAATTCCAGGTCATGTCCAGATACTCGTCAAACCTTCGCCGGTTCGGAATTCCGGTCAGCCCATCCAGATAAGACATGTTCTCAAGGTAGTCTCTGTATTGCTTTAATTCCAAATGCATGCTCACTCTGGCTTTTACGATAACAGAATTAAAGGGCTTTTTAATATAGTCCACAGCACCTAAATTGAAGCCAAAAATTTCTTCTTCTTCATTGACTTTCCCGGTCACGAAAATGATTGGAATGCTTTTAGTTTGGGAAGTCGCCTTTAGTCTTTTACAAACTTCATATCCATCGATGCCGGGCATAATCACATCGAGCAGGATTAAATCGGGCGGATTTTCAGAAAAAGCAATTTCAAGCGCTTTCTCACCATTGATTGCCGCACGGATTTTATAATCAGATCGTAATAGCTCGGCTAAAATGCTGATGTTTTCTTTTGCGTCGTCAACAATCAGAATTGTCGGTTGCTCGAAAAGATTATTCATCGCCTGCACCATCCAGTCTTATCTTTAATTCCCCTGCTATTTTTTTTAGTGGTTCTTTGGCTGCTTCAAAGTCAAACGCCCCAATGCTCGTGCCTATTTGCGCGATCTCTTGGGCGAACATGGAGCCGCAGATGCGTTTCATCTGATCAAAGGTTTGCTCGGCGTCGATATTATCTTCCCAAACAAAACGTGCCATCTCTTGTAATACAGGCTCGAGATCTTTGAGAAATAATACTTTCTCTACAGGGATATCCACCGTCTGTGTTGCGGTGCCAACCTTACAAACGATTTTATTTATGGAATGGAGCGATGAGTCAATTTTTTTCAGCAATGCCTCGTATTTTCCAGAGGAGTCCGTTGATAATTCCTGCTCAAGGAGCGCTGTAAACCCGTAGACGTCGTTCGCTGAAATGTTTCCTGCAACCCCTTTTAACGTATGCGCAAACCGCTTGGCCTCTTCCCTGTTGTTTTCCGCTATTGCTTTTCTGATGATGTCGGGATAAGAAGAATAGCTGCTCGCGAAGTCAAACAATAACTTCCTGTAAAGCTTCGTATTCCCGCCTACCCGCGATATGCCCGCTTGTGTGTCTACACCCGGAATGTGTTCCAGCAGATCGGATTCCTCTTTTTTCGAAGCATCCGGAGGAGGTGCTATCTTATTCGTTTTTTTCGCGCCATCTTTTGGCTTTGCCCATTTTCGAATCGTCTTAAACAGATTTTGCGGGTCGATGGGTTTGCTGACGTAGTCGTTCATTCCTGCCGCAATGCACTCTGCTTCCACGCCTTGCATTGCATGAGCTGTCATCGCAATAATCGGCAGTTCCCGGTTCTTATCGTCGGCTCTAATGAGTTTCGTTGCCTCATATCCACCCATGACCGGCATCTGCAAATCCATTAACACCAGGTCATAGGTACGTAACCCGACTGCTTCCACGGCCTCTTTCCCGTTATTCGCCAGTTCAATGATCGCGCCCGCACTACGCAATATCTCTGTTGCAACTTCCTGGTTGATTGGATTATCTTCGACAAGCAGTATGTTGACGCCATCGATTTGAATATTTTCTGCTTCTTCGTCTATTTTCACTGTGGGTTGAATTGTCATCCCGGTTTTATCCATATCAAACATATTCACAATGGTATCGAAGAGTAGCGACTGGTTAATGGGCTTCATCAGAAAATTATCAATCCCGATCGATTCAGCCTTCTTGGCTACCTCTTCTCTACCATATGCAGAAACCATAATCGCCATCGGCATATGGTGAATACTTTTATCGTTCAAAATCGTACTAGCGGCTTCAATGCCATCCATCTCCGGCATTCTCCAGTCCATGATCACCAAATCATACGGCTTTTTCTCCGTCGGATTCTTCACTTCCTTAATTGCCTCTCGCCCGGAACCAACGGTCATTACCGACGCGCCAAATGCGCTGATTTGTTCTTTGAGTATCTCTCTGGACACCTCATTATCGTCAACAATGAGAACGCTTAAGTTCGTTAGGTTTTTTCTGCGAACAACCTTTTTGTTTTCTTCCGCCTGTATCGCCAAATCAACGATAAACGAAAACGTGCTCCCAACGCCAAATTCGCTCTCCACGAATATACTGCCATTCATCAATTCGACGAGTCGCTTGGAAATCGTCAACCCCAGGCCGGTCCCCCCAAATCTTCGTGTAACCGAAGAATCCGCTTGGGAAAATGCTGAAAACAATTTATCCTTTTGCTCATTTGTCAGTCCGATTCCGGTATCCGAAACAGAGAATTTGATTCGGCACTTGTTGCCCAACGTTTTGATCAATTCCGTTTCGACCAACACGTGGCCTTTATCCGTAAACTTGACAGCGTTGTTGACAAGATTGATCAGTATTTGTCCCAATCGTAAAGGGTCACCAACGAAGGCGTTCGGAACATTACTTTCAACATTATTGATGAGTTCGATGTTCTTTTCTGATGCTTTATTCGAATTCATGCTCATGATGTTATTGATCACATCATCCAGGCGGAAATCTATGTGCTCCAATTCAAGCTTTCCTGCTTCCATTTTAGAGAAATCAAGAATGTCGTTGATAATGCCGAGAAGGAGTTTTGCTGATGTGTCAATCTTATTGATATAATCCCGCTGCTTGGTTGTCAGATCCGTTTTTTTCATCAACTCGGAAAACCCGATAACCGCATTCATGGGCGTTCGAATTTCGTGACTCATATTTGCCAAAAATTCGCTTTTTGCATTGGTCGCTTCTTCGGCTGTTGTTTTCGCTTTCTTTAATTCATCTTCGTTTTTCTTCTGCTGCGTGATGTCTCTAAGAATGCCAACCGAATGCCAACCGTCACTCATTTTTACGGCTGATAGCGATAGCTGCGCTTGGACAATTGTCTTGTCTTTTCGTATTGCTTCAAGATCAATCGTTTCCCCAACAGCATTGACAATCCCACTTTCTACAAACTTCGAGAAAGCGGCTAAATTTGCCTCATGATAACGAACTGGCGAAATAAGTTGTTGTAGATTTTTGCCGATTGCCTCGTCGTTTTTATACCCAAAGATTCTCTCTGCCGCGGGATTCCAATAAGTGATGTTTCCTTTAGGATCCATCATCAGAATTGCATCATACGCGGAGTCCGTGATCGATCGCATTTGAAGCTCTCGATCTCTGAGCGCATCCTCTGTTTGCCTTCGTTTTGTAATATCACGTATTGCGGCCATCCTTAGTTTTGTGCCGAATGTGTTCATTGTTTTGCCTTCGACTTCGGCAAGGAACGTAGTCCCGTCTTTCCTGAACAGATGGATCTCCAATAAGCGATTTGAATCCGTCGCCATGTTCTCAATTACCGCAGACTTATCATCGTCACGGATAAATTCAAGAAAGTTTCTACCGATCACTTCACTCGGTTCAAAACCAAACATTGCCGCGATAGCAGGATTCGCGTCTTTGATGAGCCCGTTTTCATGAATGATAATTCCCTCAATCGTGATATCTGCCAGCAAACGAAATCTAGCTTCGCGTTCCTTCGTTTGAAACTCCGCATTTTTCTGTTTTGAAATTTCTGTTGAAATACCCCAAGTTCCAATAATGTTTTTGTCCCGATCATAGAGCGGGTATCTGGAAACCTTCGACCAGGAGAATTCTCCGTTTGCGAATTTAGAGTGCTCTTCTTCATCAACAATCGGTATTCCGG
>Ga0302289_1000505_pt1 | contig 16596 bp, 15 predicted proteins | sample III_Fen_N1_2_FD_194552 | JGI IMG/M metagenome (GOLD analysis project Ga0302289, IMG submission 194552) | Peat permafrost microbial communities from Stordalen Mire near Abisko, Sweden - III_Fen_N1_2 | ecosystem: Environmental > Terrestrial > Soil > Wetlands > Permafrost | place: Sweden: Abisko... | reverse complement strand
CGCATTGCCGTCGGTCAATATATGGTGAAACTCGCAGGCAATGCGGGACCCGTACACGCGGACGCGGAACAAATAGCGATTCCAGCGCTGCAGACTGTGATACTCAACCGGAAAACGGGTATCGGCATACAGTTTGAGCGGTTTTTTCAAAGGATCAAGATAATACCAAAAAACTCCGGGTCTGAGTTCGGTTTTAAAAAAAGGAAACCTCTCCGCGGTTTCCGCGAGCGCGGCTTCCAGATCGGGAAGATATACAGTTTCGTCAAGCTCGCAGGAAACACGGTAAATAAAGGGAGAGGCTTTGCCTGTCACGGACGCAATAAAGACCGCGCTGTTATCCAGCGGATAAAAAAGATCCGAACCATGCGCCGGATGATGCAAGTTTGCCATAAATTTAAGTGTACCGGAACGAGAAGCGACACGCAAGGGCGAATATATGCCGTACAGTGATCCCCATCCTGTGCTATAGTTAAAAAATGGCAGCACCGAACGGAGCATCATTTGAAAGCCTTACCCCTGAATTGATCCTTGGCGCGGTCGAAAAGCATACCGGGGTTTTTCTCGACGGGGTTATCAATCCGTATAACAGCTACGTCAACCGCGTTTTCGGCGTGACTGACGAGGACGAAAAGGACTATATAGTTAAATTTTACCGAAGAGGCAGATGGTCGCGCGACGCTATCGCAGACGAGTTTGCCTTTCTCGCAGACTGCGGGTCGGTGGAAATTCCCGTCGTAATGCCGATGGGAACGATAGGCGAAGCGGGCGGGTTTTATTTCGCGGTGTTCCCGAGAATAAGGGCGCGAACCTTCGACATCATCACCGACGAGGACTGGATCAGAGTAGGTTCGCTCGTCGGCCGCATACACGGCGTCGCGAAAAAAAACGCGGCTCCTCACCGACTGAGGTGCAACCCGGAAGAAACCACTTCCCGCTATATCGCCAATCTTCTTGATAACCGCCTTGTCCATCCCGACTGTCTCGAGGATTTTTCGCGTATCTGCGCCGAAGCCCTTTCGATCGTCAATCCGCTTTTGGCCTCCCTTCCGGCTGCCGCATTCCACCGCATCCACGGGGACTGCCACCGGGGAAACATCCTGACGGGGAAGGACAACGCGCTGACCATCATCGACTTTGACGACATGATGACGGGACCCGCGATCCAGGACCTGTGGCTGCTCCTGCCCGGCCATATCGACGACTCGATGCTCGAGATGAATTTGATTCTCGAAGGCTATGGTGAATTTTCGGAATTTGACCGTCGCACGGTCGCGCTCGTCGAACCTCTCCGTTTTATGCGCAATATCTATTTTCTGAACTGGTGCGCTATCCAGAAAGACGACGCCGGTTTCGCTGCCCGTTTCCCCGACTGGGGAAACCGCGCGTTCTGGATTACCGAAACGGAAGACCTCTCATCCCAACTGGACTATCTGCGCCATACATCAGTATATTTATAGCAATGAAATCACCAAAAGAACTTTCGATTGACAAAAAGATTCTCGAACAGCTCAACCCCGGAAGCGCACCCTACAAGGTTGCGCAGACCCTTATGGAAGACCCCGAAGTGCAGCAGATGCAGGAATACGCAAACACCGTTTCCATCGTCCGAATCGGGTATAATGACCACGGGCCCGTGCATATGCGCACCGTCACGCGGAACGCAGTCATCATGATGAACCTTCTCCACGACGCAGGCATCAGAACCAGTCTCGAAACCGAAAACGCAGGAACCCTCGACGACAGCTTTTCGGCAATAATCCTTGCGGCCTTCCTCCACGATCTTGGCATGTCCATGGGCAGGCAGGATCACGAACTTTTCAGCATGACTCTCGCAATGCCGATCATCGAACGCACGCTCGCAAAAATCTATCCCGACAGCCTCGAAAAACGGGTTGTTATCCGTTCGCTTGCCCTCGAGGGCATTATCGGCCACATGGCCTCGCGCCGCATTAACTCGATCGAGGCGGGCCTCATCCTGATAGCGGACGGCTGCGACATGGAAAAAGGCCGGGCCCGAATCCCGATGGTACTCAACACCGAACCGAAAGCGGGCGACATCCATAAATATTCGGCAAACTCGATCGAACGGGTGAAAATCGAAAAAGGGGACCCCAAACCGGTGCGCATCTCGGTTGAAATGTCCACCGACGTCGGGTTTTTCCAGATTGAGGAAGTACTGCTGCCAAAAGTGAATATGAGCCCGGCAAAACAGTACATCGAACTGTATGCAGGCATTGTCGACAAGGAAATCAAGAAGTACTTGTAGGAAGCAAACCTTCCATCCGGACAAAAAAAATCGGGAATGGCATCAGGAAACCAGCGAACGCCTCACTTGCGGCGCGCGTTGTACGGCTTCGACTGATCCTTCCCGAATCGGCCTGTTACGGCAGTACATTGACGGATATGAATCCGTCGTGGGGATCGCCCCACTACAGCAGTAACCTTGGCAGGGAAACGAACTTGCTTTGCAAGCACCAAACCCTGCGTAACATAGTATAAGTATAATTCAGATTTGCGAAAAAGCAATTTTTTTTGCCTGTCCGCAGAAAAATTTAACACAAAATAAATGACAGCTAGCGCCGCGATTTTTTCATCGTTTTTCCTGCGTCGCCGAAAGCGGACCAAAGATCGCCCGAAAGCCAATGGGGCGGGTTAGTTTTTTTGTCGTAGTTCGAGCCGAGGTACATGGGAGAATTCCAGATCTTCCCCTCGGGCGAACGCGGCAAGTCAGGATGAAGCAAGTTAAAATAGGCAATGACTATTCCGCGCGTAACGCTTTCATGCATATAGTTAACCGTGCCGTCGTCGTCGACCTTTATAACGATTCCGACATGCGTGAGCCCGTCATCGTCAAGAATTCCGTTTTCGTTTCGGTCATAGGTATTCGCCCAAAAGATAATATCGCCTGGTTTCGGGATAGTAAGCTTATGCAGGGCTGCCCAGAAAAGCAAAGTCTGATAAAGCCGATTGACGCCATTCCCGTCATACTTCGCGAAATCTTTTTGAATATCATAGCCCGCGCTCCAGTAGGCGGCGCTTACCGTACCGATGCAGTCGAGCGTAAATGGCTTATTGTTTATTACTACCTTGGCATCGGGCTTTTGCCCGAGCAGCTCCGTCGCGCGGGCCACAAGATTTTCACGGTCTTTTTGCTCCGTATCGGGCTCGGCCGGCTTGACTTGCGCTGGCGTGACCGCGACCACAGGAGGAGGAGAAGGAGGTGGAGGCGGAGGCGGAGAGGCACAGGCTGCGAATATAAGGCTCGCAAGCGCAATATGCAATTGATATCGAATTTTCATTCGCACAGTATAACCCCGAAAATACGGGAAGAGAACCGAATCCTTGCTTAAAAAGCCGCATTTATATAGAATAATTCATTATTTTCGAGGAGCTTACTACCTATGGCGAAATATCCTTTTGAGACAATCGAACCCAAATGGCAACAATTTTGGGACACACATAAAACCTTCAAGGCAATCGAAGATCCTTCCAAACCAAAAGACAAGCGGGCATACGTGCTTGACATGTTCCCCTACCCTTCCGCGGCAGGCCTTCACGTCGGCCATCCCGAAGGATACACCGCGACGGACATCTGGTGCCGCTACCTCCGCATGAAAGGCTTTTCGGTTTTGCATCCGATGGGCTTCGACTCGTTCGGGCTTCCCGCCGAAAATTACGCGATAAAGACCGGAACCCATCCCCGCTCCACGACGGTCGCCAACATCAATAAATTCCGCGAGCAGATCAAGGCGTTCGGTTTCAGCTATGACTGGGATCGCGAAATATCTACCTGCGACGAAGACTATTACCACTGGACCCAGTGGATCTTCCTCCAGCTTTTCAAGCGCGGCCTCGCCTACGAATCGCACACCCCGATCAACTGGTGCCCCTCATGCAAGACGGGCCTCGCCAACGAAGAAGTGAAGGAAGGAAAGTGCGACCGCTGCGGCACGCAGACCACGCGCAAAAACATCCGCCAGTGGATTCTGAAGATCACCGAGTACGCAGAGCGCCTCCTCGAGGACCTCGAGGGGCTCGACTGGCCTGAGTCGGTCAAGAGCATGCAGAAAAACTGGATCGGCAAGAGCGAAGGCGCAGAGGTCAATTTTAAGATCGATGCGGATTCTCACGGAACTTCTGACGAAATTCTCGTTTACACAACGAGGGCGGACACGCTTTTCGGCGCGACCTATATGGTTCTTTCTCCAGAGCATCCTCTCGTTGACAAAATCGTTTCGGGCGAACAGAAAAAAGCCGTCGCTGACTATGTCGACGCATCGGCGAAAAAAAGCGACCTCGAACGCACCGATCTCGCCAAAGACAAAACCGGCGTATTCACCGGCGCATACGCGATCAATCCCGTCAATGGCAAGAAAATCCCGATTTGGATTTCCGACTACGTACTGATATCTTACGGAACCGGCGCCATCATGGCGGTTCCCGCCCACGACGACCGCGACTGGGCGTTTGCGAAGCAGTTCGATCTTCCGATCATTCAGGTTGTCGCGAGCGAGGCAGAATGGGCGGAAAAAGGAGCAAACGGCGATTACTCCGCAACACCGGCAGAATGCACCGCAGCCGACGGTCGCGCCGTCAATTCTCCCGGTTTCAACGGAAGCAGCACGCAGGAATGCATCGACAGGATGATCGCGTGGCTTGGCGAAAAAGGCATCGGAAAAAAAGCGATCAACTACAAACTCCGCGACTGGGTTTTCAGTCGCCAACGATACTGGGGCGAACCGATACCGCTCGTCCATTGCGCCAAGTGCGGCATCGTCCCGATGGACGAAAAAGACCTGCCCCTGAAGTTGCCGAACGTGGAAACCTACCAGCCGACCGGCACAGGAGAAAGCCCTCTCGCCGGCATTACCGACTGGGTGAACTGCGCATGCCCGGCCTGCGGATCTCCGGCGAAAAGGGAAACCAACACAATGCCTCAATGGGCTGGTTCCTGCTGGTACTATCTCCGTTACCTCGACCCGAAAAACGGCAAGGCGTTCGCGGACAAGGCGAAGGTCGATTACTGGATGCCCGTCGACCTCTACGTCGGCGGCGCCGAGCACGCCGTCCTCCATCTCCTCTACTCGCGTTTCTGGCATAAGGTTCTGTATGACCTCGGCATTGTCGGGACGAAGGAACCATTCCGGAGGCTCATCAATCAGGGAATGATCACGAGCTTCGCCTTCCAGCGAAAAAACAAGACGCTCGTGCCCACCGACGAAGTGCGCGAGATAGCGGGAAAGATAGACGAGTTCGAGGAAATCGCGACGGGCGAAAAACTCGAGCGAGTCATCGCGAAAATGTCGAAGAGCCTGAAGAACGTCATCAACCCCGACGACGTGATAAAAGAATTCGGCGCAGACTCCTGCCGCATGTACGAAATGTTCATGGGACCGCTCGAGGTGTCAAAACCATGGAACACCCAAGGTCTTATCGGCGTGAGCCGCTTCCTCGAGCGCGTATGGGCCCTTTCGGAACGAGCGATGACAGACGGTCCGATGAACGATCTCTCGTCACCCGAAAAGGCAGAACTCACCAAGGTATTGCACAAGACGATCAAAAAAGTTTCCGAAGATACCGCGACGATCAACTTCAATACGGCCATCAGCCAGATGATGATTTTCTCGAACGAACTCAGCCGTCACGATTCATTTCCGAAAAAACTCTGGGCGGAATTCGTAAAACTCCTCGCGCCGTATGCACCGCATCTCGGCGAGGAACTCTGGCAAAAACTCGGGAATACCGATACGATCGCCTACGTTGAATGGCCCGCGTTCGACCCGAGCCTGTGCGCGGACAATTCCTGCACCGTCGTCGTTCAGGTAAACGGAAAAATCCGCGACAAATTCGGGGTTGCTGTCGGCACAGCCAAAGCAGAGCTCGAAAAAGCGGCTCTCGCTTCGGAAGGCGCGATCAAATTCATGGAAGGAAAACAGGCAAAGAAAATAATCGTCGTTCAGGACAAGCTGGTCAATATCGTCGTCTGAGCGACACCGTGCGTCGCATGGCGCCGTGCGTCGCAAGGCGCCGTGCGTCGCAAGGCGCCGGGCGTCGCTTTATTATCGCGACTATTCCTTCGGTTCTTTTTTGCCCCGTACCGCAGTGAAAAGAATAAAGGCTCCGATCATGATAAGAGCCAACGGCACGATGAAATTATACTGTGCCACATGCACAAGCGCGCCCAGTATCATCACCAAAAACGAAGTCCCCGCGACGATGGACAGAATCGAAATTACAAAGAGGAGCCCTTTCGGTTTTCCCGAAAAAATATACAGCTGAAAAAGACCAACAGCGGTCGCGATGATATACACGGGCCACGTGTATTCCGAGAAGCGCCAACCGGTCGCGATCTCGAAAAAGAAAAGCATGCCTATGACCGTAAGTATGCCGCCGGGAACCAGAAGGGCCGGAGCCTTTCGGGTCGTGAACCATGTCGCCTCGAAACACAGTCCCGGAACCAGAACGAACAGGGGCCACAGATTTTCCATGCTGAAAAAATCAATTCTGAAAATCGAGCTGCAAAGCAAAACAAGACCGATTATCAGGCACAGGAGCCCCCAAAAAAGTTTATTACCCTTCACAATCACCGTGTTATCTCCGTTTTCCGCGCTCATGGTTATCCTCCAAAAATGTTGACTCAATATACAGTATACCCGCATATAACGGCCGGGAAAACCGGATTTATCACTCTGAAAGAATATTTTTTTATGTATCACAGGTTGACATTAGCACGAATAATAGTTAGATTTCGAACCATCATGAATCAAGAAAGCATCACCGAATCACTGACGAAAATTTTCAGCCTCAAGCATGTGCTGTTCAGCTCGTTCGATATCTCAAGCCTCGGCTTGGGCCTTAACCGGACGCAGGAACGCGTACTCATGATGGCATGGCATAAACGCGGAGCGCCGATGCAATTCCTGAGCAGGGAAGCAGGCCTTGAAAAAGGGTCGCTGACGACCGTGATCGATTCTCTTGAGAAACGGGGCTTGGTAATCAGAACGCGGGACGAAAGCGACCATCGTTCGCTTATCGTCACGCCGACCGCGGAAGGCAAGCGGCAGGCGCAAATGATAGAAACGCTTTTCCACGGACATGTGGGAGCTTTACTGGCAAAATTGACCAATGAAGAAGCAATTGAATTTGAAAAATCTGCAATAATCATCGCACGGCTTATCCCGAAACTGTCAGCTTGAGAAAAGGAATATACGAATGAAATCAAACGAATCAAGAATATACGTTCTTGCGGAAGCGCCCGTGCTTAGGGCAATTTTCACGATGGCCATGCCTGTCATGTTCGGCATGCTCATCCAGATTCTCTATAACATGGTCGACACTTTTTTTATCGGGAAACTGAACGACGTCAACCAGCTCGCCGCGTCGAATTTGGGCTTCCCCTTTTTCATGATCACCATGGCGATCGGCGGGATCATCGGCATCGGTTCCTCATCGGTGATCTCGCGATACATCGGCATGAAAAAGCTGAACGAAGCCGGCGACATCGTCGGCCTTTCCCTTTATCTTCTCCTGGCGATGGGAGTGGTGGTCACGGCGCTTTGTCTCGCGTTCATGGATCCCATACTCATGCTGTTGGGCGCGCACGGTGATGTCGTAGGCCCGACAAGGGGATACCTGACGCCACTCGTTATCGGCTCTTCAATCATCATGGCTAATTACGCGCTCGGCATCATGATCCGGTCGGAAGGCGCGCCGATGAATGCCATGGTTGGAATGCTGATCGGTTCCGTCACTAACATCATTCTAAACCCGATTATGATCTTCACATTCAAACTTGGAATCGCGGGCTCGGCATGGGCGACGGTCATAGCCAATACGGCAGGACTTTGCTGGTACATCTGGTGCTACGCGCGAAAATCGATGCTGAAAATTTCTCCGGGAAGACACGTATGGAAAACCGCATACCTGAAAGGAATATTGTCGATAGGAATTCCCTCCGGGCTCAATCAGGGACTTATGGCGCTCTCGGGCATCCTGACCAACAACCTCGCGGCGGCCTATGGCGCGACAATTCTCGCTTCCCTTGGAATCGCGTCCAAGGTTAACAGCATGATAATCCTTTTATTGATAGGACTTGCCGCCGGCTGCCAGCCTCTGTTCGGCTACAACTATGGCGCGAAAAACAAAGCAAGACTGATCAGCATTTTGAAAACCGCGATGATCGTCGCCGTCATTATGGGATTGGCAATGCTCGCGCTCTTCACGCTCGCGGGAAAACATCTCATCGCGATATTCTCGCCGATCCCGGAGGTCATCGAACAGGGACGTTTTATCCTGACCGCCGTTTCCTGCTCGGCTCCGATCATCGGTATTTTCATGATAACCATGAACTGCCTTCAGGCACTCGGCAAGGCAATTCCTTCGCTTATTCTTTCAACAGGCCGCCAAGGACTTTTTTATATTCCGATTCTTTTTATACTCAGCGCGACGTTCGGTTTTCACGGACTGGTCTTTACGCAGGCCATAGTCGACGTTCTTATGGTAATTACGGCGACAATCATGCTCCGCCACGTAATTAAAACCGACCCGCTTTTACACGCACAATAGTAAAAATATATCCAAAACCTATTGTCCTAAAGCTTTGCTTTATACTATTCTGGGGTACTTATGAACTACATCGATTTGAGAAGCGACACCGTTACCTGGCCCACCGACGATATGCGCACCGCAATGGCGAACGCACTTGTCGGGGATGATGTTTATGGAGACGATCCTACCGTCCGTGAACTTGAACTGTATGCAGCAAGCATCTCCGGAAAGGAAGCGGCTCTTTTTGTGCCGTCAGGAACGTTCGGCAACCAGCTTGCCCTCTTTACGCATTGCGGGCGAGGAACGGAAGTTATCCTCGATGAAAATTCGCACATTGTGCAGCATGAAGCCGGCGCACCGAGCATTATCGCAGGCGTGCAGCTTCGCACGATAGACTGCGGCAAAGGAATGCTCGAGGCCAATTCCGTGCTCGCTCGCATCCGCATGACCGCCGACATACACGAACCAAAAACAAGCCTGATATGCCTTGAAAACGCCCATTCAAACGGCAAGGTAATGAGCCTCCAAACCATGGAAGACATCAGACGCTGCGCGGACCGCAATCATTTGCCGATCCATCTTGACGGTGCTCGCCTTTTTAACGCCGCAGCGTCACTCGGCGTGCAGGCAAAGGACATTACCCAATACGTCGACTCCGTCATGTTCTGCCTCTCGAAGGGACTCTGCGCGCCCGTAGGCTCAATCCTTGCGGGAAACAGGAAGTTCATCGAGGAAGCGCGGGCCAAACGCAAGATCATGGGAGGAGGCTTGAGACAGGCGGGAATTCTCGCTGCCGCAGGGCTCATCGCTCTCAAGGAAATGCGGCTCCGACTCGACGCCGATCACGAGAACGCGAAAATCCTCGCTACGCGCCTTTCCGAAATTAAGGGAATTATCATCGACATAGCCGACGTGCAGATCAATATGGTATACTTTTCTCACGAGAAAAATCCGTCAATCGACAGCGAAGCCTTTATAGAATTCATGAAAGAAAAAGGGATTCTGGTAAACGCGTGCGACGGCGAATTCCGCTACCGCTTCGTTACCCATTTCTGGATCGATCGCGTGCATATCGAAAAAATAGTGCAAGCCGTACGGGATTTCTACGCATAGGAGCAATTGATGTCCGACCAAAACAGTCCGGATAGAACAGGACTCGTCCGCAAAGCCGCGATCATCGCGCTGGGCGGCAATCTCGTTCTGGCCTTGATGAAAATCGCGACAGGTTTTGCGACGGGCAGTCTTGCCGTTCTCGGCGACGGTATCGACTCGTCCACGGACGTCGCTATCGCGATCATGACTCTTGCGGTCGGCATATACATCAAGCAGCCTTCGGACAAGGAACATCCATGGGGACACCAGAGAGCGGAAACCATCGCGACCATCATCCTTGCGTTCATTATAATGATCGCCGGTTTTCAGCTCGCGCACTCGGCCTTCGACCAGCTTCGCAGCGGTATCGCGTCGGTAAAGCCGAACGCGATCGTGCTTGTCGTAACGGGCATTTCGATTATCGGTAAACTGCTTTTGGCCCTGAGCCAGTATGCGCTCGGAAAAAAATCCGGCAGCGCGATGATCATGGCGAACGCCAAAAACATGACCAACGACATCATCATCTCAAGCTCGGTCTTTATCGGCCTCGGCGCATCCCTTCTTTTAAAAATGCCCATCCTTGATCCGATAACGGCTTTTCTCGTCGGACTCTGGGTTATGAAATCCGCCGTCGGAATTTTCAGGGAACAGAACCTGGAGCTGATGGACGGAAACGCCGACAGCGAACTGTACAAATCCCTTTTCAGGGCTGTCAACTCGGTTCCCGGCGCGGGAAACCCCCATCGCGCGCGAATCCGCAAAATGGCCTCGGCATGGGATATCGACCTCGACATCGAGGTTGACGGAATGATGATCGTTTCCGACGCGCACGAAATAGCGGTAAAGGTAGAACGGGCGATTCGCGCGGAAATACCGTTCGTGTATGACATAATGGTGCATGTCGAGCCAACCGGAAACGGCGAGCAGGCAGAGCAATTCGGGCTATCCGCGAAGGACGTCGAGTAAGCTTGAGCTCTGAGCTCTGAGCTCTGAGCTCTGAGCTCAGTTCGACTTTTTCCAGGCGTCAATAAATTCCATCATATATTGCTGTACGTCGCCGAACCACTCTTTTTGAAATGCTGCGGCCTCAACTCCGATAAACCGGTAATGCCAGCACTCCCATCGATAGCCGGTAATTTTTTCATAGCCTTCCGGAAACGAAAGAGACCACCCGTATTTCCAGGCATTCTGAGCGAGCCACTTTCCCGCTTTCGTCCCGGCAAAGTCGTCCGTGATCGAACCAAAGTCCACGGCGCAGCCCGTTTGGTGCTGACTCGTCCCGGGACGCGCGGACTCGCGGTCCGCGGCGGCCTGCCCCATCTCCTTCACGTTCCTCTCGTAAACTATTTTTTGATAATCGTATGAGCGATAGGACGAGCTGGCGGCAAGGGACACGCCGTCTTTTTTCGCCGCAAGGGCCAAGCGGTCGAGTCCTGCCTCGACCGGGCGCCTCAGGGATAAGCCTGCCTTGCCCACGACATAGGTCCTTCCTCCTCCAAGCGCAACAAGGTCAGGCGGGACAAACCCCGCGGGCAATGGATGCGTTTTGTCAACGAGAGCAAGGAGCCCGTCTTTGTCGGAAGCGATCAGCGCCTCAATTGCGGGCATAAACTCATCGCGCTCCGCGTTGATCCGGTCGATCAGTTTTTTGGGGATAGAGGCTGGCGCGGTAAAAGTCCGCTCGGAATATAGGGCAGCGCAAGAAAAGGCCAATATAAAAAAAGCGCACACGCGTTTCATTTGGAAAAATCCTTAATGGCCCATCCGCGTTTTTTCGCGATCCGCCGCAGCTTAAAGTCGGGATTCGCCGCAACGGGGTATCCTACCAATTCAAGAAGAGGCAGGTCATGCACGCTGTCCGAATAGAAGGAGCAGCGCTGGACGTCCGTGCCGTTTTTCTGCACGAAGGATTTGATGATGCTGCATTTGTAGCGCGAATACACCGGAACGCCGATAAGCTTTCCGTCAAAGATTCCGTCGGTATAGGCAAACTGGGTTGCGACAATATCCGATGCGCTTATACCGCAATATTGCGCAAGCGGATAGACGGCCTCGAAAGGCGTCGAGGTCGCAAGAATGACGCGAATGCCCTGCCTTGCGAGAACTTCTATTTCTTTCACGGCGCCGGGATACAGGTTTTTTTTCAGGTACCGTTCGAATGCCTCGCGCGCGATATTTTCGAATTCAACGCGCGTCACGCCAAATAGTTTCGGCAGGCTGAACTCGTAGAGAAAATCCATTTTAAGGTTGAAGAGCCGGTAAAAGATAAAAAGAATCGGCGCGCCCAGGAGATACCACCATTTGATATATCCGCGGCGCATGCAAATCAGGATAAACGCAAGAGCGGTCGCCCGCCGACTTATCGTATGATCCACGTCAAAAAATGCGATTTCTTCCCGTTGCATGATAATTACAGAATAATGATTATAGAACTCTTGAACAAGCCCTTTTTGTAATGTATATCCGAGGCGAGATTTCTGCACATGCGCAAGCCCAAGCCCCGATACCGGAGAGACTTGACGTCGTAGTGGGGATTCGTAGTGTCCAGCGCATTGAGCATCTTGCCGAAATTTTTCGTGCTGTATTTCAGGATGAGCGTTATGCGCGCTTTTATCTTCCGCACGGTTATCGAAACCTCGCCGCATAAACCATGCACGCTGTGGATGACGATATTATCGAAAAATTCGGTTGCAAGAAGTTTTGCCCTGTTCATTTCATTCCCGTCGAGAAACAGGCATCCTGATATAAAATTTTCAAGAACAATAAGATTCGAAAGGTCAGTCGTCAGGACAATACCGCGCTGTGCATTCATGACCTGTATCAAACAACCTCGGTCAAAGAATAAATAACCGTGAACATTTCGCTGAAACCGGTGGACTCAATCGCGAGGCGAACCACCTCCGAGGGCTTCATGACATACAGTTTATTGCCCGTTTCCTCTCCGTCGTCAAGCGCGGACATAAGAACGCCAAGGCCGGAAGAGGAAAGATTGGTAACGCGCGAAAGATCAAGGACGAGATTAGTCTGCTTGATAAGCGCGTAGACCTTCGCCTGAAATTCGGTATAGGTATATGAATTGATAGTTCCGGAAACCTCAAGAAGGACGTAATTCGAACCGTTTTTTTCGACGATCGCTATGTTTTCCATCTGCCACCCCTATTTGGAAAGATACTTGAATACCAGCACCGAGATATCGTCTTCGAGCTCTCGCGAGACGAAGTCCGAAAGATTGTCGCACAAAAACTGCGCCATGCGGCTCGCGGGATACGAACGGTTGTCCAAAAGCATGCGCTGAACGCGATCCTTGCCGAATCTCTCGCCGCGCAGGTTAGTCGAATCTACGAGACCGTCCGTCGTCATCAAGATAATATCCTGCGCGTTAAGCACGATCTTCTTGACCTTGAGGTATTTTCCGATATCCCTTACGAAACCAAGGATCTTGCCGTCGCCCTGAATCTCGATCGCGTTATTGTAGGCCGCAGTATACAGAAACATAGCAGGAACGCCGCAGTTGATATAATACATAACGTTGGTCTCAAAATCCATCAAGCCAAAAACGCCCGCGAAAAAAGTTCCCTTCGGAAGGTTGTTCTTGATAAACAGATTGACCTTTACGACCAGCTGCTTGAAGTCACCCGTTTCGGAAAGAAAGGTTCGAAGCACCGATTTAAGAATGACCATCGACATGCTGGCATTGAGTCCCTTTCCCGACACGTCTCCCATCACGAACAGATACTTGTCGTCCCCGAGTTTGATGAAGTCGATAAAGTCGCCCCCAAGCTTGCGCGCCGACTTTGTTATAAAATCGACATCAACCTTCGGATGGTTTATGCGGTCAATGTTTTCCTGAATCGACGTGATGATCTGGCCCGAATACTCGATCTCGCGGTCAACGGTAAGCACGACCGCCTCGTTCGCGATGTTCTTGAGATAATACATGACAAGGAAGAAATTCGAATAGAGTTTTGCGAGAACGGTATAATCATAATCGGTATAATCCGAACCGCGTTTCTTGGGACCAAGCAGAATGAGACCGACGATGCGATGCCCCTCGCGTAAAATCATTAGCGCGTCAGCCCGGGTAATATCGAATATTTTCAATAAGTCGGCTTTATAATCGGCATATGCGTGTTTCGTGATCGCCTGCGTTTTCAGGACTATCGACTCGTTTCTTCCGAGAATAAAGTCTATAGCCTTGTTCTCCGACGAAATTTCGTTTTTTGCCCCCGTCGAGGAAAAAACCGTTATCAGTTTTCCCTTGTCGTCCGAAACCAGAATGTCAACGTAGGCGCACTCGACGTATTCCTTGAGCAATGCAACGGTCTTGTTGACGACCTCGGTTCCGCCCGACGTATAGTCAAGCGAATCAAGGCCCGCTTCAAGATCGAACTCGTATTCGGACCCGATGCGCACATACCGGCCCAGAAACTTTGCGACAGTGCCCCTGAAATAGAGAAGCAGAATCGCGATAACCCCAAGTACGACGGAAGCGGCGATCTTTGACGGGACAATCTCGATCACGATTACCGACAAAAGGGCCGCGACTATGCTGAACAGAAGGCCCAGCAGTGCAAAGCTTATGATATTCGCGGCGATCAGCGCCTTGTCAAAAAGAGTGGTGATCGTCGATATCTGGAACACGAGAACGATCATGACGGCAAGACCGAACGGAACAAGGGGCATTATCCAGAAATACTGAAGCGCGAAGCGGAACAACAGGAACGAAACGCCAAGACCTATAATCATCGATACCGAAATCAAAAGGAGCTGTTGCCGGTAAATCCGGCTCTGAAGCCCGAGCGCGCGGAAAAAAACAACCAGTATCGATAATCCGGGGAGTCCGTACAAATAAACGTACGTGAACAGCGACAGACTTTTCATGCGGCCAAACAGAAAAGCGGAGTCAAAGCTGAAACCGGATCCACCGAGCCAGGTGATGGAAATATCCCCTCCAAAAACCAGATACGCGCCAAAGACAAAAACAAAAAATATCAGAACGCTGACAACTCTGTTCTTGGAAAAATACGGAACTATAAAGGCATATTGCAGCAGAGTGACAGTGAACAGGGCTATGCAGGAGAGCCCTACCTTAAACGCTATCCCGCCCAACAGTGGATTTGCCGCATACAGCAAATTAATCCCCAGTCCCATCGTCAGCGCGATGAAAGCGGCATTCATGGTCATGCCGGTAAAAACGCTTCCGTTCTTGTCAGTATGGGAGTCGAGAAAGTACGAGAAAATCATAAGGAAAACAGCCAGACTATAGGTGAAAAAAAGCAGACTCATGATTACTCCTCGATCTTCGCAACGAGCATCGTCACGTCGTCGCGCAGTTTTTTGTCGCCATTGTACGACAAAACCAGTTCGGCAATATCGTTGATGAAATGACGGGCCGCCTTGTGCGCGCTGTTCCTGACCGTATTTATATAGAGTTCGGTATCCCCGAGCTCAACGCCCGATGAGTCCATGACTTCAGAAACTCCGTCCGAGGCCATCAACACGACATCGCCGCGGTAGAGCGGCATTTCTTCCTGCTTGATCTCGTCGAGATCGATAATTCCGACAAGACTGCAATTCGAGCCAAGAGGCTTGATCTTATAGCCGTCCGGCGCGCGGGTGATGATGAGCGGATCGGCCATGGACGCGTTCACATACCTGATTTTCATTGCCTTGGTGTCGATGATGCCGATGAACAGAACCGAGTATTTATCCTGCAAATGCATCGATTTGATTGCGGTATCGATAGCGCGGATAACGCCGGGGAGATCTTCCTTGTTTTCGATGATTTTAACGGTATTGACTATAACTCCCATAATGAGCGCGGAAGCGAGCCCCTTGCCGGAAACGTCGCCGAGAAGGAAAAATGTGCGGTTCTCGTCGATCGGGATGATATCGTAATAGTCACCGGAGACATTGACCAGCGGACGGAAATAAGCGGCAACGTCGACGCCCTTGAGTTGCGGCATTTCCTGGGGAAGGAACGACATTTGCGTCTGCGCGACCATGTCCCATTCCTTCGAAAGTTCCGAAATTGCAGTCAACTGGGTAATCGTTTTGGTCCGTTTGTGGAAATTGCAAAATTCGTACTGCATTGTCTGGAAAATGCTTTCCTCAAAAACCTTCATGTATCGGCACAACACATACAAATGCATTTTACCGAACACGAGAAAAAAACCCCGGCCGGTTTTGAAGTCCGAAACGAGACCCAGATTCTCGTCAATCAGATAAAACCCTTCAGGCCAGGACTCGGGAAAATTGCGGGAAAGAAGCTCGAGCGTATTGGGATCAGTAGCAATTTGAGTGGGGCTGTTATAGATAACGTACGTGTTCTCCGAATTGACGTACAGTGCAGAACTGTCGGCATCATGCTCAAGTACGGATTGAATCGAATCGATCAAATCCTCAACCGTATATGAAAACCTGAGCCGATCGACGAAATGAACGAGCAAACGCGTGTCGTTTACATGAAAAACAATATGCTCAAGTCGCGTCCAGACTGCCTTCGTCAATAATGATGCCGATGTCGCGACGATGAAAAATACAATTGCCGCCGAGACAAACCTTCCCAAAATGGAAAATTGGGGAATGACAAGATACATAAAGAAGGAAAAAACCAACCCGACGAATACATCGATAGCCAGCCGAGAAAGCTGTTTTTGGGACTGAATCATCCGTGTACCTCACAAACAATCAATATGTTAGCATATTTTTATCGATTTGAGAATAAAAAAACAGGAATTGCCGGGGCAACGCCTGTTTTCATACGTGATTGGTGCATTTTCAGACTGATAATCAGGAATGCAATTCGGCAAGCGGCATCGGCAGGGGCGAAACATCCTCGCCCTCGAGACGTGCAACTTCTTCGAGAAGAGTTTTCGCCTTCGACGAAAGTTTGGTCGGTACATGGACAATCATCTTGATATAGAGATCACCGGCCTTTCCATTCGCGTTCGGAAC
>Ga0302289_1000504_pt1 | contig 16620 bp, 19 predicted proteins | sample III_Fen_N1_2_FD_194552 | JGI IMG/M metagenome (GOLD analysis project Ga0302289, IMG submission 194552) | Peat permafrost microbial communities from Stordalen Mire near Abisko, Sweden - III_Fen_N1_2 | ecosystem: Environmental > Terrestrial > Soil > Wetlands > Permafrost | place: Sweden: Abisko... | reverse complement strand
CAAATTTACGGAACACACCACGGGGGCGACCCGTTAAAGCGCAACGATTGCGCTGGCGTGCAGGGCTGGAATTCCGGGGCAACAATTGAAGCTTCAGTCGAGCATCCATACGCTCTTCTTCAGACAGCTTCACATTGTTGATGATTGCGAACAGAGCTTCGCGCTTGGCGGCAAATTTCGCCACCATTGCAGCACGCTTAGCTTCACGGTTCTTAAGTGCAAGTTTCGCCATGGTTCCCTCAGCTCTTGAAGGGGAATTTGAAAGCGCCAAGCAGAGCCTTGGCCTCTTCATCGGTTTTGGCAGTGGTGGTAATACTGATATTCATACCACGCAGCGCATCGATTTTGTCGTACTCAATTTCGGGGAAAATAATCTGCTCTTTCACACCGACGTTGTAGTTGCCGCGACCGTCAAAACCCTTGCCACCCACGCCACGAAAGTCGCGAACACGGGGCAGTGCGATGGTAATGAAACGATCAAGGAACTCAAACATGTGAGTGCCGCGCAAAGTCACCATGCAACCAATCGGGTAGCCTTCGCGAATCTTGAAGCCGGCAATAGCCTTGCGAGCAACAGTAACCACTGGTTTTTGACCAGCAATCTTTGTCATATCGCCAACAGCATTTTCCAGAACTTTTTTGTCACCAACCGCTTCACCGACACCCATATTCAAGGTGATCTTGGTAATGCGGGGGACTTCCATAGGGGACTTGTAACCGAACTTCTCACGAAGCTCAGCAACAACCTTTTCTTTATAAAAATCTTGCAAGCGCGCCATGATGACCCCTTACGCGTCCACTACTTCGCCATTGGACTTGAATACCCGCACTTTGCGGCCATCGTCGAGTTGCTTGAAGCCAACGCGATCAGCCTTCTGTGTAGCAGGATTAAACAAGCCAATATTGGATACATGAATCGGCATCTCTTTTTCGATGATGCCACCAGGCAAACCCTTCATGGGATTGGGACGAGCATGTTTCTTGACGCGATTGATGCCTTCAACGACAACATGTTCATCATCGACGCGCTGCACTACCGCACCGCGCTTGCCCTTGTCCTTACCAGTAAGAACAACTACGCTATCGCCCTTGCGAATCTTAGCCATGGACAAAACCTCAGAGAACTTCAGGAGCAAGAGACACAATCTTCATGAAGCGCTCATTACGCAATTCACGCGTAACAGGCCCGAAGATGCGAGTGCCAATAGGCTCCAGCTTGTTGTTGAGGAGCACCGCTGCGTTGCCATCAAACTTAACCAGCGAGCCATCAGGACGACGCACACCCTTGGCAGTACGAACCACCACGGCGCTGTAAACTTCGCCCTTCTTAACACGGCCACGAGGTGCCGCATCCTTAATACTCACCTTGATGATGTCGCCAATTCCGGCATAACGGCGCTTAGAGCCGCCCAACACCTTGATGCACATTACCGAACGCGCGCCAGTATTATCGGCGACGTCGAGTATCGACTGCATTTGGATCATTTCAATCTCTCCAACTTAACCCGCACAATGATCATTGCGCAGCCAGTCTTGGAACCCGTTCGGGTAGGAAGGCCAACCAGAATCTGGTCAACCCAGGAAAAGAGGCGGGATTTTATAACCCCGCTCTTTCTCCGTCAACTACTTTTGCATAATTATTTACTGAAAAGCTCAGTAAATAATTAAACAGCGCGTGCCTTTTCAAGAACCTTAGCAACACGCCAAGCTTTAGTTTTGGAAATTGGAGCGCACTCAACGATCTGAACCAGATCGCCATCATTCGCTTCCAGGCCCTCGACGTGAGCATGGTATTTCTTGGAGCGGATCATTACCTTGCCGATCACAGGGTGCTTAACCCGGCGCTCAACCAAAACTGTAACGGTCTTGTCCATCTTGTCGCTGACTACGCGCCCTTGCAGGGAACGGCCAGCAGATTCTTTGGCTTCAGTCATTTGGCCGCCGCCTTTTCACGTTGAATTGTCTTAACGCGCGCAATATCCTTGCGCACCTTACCCAACTGGCTGGTATTACTCAGCTGCTGAGTTGCCACCTGCATGCGCAGGGAGAACTGGGCCTTACGCAGGTCCAGAACTTCCTTTTGCAATTCGGCGTCATTTTTTTGCCTAAGTTCACTGGCTTTCATGTCTTACCCCAAATGGCGAGTCACGAAGGTGGTTTCCAGGGGCAGCTTGGCTGCTGCAAGGCGGAACGCCTCGCGAGCCAACACCTCGTCCACACCGTCCATCTCGTAGAGAATCTTACCGGGCTGAATTTCAGCCACCCAATATTCAGGAGAACCCTTACCGTTACCCATACGAACTTCGGCAGGCTTCTTGGAAATGGGTTTATCCGGGAAAATACGAATCCAGATACGACCGCCCCGCTTGATGTGACGGGTCATAGCACGACGAGCAGCTTCAATCTGGCGGGCTGTAAGACGGCCACGACCAATGGCTTTGAGACCATATTCGCCGAAGCTCACCTTTGCACCACGAGTTGCCAGACCAGTATTGCGGCCCTTCTGTTCCTTACGGTACTTTCTGCGTGAGGGTTGCAGCATCCCTGATTACTCCTTACCTTCTGCGGGAGCAGCAGGCTTGCGTACGCGCTTCACGCCAGCCTTGTCAGCTTCTCCCTCGGCCTTGCGCACAGTGCGCTTGGGCTTCTCGCCATCAGCGGGCTTGGCTGCACGACGGGGCTTCTTGGCATCGTCTGCATTCACGTCCGCACCGGCGGGTTGTTCATTCTTACCAACGATCTCACCCTTGAACACCCAGACCTTGATACCAATGATGCCGTAGGTAGTCTTAGCTTCGGATGTCCCGTAGTCGATATCAGCGCGCAGTGTATGAAGTGGAACGCGACCTTCGCGATACCACTCAGTACGAGCAATTTCAGCGCCATTAAGACGGCCAGAGCTCATGATCTTGATGCCTTGAGCGCCGAGGCGCATAGCATTTTGCATAGCGCGCTTCATGGCACGACGGAACATGATCCGCTTTTCCAGCTGCTGAGCGATGGAATCAGCAATCAGCTGAGAATCTAGCTCGGGCTTGCGGATTTCTTCGATGTTCACATGAACGGGAACACCCATGCGCTTTTGCAGCTCAGACTTGAGCAGTTCGATATCTTCGCCTTTTTTACCAATCACAACGCCCGGACGAGCACTGAAAATAGTTACTTTGGCGTTCTTGGCAGGGCGTTCGATGACCACACGGCCAACGGAAGCATGAGCAAGCTTTTTCTTCAGGTAATCGCGAACTTCAATATCTTCCTTCAGCATCTGAGGAAAGTTCTTGGAATTGGCATACCAACGGGAGGCCCAGTCACGAGTGACTGCAAGGCGGAACCCGGTCGGATGAATCTTCTGTCCCATAACGGCTCCTTAATTCCCGACAGTCACATAAATGTGACAAGTGGGCTTAATGATGCGATTGCCACGGCCCTTGGCTCGAGCGGTGAAGCGCTTCAGCACTTCACCCTTTTCCACGTAGATGCGAGTGACCTTGAGAGTATCAATGTCAGCGCCATCATTGTGTTCGGCATTGGCAATAGCAGACTCCAGCACCTTCTTAATGATGCCAGCACCTTTTTTCGGGCTGAAAGCTAGAACATTGAGCGCTTGATCTACGGTTTTACCGCGGACCAGATCGGCTACCAGACGGCCCTTTTGGGCAGAGAGGCGAACGCCGCGCAGGATTGCATTGGTTTCCATCATCGCTCCTTACTTCTTGCCCTGGGCCTTCTTCGCGCCGACGTGACCCTTGAAGGTACGCGTCAGAGCGAATTCGCCCAGTTTGTGGCCAACCATGTTTTCAGACACATAGACAGGGATGTGCTGCTTGCCGTTATGAACAGCAATAGTCAGTCCGACAAAATCAGGAAGCACCGTGGAACGGCGGGACCAGGTCTTGATAGGACGCTTGTCGTTACCCGTACGAGCTGCCTCAACCTTCTTGATCAGATGGCTGTCGACAAACGGGCCTTTTTTGATTGAACGTGCCATGGTTGCCTCTTATCGCTTATGACGACGCTGAACGATCATCACGTCAGTGCGCTTGTTGTTGCGGGTACGGTAGCCCTTAGCAGGAGTACCCCAGGGGCTGACGGGAACGCGACCTTCACCAGTACGACCTTCACCACCACCGTGGGGGTGATCAACCGGGTTCATCGCAGTACCGCGAACGGTAGGACGAATACCACGCCAACGCTGAGCACCGGCTTTACCGATCTTGCGCAGGCTATTTTCTTCGTTACCTACTTCGCCAATGGTGGCGCGGCATTCAACGTGAATGCGGCGAATTTCACCGGAACGCAAGCGAACCTGAGCGTAAGTGCCTTCACGAGCCAGCAACTGAACGGATGTACCAGCAGAGCGAGCGATCTGAGCACCTTTACCAGGAGTCAGTTCGATGCAGTGAATGGTAGTACCCACGGGAATGTTGCGGATGGGCAGCGCGTTGCCAGACTTGATCGGAGCTTCGGAACCACTGACCACTTCCTGACCAACGACCATGCCCTTGGTGGCAATGATGTAGCGACGCTCACCGTCGGCATACAGCACCAGTGCCAAATGGGCGGTGCGGTTAGGATCGTATTCGAGACGCTCAACCTTGCCAACGATACCGTCTTTGTTGCGACGGAAATCGACGACCCGATAGTGCTGCTTGTGACCGCCACCTTGGTGGCGAACAGTAATACGGCCATGAGCATTACGACCAGCCTTGCTTGTCTTTTTCTCAACCAGTGCAGCAAGGGGCTTACCCTTGTGCAGATGAGCATTGACAACCTTGACTACACCGCGACGCCCCGGGGAAGTCGGTTTAACTTTAACGAGTGCCATTTAAGCAGCCCCCCCTTCAGCAAAATTGATTTCCTGACCGGGTTGCAGGCATACATAAGCCTTCTTGGTGTTGCTGCGACGGCCAAAACTGCGACCGAAGCGCTTCGCCTTACCCTTAAGCGTGGAAACCTGAACAGACTTGACCTGAACCTTGAACAGAAGCTCCACAGCAGCCTTGATTTCAGGCTTGGTGGCATCCGGCGTAACAATGAACACAACCTGTTCATTCTTATCGGCAATCATGGTGGCCTTTTCGGAAATCTGGGGCGCTACCAGAACTTGCAGCAAGCGCTCTTGATTGAAGTTACTCATGCCAGAATTTCCTCCAACTTGGCCACAGCAGCCTTGGTGATCAGGACCTTAGGGAAACGCACCAAGGAAACCGGATCGGCCTGATGGGCTTCAACGACAAGCACATTCGGCAGATTGCGGGCAGCAAGGAAAAGATTGTCATCAAGACCGTCGGTAATAACCATAACGGAGTCGATGCCCATACCCTTCAGCTTTTGCGCAACCAGCTTAGTTTTGGGCGCCTCAACAGTGAAGCTTTCAACCACAACCAAGCGATCTTCACGAGCCAACTGGGAAAGAATTGCAGCCAGGCCAGCACGGTACATTTTCCGATTGACCTTCTGAGAGAAGTTCTCCTCAGGAGTATTCGGGAATGTGCGGCCGCCACCACGCCACAAGGGCGAAGAAGACATACCAGCACGGGCACGGCCCGTACCCTTTTGACGCCAAGGCTTCTTGGTGGTGTGGCGAACTTCTTCGCGGTCTTTTTGCTTGCGATTGCCAGAGCGGGCGTTAGCCTGATAGGCAACAACAACCTGATGAACCAGCGCTTCGTTGAAGTCACGGCCAAACAGCGTGTCAGAAGCAGAAACCGTAGAAGCCTGCTGACCCTGTTCGTTAATTAGTTTGAGTTCCATGGCTTCTCCTTAGGCCTTGACTGCGGGCTTGACGACCACGTCACCGCCCTTGGCACCGGGCACTGCGCCCTTGACCAACAGCAGCTGACGGGACTCATCCACACGCACAACTTCAAGGTTCTGAGTTGTACACGCAGCATCCCCCAAGTGACCGGCCATGCGCTTACCCGGGAATACTCGACCGGGATCTTGCGCCATACCAATGGAGCCAGGGGAATTATGGGAAATGGAGTTACCGTGACTCGCCCGGTTGGAAGAGAAGTTGTGGCGCTTGATCGCACCAGCAAAACCTTTACCGATGGACGTGCCACTGATATCCACTTTTTGACCCGGCTGAAAAATAGTTGCCGCAATCACGTCACCAGCCTTGAAGCCGGAGAGCTGATCTTGCGCAACACGGAATTCCTTTGACACTTCGCCAGCTTCAACGCCTGCCTTAGCCAAGTGACCGGCTGCAGCTTTGTTGACACGACTGGCACGACGCTTACCGAAGGTAACTTGAACAGCAGAATAGCCATCCACTTCGGGCGTCTTGATTTGCGTGACGCGATTATTCGACACATCGAGCACTGTGACGGGGATGGATGTGCCATCCTCGGCAAAGATACGCGTCATGCCGACCTTGCGTCCTACAAGGCCTAGACTCATTTTTTTCTCCTAAACCCCGGCTACGATTGGCCGGGCCCGTTACAAAGTGACTTGCGCCACCAAAAGCTTTGCCCCGCCAAATGGCGAGGCAAAATTAATTACTGCAGCTTGATTTCAACATCAACACCAGCAGGCAAATCCAGCTTCATCAAGGCATCCACTGTCTTATCAGTAGGATCAATGATGTCCATCAAGCGCAGATGGGTGCGGATTTCAAACTGGTCGCGAGATGTTTTGTTCACGTGCGGGGAACGCAGCACATTGAACCGCTCGATGCGAGTGGGCAGAGGCACGGGGCCGCGCACGACAGCACCGGTGCGCTTAGCCGTATCGACGATCTCAAGAGCGGACTGGTCGATCAACTTGTAATCGAAGGCCTTGAGGCGGATACGAATTTTCTGGTTTTGCATGAATCTTCCTTAAAGAGCGATTCACCTTGGAACATTAACCAAGGCGCGAAAAGGGCGGCACTATACCGCCCTTTTCCTCGTATTGCAACTTTTACTGAGGTTTACTCGATGATCTTAGCAACGACGCCGGCGCCGACGGTACGACCGCCTTCACGGATGGCGAAGCGCAGACCTTCTTCCATGGCGATCGGGCAGATCAACTTGACGGTGATCGATACGTTGTCACCAGGCATCACCATTTCAGTGCCTTCAGGCAATGTGATGGCGCCAGTCACGTCAGTGGTACGGAAGTAGAACTGAGGACGGTAGTTGGCGAAGAAAGGCGTATGACGACCACCTTCGTCCTTGGACAGGACGTAGATTTCGCCAGTGAAGTGGGTGTGGGGCGTGATGGAGCCGGGCTTGCACAGCACTTGACCACGTTCAACTTCTTCACGCTTGGTGCCACGCAACAGGACGCCGACGTTGTCACCGGCTTGACCTTGATCCAGCAGCTTGCGGAACATTTCAACACCGGTACAAGTGGTCTTGACGGTGGGCTTGATACCAACGATTTCGATTTCTTCGCCGACTTTGACGATGCCGCGCTCGACACGACCAGTCACAACAGTACCGCGACCAGAGATGGAGAATACGTCTTCGATAGGCAGCAGGAAGGGCAGATCGACGGCACGCTCAGGCGTGGGGATGTAGCTGTCGAGGGCATCGGCCAGACGGAAGATGGCGGGTTCGCCGATTTCGGACTGGTCGCCTTCGAGGGCCTTGAGAGCGGAGCCCTTGATGATTGGCACGTCGTCGCCAGGAAAGTCGTACTTGGACAGAAGTTCGCGAACTTCCATTTCAACGAGTTCCAGCAGTTCGGCGTCATCCACCATGTCACACTTGTTCAGGAAGACGATGATGTAGGGAACGCCAACCTGACGGGCCAGCAGGATGTGCTCGCGAGTCTGGGGCATGGGGCCGTCAGCAGCAGAACAGACCAGAATGGCGCCGTCCATCTGGGCAGCACCAGTAATCATGTTCTTCACATAGTCGGCGTGACCCGGGCAATCTACGTGGGCGTAGTGACGGGTTTGTGTTTCGTATTCGACGTGGGCGGTATTAATGGTAATACCACGGGCCTTTTCTTCGGGCGCTGCGTCAATTTGGTCGTAAGCCTTGGCTTCACCACCAAACTTGCGGGACAGCACGGTCGTGATCGCTGCAGTCAGCGTGGTCTTGCCGTGGTCAACGTGTCCAATCGTGCCGACGTTTACGTGCGGCTTCGTACGTTCAAACTTGCCTTTTGCCATTTCAATCTTCCTTTAAAGAGCTAATTATTTCTTGTTAATAACTGCGTCAGCGACGTTCTTCGGCGCTTCGGAGTAATGCTTAAATTCCATGGAGTAAGTCGCACGGCCTTGTGACAGGGAACGCACAGAGGTGGCATAACCGAACATTTCGGCCAGGGGCACTTCAGCACGAACCAGCTTCAAGCCGCCAGGGCTATCTTCCATACCCTGCACGATACCGCGACGGGATGAAAGGTCACCCATGACGTTACCCATGTAATCTTCAGGGGTTTCAACTTCAACCGCCATCATGGGCTCCAGCAGAACAGGACTGGCTTTACGCATTGCGTCCTTGAAAGCCATGGAAGCAGCCATCTTGAAGGCGTTTTCGTTGGAGTCAACGTCGTGGTAAGAACCATCAAACAAGGTGACCTTAACATCAACAACCGGGAAGCCAGCCAACACGCCGTTAGGCAGAGTTTCCTGCAGACCCTTGTCAACAGCAGGGATGTATTCGCGAGGCACCGTACCGCCCTTGATGGCATCAACGAATTCATAACCCTTACCGGTTTCATTCGGCTCGAGCTTGATCCACACGTGACCGTACTGACCACGACCACCGGACTGCTTGACGAACTTTCCTTCCTGCTCGACAGACTTGCGGATAGCTTCACGGTACGCCACTTGAGGAGCACCAACGTTAGCTTCCACATTGAATTCGCGACGCATCCGGTCCACGATGATGTCAAGGTGCAACTCACCCATACCAGAGATGATGGTCTGACCCGACTCTTCGTCAGTGCGAACACGGAATGAAGGATCTTCCTGAGCCAGGCGGCCAAGAGCGATACCCATCTTTTCCTGGTCAGCTTTGGTCTTGGGCTCAACAGCCACGTGAATCACAGGCTCAGGGAAAATCATGCGCTCAAGGATGATGGGCGCATCAGGATCACACAAAGTTTCACCTGTGGTCACTTCTTTCAAGCCAACACAAGCGGCGATGTCGCCAGCCAGCACTTCCTTGATTTCTTCGCGGTTGTTGGCGTGCATCTGAAGAATACGGCCAACACGATCCTTCTTGCCTCGGATTGAGTTGTAAACCGTCGCACCAGACAGCATCACACCAGAGTAAACGCGGATGAAAGTCAGCTGACCAACAAATGGGTCAGTCATCAGCTTGAATGCCAGCGCGGAGAACTTTTCGTTGTCATCAGCACGGCGGCTGACCTCGTTATCCCGCTCATCCACACCCGTAACAGGGGGGATATCAACAGGAGAGGGCAGGAATTCAACAACCGCATCCAGCATGCGCTGAACACCCTTATTCTTAAAGGCAGAACCACAAAGCATCGGCTGAATTTCACAAGCCAGCGTGCGCTGACGCAGACCTTGCTTGATCTTTTCTTCAGTCAACTCACCAGCTTCAAGATACTCATTCATGAGCTCTTCAGAAGCTTCGGCAGCAGCCTCAACCATTTGCTCACGCCAAGTATTGGCCGTCTCCACCAGTTCCGCAGGAATTTCACCATAAGTGAACTTCATGCCTTGAGAAGCCTCATCCCAAATGATGGCCTTCATCTTGATCAGATCAACCACGCCTGTAAATGTATCTTCGGCGCCGATTGGAATAACGATGGGCACAGGACTAGCCTTCAGACGAGTCTTCATTTGCTCCACGACTTTGAAGAAGTTGGCACCAGAACGGTCCATCTTGTTCACAAAGGCGAGACGAGGAACCTTGTACTTAGTAGCCTGACGCCACACAGTTTCAGACTGAGGCTGCACGCCACCCACAGCACAGTAGACCATGCAAGCACCATCGAGCACGCGCATGGAACGCTCGACTTCAATCGTAAAGTCAACGTGTCCCGGGGTGTCAATGATGTTGAAGCGATGCTCAGGGAGACTGCTGTCCATCCCCTTCCAGAAACAGGTGGTCGCAGCAGAGGTAATCGTGATACCACGCTCCTGCTCCTGCTCCATCCAGTCCATGGTGGCCGCGCCATCATGAACTTCACCAATCTTATGGTTCACACCGGTGTAGTAAAGAATACGCTCGGTAGTGGTGGTCTTACCCGCGTCAATGTGTGCGGAGATGCCGATATTGCGATAGCGCTCAATAGGAGTCTTACGGGCCACTTGGATTTCCTGCCTTATCTAAGCCAAACCGCCATGGTCCCGTATGAGCGGGAAACCAGGGCGGCGGGCGGGGCTACTGTGAAACTGCGCAACACCGACAAGCGGCGCAGCACAGCACTTAATACATCAGAAGCGGAAGTGCGAGAACGCCTTGTTCGCTTCAGCCATACGGTGAACTTCTTCACGCTTCTTCATGGCAGCGCCGCGACCTTCAGCAGCCTCCAGCAGCTCATTGGCCAAACGCTGACCCATGGACTTCTCGGAACGCTTGCGGGCAGCTTCGCGCAACCAACGCATGGACAAAGCCAAACGACGGGAAGGACGAACTTCAACAGGCACTTGATAGTTAGCACCACCCACGCGACGGCTCTTGACCTCAACGATGGGCTTGATGTTGTTAATGGCCAGACCAAAGACTTCCAACGGATCCTTGCCACTCTTGCTTTGAATCTGCTCAAAGGCACCATAAATGATGCGTTCTGCAACGGCTTTCTTGCCGCCAGTCATCAAAACATTAACGAATTTGGAGACTTCCACATTCCCAAATTTGGGATCGGGAAGAATCTCGCGCTTAGGGACTTCACGACGACGAGGCATGTTCTACTCCTGATTAAGCAGCCTTGGGCCGCTTTGCACCGTACTTGGAACGGGATTGCTTACGATCCTTAACACCCTGGGTATCCAGACTGCCGCGGACGATGTGATAACGCACACCAGGCAAATCCTTAACACGACCACCGCGAATCAGCACCACAGAGTGCTCTTGCAGATTGTGGCCTTCACCGCCGATGTAGGAGATGACCTCGAAGCCGTTAGTCAGACGAACCTTGGCCACTTTACGCAGCGCAGAGTTAGGCTTCTTAGGCGTCGTGGTATAGACACGGGTACATACACCGCGCTTGGCGGGGCAATTGGCAAGTGCAGGCACTTTGCTCTTGGTGATGGGAGCCTTGCGGCCCTTGCGCACCAACTGATTAATGGTAGGCATAACGCTTTATTCCCTAAGCCTTTATTTGGCTCTGATTGGCATTAAATCGAAAATTCCGGCCCCCTCACGGGAGCAAAGAGGCCGGATTCTATTGAGAAAGTCAAGCGGCGTCAACGGCTTGAGTACCCTCTACTTCAATTTCTTCGTTCTTGGGCAGATCGAAGATTCCTTCCGCAGCGCTTTGGCCGGTTGTCTTCATGCGACGGGTACGGTGATAAGCCAGACCAGTACCTGCCGGGATGAGACGACCGACAATCACGTTTTCCTTGAGGCCCCGCAGCTCGTCGCGCTTGCCCATGATGGCAGCCTCGGTAAGCACACGGGTTGTTTCCTGGAAGGAAGCGGCAGAGATGAAGGAATCAGTCGACAGAGAGGCCTTGGTAATACCCAGCAGTACGTACTGGTACTCGGCAGGCCGCTTGCCATCTGCGATCAACTTGTCGTTTTCGTCCAGAACTTCGGCGCGTTCCACCTGTTCTTCCTTGATGAAACGGGAATCGCCTGCATCGGCAATCACCACGCGACGCAGCATCTGCCGCACGATGACTTCAATGTGTTTGTCGTTGATCTTCACGCCCTGCAGACGATACACATCCTGCACTTCGTCGATGATGTAACGGGCAAGCTCTTCCACGCCCTTGAGACGCAGAATGTCATGGGGATCGGCTGGGCCGTCCACAATCACTTCACCCTTGTTCACCACCTGACCATCGTGGGCCATGACGTGCTTGTCTTTGGAGATCAAGTATTCGTGAGCACTGCCATCCGGTTCGGTAATTACCAAGCGCTGCTTGCCCTTGGTGTCCTTACCGAAGGAAACAGTACCTGTAACCTCGGCCAGCATGCCGGCATCTTTGGGCGAGCGGGCTTCGAACAGTTCCGCCACGCGGGGCAGACCGCCGGTAATGTCACGGGTCTTGGCAGACTCTTGGGGGATACGGGCCAGAATTTCACCCACAGATACCGTTTGACCATCTTTAACAGTAATCAGTGAGCCCACCTGGAAGGTAATCGCCACAACGTGGTCTGTACCGTGAATCTTCACGTCCTGACCACTTTCATCCGTCAGTTTGACCTGAGGACGAACACCCTTCGCAGCCGTTTTACCGCCTCGCTTAGAGTCGATCACCACCAGAGTGGAAATCCCGGTTACATCGTCAACCTGCTTGGCAACGGTAACGCCCTCTTCCACATTTTCGAAGCGGATCGTACCGGCATATTCGGTAACGATAGGACGGGTATGGGGATCCCACGTTGCCAATTGGAGACCAGCCTTGATCTGCTGGCCTTCATCCACCAGCAGGGTGGCGCCGTAAGGCACTTTATGGCGTTCGCGCTCGCGGCCATTGTCGTCCGTAATCAGCACTTCAGCAGAACGGGCGATGACGACCTTTTCGCCCTTCGGGCTGGTGACATAGCGCATTGTTGCAGTGAAGCGGATAACGCCGGAACTCTTGGCCTCGACCATGCTTTGCGCAGCAGCCCGTGACGCAGCACCACCCACGTGGAAGGTACGCATCGTGAGCTGGGTACCTGGCTCACCGATGGACTGGGCAGCGATAACGCCGACAGCCTCACCAGCATTGACCAGATTACCGCGGCCCAAGTCGCGGCCATAGCACTTGGCGCACAAGCCGTAGCGGGTTTCGCAAGTCAGCGGAGTACGGACACGCACTTCGTCGATACCCATGGACTCAATGACATCCACGGCATCTTCGTCGAACAATGTTCCAGCAGCAAAAATCACTTCCATCGAGTCGTCAGGATTGACCACATCGCTGGCCGCTACGCGGCCAAGGATGCGTTCACGCAAGGGCTCAATCACTTCACCGCCTTCAACCAAAGCCTTCATGGCGAAGCCTGCATCAGTACCGCAGTCGTCCTCAATAACCACCAAATCCTGGGTCACGTCCACCAGACGGCGAGTCAAGTAACCGGAGTTAGCTGTCTTCAACGCCGTATCGGCCAGACCCTTACGGGCACCATGGGTGGAGATGAAGTACTGCAGAACGTTAAGACCTTCGCGGAAGTTGGTCGTAATTGGCGTTTCGATGATGGAACCATCAGGCTTTGCCATCAGACCACGCATACCGGCCAACTGACGAATCTGAGCAGCAGAACCCCGGGCGCCGGAGTCGGCCATCATGTAAATGGAGTTGAAGGAGTCCTGAACAACTTCCTTACCTTCAGCGTTGATCACCTTCTCGTGTTGCAGGTGATCCATCATGGCCTTGGCCACCTGGTCACCGGCACGGCCCCAGATATCCACCACCTTGTTGTAACGCTCGCCCACAGTCACCAGACCGGAGGTGTATTGCTTTTCGATTTCCTTCACTTCAGCTTCAGCAGCGTCAATGATGGCACCCTTCTGAGCAGGCACCAGCATGTCGCCCACAGCGATGGAGATACCACCCCGTGTCGCCAGCTTGAAGCCGGATTGCATCAGTTGGTCAGCGAAGATCACGGTGTCCTTCAAACCACAACGACGGAAGCTCTCGTCGATCAGCTTGGAGATTTCCTTCTTCTTCAGGGGCTTGTCGATCACCTTGAACGGCAGACCCTTGGGCAGAATTTCAGACAGAATGGCACGGCCAGCGGTGGTGGAATGACGAACCAGCTTTTCCTTCCAGCCATCGCCGTCGCGGTCGTATTCCTTGAGTCGCACCGTAATGCGGGCATGGAGGTCGATCTGACGGGAATCCAGAGCACGCAGCACTTCGGAAACGCCAGTGAACATCATGCCAGTACCACGAGCGGCTGCGTTTTCGCGGGTTGCGTAGTACAGGCCCAACACCACGTCCTGGGAAGGAACGATGATAGGTGCGCCGTTGGCAGGGGACAGCACATTGTTGGAGGCCAGCATCAATGTGCGGGCTTCCATCTGGGCTTCCAGTGACAGGGGAACGTGAACAGCCATTTGGTCGCCGTCAAAGTCGGCGTTAAAGGCTGTACAAACCAACGGATGCAACTGGATGGCCTTGCCTTCGATCAATGTCGGTTCGAAGGCCTGAATGCCCAGGCGGTGCAATGTAGGCGCACGGTTCAACATGACCGGATGTTCGCGGATGACCTCTTCGAGGATGTCCCACACCACGGCAGTTTCAGCTTCCACTTCCTTCTTGGCAGCCTTGATGGTGCTGGCGATGCCCATTTTTTCCAGACGTTCGAAGATGAAGGGCTTAAACAGTTCCAAGGCCATCTTCTTCGGCAAGCCGCACTGATGCAGCTTGAGCTGAGGACCCACGGTAATCACGGAACGGCCGGAGTAGTCGACCCGCTTACCCAGCAGATTCTGACGGAAGCGACCTGACTTACCCTTGATCATGTCGGCCAGGGACTTGAGCGGACGCTTGTTGGCGCCGGTCATGGCTTTGCCGCGACGACCGTTGTCCAGCAGGGAGTCCACAGACTCTTGCAGCATGCGCTTTTCGTTGCGCACGATGATGTCAGGAGCCTTCAGTTCCAACAGACGCTTGAGACGGTTATTCCGGTTGATGACACGGCGATAGAGGTCGTTCAGATCCGAGGTGGCAAAACGACCGCCGTCCAGGGGAACCAGAGGACGCAAATCGGGAGGGAGCACCGGCAGCACTTCCAGAATCATCCACTCGGGCTTGATGCCGGAAGTGAGGAAGCCTTCCAGCACTTTGAGGCGCTTGGCGATCTTCTTGATCTTGGCTTCGGAACCGGTGGTTTCGAGTTCCTTGCGCAGCACTTCAACTTCGCTGGGAATGTCGATGGTACGCAGCAGTTCGCGCACACCTTCCGCACCCATCAGGGCTGTGAAATCGTCACCGTACTCTTCGACCTTGGCCAGATAGTCATCTTCAGTCAATAACTGGGCGCGGTTGAGGGGCGTCATGCCGGGATCGCAAACCACGAAGGCTTCGAAATACAGTACCCGCTCAATATCGCGCAGCGTCATGTCCAGCACCATGCCGAGACGGCTGGGCAGGGACTTGAGGAACCAGATGTGGGCAACCACGCTGGCCAGTTCGATATGGCCCATGCGTTCGCGACGCACCTTGGCTTGGGTTACTTCAACGCCGCACTTTTCGCAGATCACGCCACGATGCTTGAGGCGCTTGTACTTGCCGCACAGACATTCGTAATCCTTGACCGGGCCGAAGATCTTGGCGCAGAACAAGCCGTCGCGTTCAGGCTTGAAGGTACGGTAGTTGATGGTCTCGGGTTTTTTGACCTCACCGTAGGACCATGAACGAATCTTCTCGGGAGAGGCGAGGCCAATGGTAATGGCGTCGAATTCCTCTTCCTGCGTGACTTGCTTGAACAGATCGAGCAATGCTTTCATTGTTTAACTCCTGTCGCGGTCGAGGTTCAATAACGTTCCAGATCAATGTCGATGGCAAGGGAGCGAATTTCCTTGACCAGAACATTGAAGGATTCGGGCATGCCGGCGTCGATCTTGTGCTCGCCCTTAACGATGTTTTCGTAAACCTTGGTACGACCGGTCACATCGTCAGACTTGACGGTGAGCATTTCCTGCAGGGTGTAGGCAGCACCGTAGGCTTCGAGGGCCCACACTTCCATTTCACCGAAACGCTGACCACCGAACTGAGCCTTACCACCCAGCGGTTGCTGAGTAACCAAGCTGTAGGGACCTGTGGAACGGGCGTGCATCTTGTCGTCAACCAAGTGGTGCAGCTTGAGCACATGCATATAACCAATGGTGACAGGGCGCTCGAAGGAATCACCGGTACGGCCATCGTACAGAGTGGCCTGGGTCTTCGAATCAGTCAGGCCCATGGTCTTGGCCACATCTTCGGGATAGGCAAGGTTGAGCATGGTGGTGATTTCCTCTTCCTTCGCACCGTCGAACACCGGTGTGGCAAAAGGCAAACCGCCGCGCAGATTCTCGGCCATCTCAAGGACTTCACTGTCTTTCAGACCGGCAATATCAGCTTCGTGGCCGGCACTGTTGTACACCTTGTCCAGATACTTTTTCACTTCGGCCGTATTGGCTTCGGCACGCAGCATGTCGCTGATGCGATGACCGATACCCTTGCCGGCCCAACCCAAGTGCATTTCCAGAACCTGACCAATGTTCATCCGTGAAGGCACGCCCAAGGGGTTCAGCACGATGTCCATCGGAGTGCCGTCAGCCATGTGGGGCATATCTTCGATCGGAGTGATCTTGGATACCACACCCTTGTTACCGTGGCGGCCGGCCATCTTGTCGCCAGGCTGCAGGCGGCGTTTAACAGCCAAGTAGACCTTGACCATCTTTTGTACGCCGGGGGGCAGTTCGTCGCCCTGGGTCAGCTTCTTCTTCTTGGCTTCGAAAGCAACATCGAAGTCCTTGCGAGTCTGCTCCAGACTGTCGCGCAGATTTTCCAATTGTTGCTGGGCTTCTTCGCTTTCCAGAGAAATGTCGAACCAGTAGTAATGT
>Ga0302289_1000503_pt1 | contig 16629 bp, 12 predicted proteins | sample III_Fen_N1_2_FD_194552 | JGI IMG/M metagenome (GOLD analysis project Ga0302289, IMG submission 194552) | Peat permafrost microbial communities from Stordalen Mire near Abisko, Sweden - III_Fen_N1_2 | ecosystem: Environmental > Terrestrial > Soil > Wetlands > Permafrost | place: Sweden: Abisko... | reverse complement strand
CAGCTAATCTCTGGAGGGAGGTTGTGAACTTTCGGAAGATTCTGTTCGGGTGTATCACTTTCGAGTGTTGCAGCAGCAGCGAACCCACCACTATTTGGTATGGTATCTGCGTGGGGTATCGACTGTGCACTTCCGAAGATAAGAAACATATCAACACCAAACCCGACAAGCACGAGGCCGAGGATTATGAGATATGTCTTCTTAGTATTCATCGATAATTAGTTCCATCTAGTATGATTTAGGGGTTGACCTTAGTACCCCATTAACGTAGGCGAATACGGTTTTATCTCCAGTTCCACGGAAATTGGCGCCGCTCTTAGGCCTCTTGTTGATGAAAAGCGTATTCCCAAAATTGTAATTGTTCTCAACCGTAATTGCATAATCCCCGTCAATTCCTACGACAATCCCCGTGTGAGCACCACCACCACCAACGGCACGCCCATACGAGAATACCGAGTATACCTTAGCTTCGTTGCCAGTTGACACACCCTGTTTCTTTAGGTAGGCGACAACGCCATCGCCAGAACCGGTAGTTGTACCGATATGTTCCTTTGTATATTTATCGAGGAACCACGCAGATAGCGCATAACATTGGCCGCAACGCGACGCACCGAAACAGGCAAAGCTGTCAGCACTCTTCCCTAGTGTTCCAGCTGAACGATAGTAACCAAGTGAGTAATTCGTAATATCTTTATAATTTTTATGATATGCCTTATTCACATCACTCACAAACTGCTCGGCAATTGCCCATGCTTGCTTTCGGCCCTCCGCAGTATCCTTCACTCCACCATCAGGTAAACCACTGATTTTAGGTATTGTTGTGTTGCCTGGGTCGGTAGGTACATCAGTACTCGGCTGATCTGGTGTGGTCGTTGCAACATCTTCGCCGTCCATATCTTGCTCGAGGCGTCGATTGACACTTGCGATGACATAACGAGCCTTTTCTTCGGTGTCAATCACACATTCTGCACCAGCTGAACCATCACCACCCGAACACGCGGTTATCCATTTCTCAGCATCAGTACCAGTAACAAATGTACCGTCAGCGTTTAGCACCCCCTTCGACTCAAGTAGTGCTTGGTTGTCGTCGGGGTCTATCTGGCCAGACTCTACCTTCTTGAGATATTCAACCGGAATCGCATACCACATACTACATAGCTTACTTACTGCGACACCACCCTCAGACAGTGATTTATCTGGGCAGCCAGTCGTATCGCCACTATCGAGCGCGCTGCTTGATGGCGAGATGATTGATGAAAATGACGAACCGACAAGCTTCGTGATTGAACCAAAGATGCCGGTCGCAGTCTGCATACTGCCATAGTACGGAATCAGCTGAGTGACGATACTTCCGAGGAATGTGTTCGGATTCGACGCATCGAATGGACTGAGTGTCGCTTGATCGATGCGCGCATCTGCCAACATAGTATCATTATGCAGTTTGAAATAAGCGGTCGCCTGATCAGTCGTCAATGGCATCATCGAACCCGCATTCGAGCCCTCACTCACTCCTTGAACCATACCAATTGCCGCTGCGCCACCCAGGTCTTCAGCTTGGAGTGAAGAGTCGACGATCTTACCCGCAAGCATACCAAGCAATGGTGCGAGGAGTGGAGCTGCGAGTTGACCGATTGCTATGCCTGCGATGCCGCTAATGAGGCCCGCGGGAGTGAAGTCGAGTAATAACTGAGCGCCCTGACCTACGTCTGAGTTGATTGCCTCACAGAAGGCGTCAAGGGCTTTTTTTGTGTCCCCAGTACCACTTACTGCTGCTGAAAATTGCTGAAGCATACTGACGAAACCACCACCAGGAAGATACTTGGTGTAGTCGGATGTTGTACTAGTTGCGCCCGAGTCTTTGAGGAGCGCATACTTCATGGGAACTGAATCGGTTGCCGCTTTCTTCTTCACCTGCTTCGTGTTTGCATCGATAAGTACGGTAGTAAGTGCGGTGCCGAAGAATGCCGCTTTTGCAGGTGAACCATGCCCAGCAACAACTTCATCAGCAGCTTGAAGGAAGAGCAGCCCGTATGCGATAATCTGCGTCATCTGGATACCGCGAATCACCTTCGCTATCTTGCCCGAGCTTTCAGCCATACAATACAAGTTTGCTATCAGGAGTACACCTCCCGACGTCTTACCACCAAGATCCTTAGCGACGGTTTTAGCGAGCTCGTCAGATGTCTGATTTCCTGCGGCGTCTATGAGGTTGTTTGTCTCCCCCGCAGCAGCGTTATTGGCGTCTGTCGTTGCCTGTGGCTCATCTTTTGCTGTGGTGGGGTCCACATTGAGCTTTTCTTTCGCTGTGCCATCTACCTGGTCGTCGAAGCTTGCCCGGATATCATCCTCAGTATTTCCTGTCACCTTTGATTCTTTACTGAGCCCCTTTCCACCGAGGAACTTCGTCATAAATGTCGAATCCCAGAACGTCGACCACACGGGGTTAAATACCTTCCTAAACACGGCCGCGGCCTCCCGATTCTCAGATATAAACTTCCCGAAGTTCTTCGCTTCGACGAGACCTTCTTCACTCACAAACCCGCTTCCCTTGAAAGTATCGCCAACCTTAAAGGATGCCGGCCGCTCAGACCCCCAGCCATCCTTAATCTCTATCGGGACACCCTTCTTGTCGACGGGCGTGAACCCAGCCTCCTTGAGCTTTGTGAGCATTTTATTACTCATTCGAGAGTACTTACATTTTTGAAGAATCTGACCAACACCACACCCCGACGTCCCCACTGACACCAATTTCTTCGTCATAATCCTATCTGAAAGTGTATTGAGCGAGGTGGATTGGATATTGAACCTTCCCACGATAACTTCTTTGATATGGACGAGGAGCATAGAAGGAGACAGGAGCATACTAGCCCCCATTCCGAGCCCCACAAGGCCACCGATAACTGCAGTGGCGGGACCACTCTTTTTTAATCCACCCAACAACTTCTTAGACAGGGGTTGTTTCTCCTGTCCGCTCGAGCCTTGCGTGCGGTTCGTCACCCACCCCGGCTTATCATTAAGACCCGCCTCACTACTCCCAACTCCCGCGGCTGCGCTTGGTGTATCGGCGGATTCATCACCGCTAGAAGAATAGTCGACATCCGAGCCCTTCTTCTCACCTTCTCGTAGAAGTGGGTTTAGTCCCGTGCCATACGAACCATCGATATCTGTCGTATCATCAACGTGGATATCAGCCATCGTTTACGCGCCTCCGCCCTGCTCAGGCTGCTGCAGGACGGCGGTCGGGTTGGTCGTGATAAGTCCTGTCTCGGTCTGACTGGCAATGATTTGGATATGGACGTGATTTTGTCCAGCAAAGAACAACCCCTGCCCTACTGGGAAATTGGCGAGTCGCTTGCGCTCCTCTTCAGTAAGCTTGAATACGTCGCCGAGCACGTCGACAGCACTCGATGACTGCTTGAGGAGAAGCTGCATTGATGAGTTGGCGACGATTGCACGTCCCATCTTGCTACCCATAAAGTCCTCGACGTCCTGGGTAATTGTCGTGAGGCCGAGTGAATACTTACGAGCGCGCTTTGCGAGACTGAAGAGGAAGCTTGCTGAGTCATCGTACTTCATGAGCTGCCAGGCCTCGTCGACGATGAGCATACGCCGTTTCTGAATGGTGCGCGTGATGTTCCAAATGTGGCTGAGGGTAATATACATCGCCACGGGTCGTAATTCTTCTTCGAGGTCGCGGATATTAAAGACAACCATGTTGTTATTGATGTCGATATTACTCTGTTGTGAGAAGATACCCGCAAACGTACCACTCGTATACTTACGGAGTCGCTGAGCAAGCTGAGGTCCTGTGCCACCCATATGGAGTAGTGTGTCGTAGAGGTCACTGATTGTCGGTGGTTTGGAGTTGTGAGTCAGTGGGTCGCTAGTAATGCCGGCGCGGGCGTAGGTGTCGATGAGCCCCTGATCGAGATCAGCTTCTTCGGCTGGTGTCAGGCCGACTGCGGGCTGACCACTTGCGGCTGAGCCACCAAGCATGAGGCGTAATAGTCCATGGAGTGTCACAAGGTTAGCGCGCAGTGCATCGTCTGCTTCATCACTATCGATGACGCGCGGGAGATCAAATGGATTGATACGTGTATCGCTATTGAGACTGAGGCGAATATAGCTACCACCGACAGCATCACTCAACTTCTGATACTCGTTCTCTGGGTCAATGATGAGGATATCGGCGCCGAGCATCATGCTGCGGAGCGCTTCGAGCTTCACGGTAAACGACTTACCCGCACCAGACTTCGCGAAGACAACCATATTGGCATTTTCAAGGCTATATCGGTCGAAGATGACAAGGCCGTTGTTGTGCATGTTGATGCCGTAGAGCACGCCCTTTTCCTGAGTAAGATCGGCGCTCGTGAATGGGAAGCTCGTGCTGATAGCGCCCGTGTTCATATTACGACGAATCTGGAGTTGGTCGGACATCTGAGGGATCGTACTATTAAGCCCCTGCTCTTGTTGGCTGCTTGCCACCTTGCTATATACGAGCTGCTGACCAAAGAGCGTCTCGAGCATATGCTGTACGAATCCGAGCTCTTCCAGGCTATCGGCGTAGACGGTGATGTAGAGCCCGAAGCGGAAGAAACGCTCCGCGCCAACCTGAAGTTGATCACGTAGCTCCTCGGCGTCAGCAAGGGCGGCCTCACGAGCAGGATCGCGCGTGCGGCCCTTTTCGCTATTGATCGACATGTCTGCTTCAAGCTGAGTCACTTTTTTGCGCAAGTTATTGAGGACGACCTCGGTCTCGACGGGATAGACAAACATACTGATATCAAGCACCTGGTCGATATTGATAAGCCCAGACAGCCATCCCGTATATAGTTCTCGGGGGTAGCCGTAGATATAGAGCGTACGCCCATATTTAGTGCCGATACGGAAGTGACTACTGTGGATTTCGAGGCTACTTGGTGCGATAAGGTCACGCAATGTCGTCATACCGCGCAGGAATGCGCGTTCAACCTCGGCTTGTTCGCGGGCCTGCTGCTGCGCGGCGATATCCATCGGATCGAGCTGCTTCTTGGCCATTAGGCTGCTCCTTCTTGGGTTGGCTGTTGCCCCGTACCCCTACTTACGTAGGTTGAGGTGACGGCATTGAAGTCGCCGAGTGGCTCGCGCACCGCGGTATCGGGATTGTAGACGTTGTAATAGAGCTCACCGAGTTCCTTGGTATTGAGCTGCGAGGCTTGGATGCCAACTTGCAGAAGTCCACTGACGACTGAGTCGACGCGGTTCTTGATCTCATCCTTGGCCTTATCGTAGGACGCCTTATCAATCTTCGTGATTGCAGCCGCCTTTGTGACGCCGAAGAACTTATCGAAGATGCCCTTCCCCTGCTCCATTACCTTGCTCGCATCGCCCATGGGGAAGAATGGCACGATGATAAAGAAACTTTTGTCCATAATGTTCGCGTCTTGAGCAAGTGTGTCGATAAACTGGATGTAGTCATCCATCAGGACATTGAGGAGCATATTATCTTGGTTGCGACGGATCTCTTCGAGCCTATCAAGATATGGGCCAATATCGACGCGCTGTGAACGGATGAAAATCTGAATCGGGAAGTAGAGGGCATTGAGGAAGTTCTGGTAGCTATACTCCACCGCTTCGCGCTCACGCGCGCTCATAAGGTCGAAGTTGATTGATTTACAGGCGATGACGGCACGAAATGTCCCGTCAGCCATGATGACCATGCCCTCACGGATTTCGGAGAGAAGGAGGCTGTTTTGGGTAGTATTTGCTTTGCGCGCTTGTTGAGGCGATCCAGTTGTAGCTGGTTGATTTGGGTTTTGTGGTGCGACACCCGACCCCATCGCTGGTGGTGTAGTGGGTGGCTGAAACTGACTATCAACGGGAACAGGACCAGCTGACGGAGCTGGTAGCGGAAACTGCGCTGCAGGTTGTTGATTGTTTGGCTGCACTCCCACTCCTCTTATGCCCATTTATCTATCGAAGCGAGACGAATACTTCACTATCAGCTCGATCCGCTTTTTCTTGGATGCGGTTCGCCTCACGCTGAATCGTCTCGATAGATAAATCGGGATTGTTTGCAAGATTAATTATATCAGGTGACACAGGTGTTTCGCTAGTGGTTACTTGCGGTTTGGCTGGTTGCGGCTGAGCCGATAACGGCTGAATCATCGCCTGGTGGATTTCGGTTGGGTATGGGTTGTAGGTTGGCGCTGCTGGCGACTGAGTGACGGGTGGTGCGACGACCGGCTGTGGTACGACCGGCAACACCTGTGGCTCGGGCACAACTGCTGCCTGCGGAATAGGAGTAGAAGTTGGTGTTTGCGCTGGTGCACTTGGTGCCGCAGGAGCAGAGGCAGTTGCGTGCATGCGCGCAATCATCTCTTCTCGTCGCTTTACATCAGCCTGATCCATCATCGTCCCAAGTGACTGCGAGATTCCCCCGCTTGCATCGAGTACATCTTCTGTTTGCTGTGCGGCATAATATACGTCTGTCGTCATCGATGTTTGCGGCGGCGCGGCGACGTGACGAACCGACCACCCCCTCGTGTCAGCGATATCAGCGAGGAACGACAGCCGTCGCTCGGTTTCATCTTCGCTCAATGTCTTGGTACGCTGAATCTCTACGACTTTTGGTGCGGTAATCTCGACGAGCGACTCAATGCCATCCGGCTCCCAGAGACGCTTACGTGGTTTCACATAAAACGAGACGATAGCCGCGAGGTACACCTCCATCGGCTGATCCTTGCGTAATGGAAGCGCTAGCGCGCCAAAGAATAAGATAATAGGTAGCGGAATAATTGCTAGTCCGACGAAGACGCGCGACAAGCCCCACGCAAGCGCGCCTGCAAGCGCGACGATGATGAGATAGATGAATTGTCGGAACGTAAAAGGCCCGATAAGTTTATCGTCAGCTTCTACGTCCTGAGCCACCTTGTAGACTGCCATACTCTACGCAGTATACCATATTACAACAGACATAAGCTTATTGACAAAATGACGATGTCGTGCTAAAATGAAGACACTAAACAAAGCAAAATACACACATGGCATTTGAAAGATTTAAACCCGAAGTCAGACGAGCCCAACATCGCGTAGCAAGGCGTGACTATTTCGTCGCGCAATCTACAATCGACCAGGACCGCCCCGTTGACGAGCTACGTACTGATGTCACTGAGGTACTCGGTGAGAGAAAGGGTCTACTTGATGGTGGCTACCGCCGCAAGGCTGACTCACTCATTAAGAAGGTAGAGTCATCCGAGGCTCGTAAAGATAAAGTTGGTATGCGTGAAGCGTTTATTCGTCATGGCAAGAACAAGACAGAACTGAAGATTCAACGCGTAGAGGCAAAGATTGAGGATAGTCCGAAAGATAACGGATTCTCGGCCCGCCAAAGGAATGCGAAACTTAAACAACTCCAATACAACCAGAAGGTGCGCGGTAATGCCATTAAGAAACTTGAGGTAAATCGCCTCGAGAAGCCAGAGCGCAACCAGAAGAAAATTGACGCACTCGTGAACAAGAAGATTCAGTCGATGATGCGCAAAGCTGAGCGTAAAGTGCTCCAGCGAGAGCACGGCATTGGTAGGTTTGAGCGTCGAAAACGCACAGAGAAGCTAGTGAACCTTTCTCCCGAGGAGAAGAGGCGTATTGTACGTGAAGCGATACTTATGGTGCGTCGGCAAAATATAGAGCGTGGCGTACTTGATGATACGTATAGGGTTGATGACACAACAACAAACACCCGCCCCGTAGGAAAAGACTATGCCCGCGTTATTGAATAAAGACTTTCTTTCCCTTGTCGGCGTCGAGATCGATGATATTACCTACGATCTATTGTCCGATCACTACGAACACACACTTAACGAGCGCGTGATGGGCGAGATTGTGAGCTACCTCGACGAGACGCAGCTGACCGAGCTTGACAGTATTAAGAATGCAGACGATGAGACACTACGGAATTGGCTCGTGGTAAACGTACCGGAGCTTGATGAGATTATCGAAGATGAAGTTGCAATTCTACTCGGTGACCTTGCTGAACACGCAGATAGACTCTAACTAAGAGTCGCTAAACACCGCGCCTAAGGTGTTCCACCGCCAGACCTTGTCACGGCAGCATCGACCGCGCCTTTGACTACGCCAAAGTCTGTCGCGACGTTACCGGTAAGGGCGGTTTGTAGTTGCGCGTTGGTCTCAACTTGGTGGACAGCAGTGGCGAGACTAGAGAGCTCTGTGTCTGTGGCGGTGGCGGCAACACGCTTGATATCCGCCGTTACCTTCGCGCCCTTTAGGAGGGTTCCACCGGTCATATTACCGAAGTTAGCCTTCATCTCAGCGTCGAGATCGAGTTCCTCGCCCGCCTTAATCTTATCGCCTAGGCCATTGCCCCAGACCTCATTTGCGCCACTCGAGAAGTAGCCCTCAGCAACAGCTGACTTCGCATGTCCACCTGCCGCGGTAGTATGAGATGCGGCAAGCACCGCCCTCTTCTCGTCATGGCTGCCACTTTTCATGATGTGTTGAATCGCTGCAGCTCGCTCGATGTCGCTTGAATCCGCGCTCGTCGCCTTATCGAGAATCTTTGCGCTCGGCATGGTGCGGAAAGTTTGCGCGATGTTTGCGATTTCAGTCTGCTCCTCTTTGTGCTTTTCGGCCTCCATCGCTGAAAGCTTCGCTTGTGCTGCGGACTGAACCCTGTCTTGTGCGAATCCACCTCTCTTTGTGAGATTAGGAATCTTGCCGTTTGTGACACCGAGTGCGGCTTTTCTGCGTGCGCGACTAAGTAGACTCGTGTCGTCTCCCGAGATAGCCTGAGCGAAGCGTCGATTACGCCACTCTTCCTTTCCCTGCTTGCGGAGAGCTCGCCCCTTGGCAAACGAGCTATTGTCATACCGTTCTTTGCCGGTCTTCTGCGCACCACTTGTCATGCGTTTATTGGCCGCTGAAGACATACCACTCAGCTTCGCTCCGACTGCTCCTGTCGCCTTGAGAGCGCCCTGGAGGAGTGGTATCGTGGCGAAGAGTGGTAAGACGGATGCGCCGAGGGCTGCAAGCTTAGCAACTCCTGCATCGTCACCAAAGTCAGCACTTCCGAGAATCTTGCCTGCGAGTGCACCTGCACCGAAGAGTGCACTGATGACCGGGAAGAGTACAAGCATCGAAAGGAAGAGATCCCACCATTTTTTGAACCACTTCTGGGTATTTGGCAGTAGCCATGCGACGAATGCGAGTGGCGAGATGACAATCAGTAATATGATAGCGGCACGTCGGACGATAAGGATGATAACTACCATCAAGAGTGCCAACAGACCAGAGAGGACGACCGGAACACTAATAGCGAGGACGAGTGCGATAACGCCCGCCGCCGCTCCGACGACCGCGAGCGCACCGCCGATATTGGAAGCCCAGTTACCCGTAGCACTATTTGATGTATCGATGCCACCACCAATTGCCACAAAGAGTGACTTCAGGCCATACCCGAGGATATTACTCAGGTCGACAGCAATCTGACATAGATAATATGAGGCGTTGACGAGAATCGCGGCGATGATGAGTTTCGGCAGTAACTTCTTGATGCCGTAATTTGTAATACCCGCGCTTGTGATCTGCGAGTAGATGATGATCAGGAATGCGACGATGAACAAAATATTCGCATACCCCCGGAACGCATTCCATGCCGCATATAGATCGGCGTATTTGTCAGTTCCCGAATTGGCGGTAAATATCGTCGGCGGAACATTAAGCATACTTGAGAGCGCACCAAATAGTGTATCGTTGACGCCCGCCATGAAGTTCATCACAGGACAGACTATCCAGCCGATACCATCGACTGTACAAGTAGGTGCTCCGTCGGTCGAGGATCCACCTTCTGTCGCTGGTGTCTCAATAGTCGCGGTTTTTTCTTGAACGAGGCTTGTATTCTCTGGTAACCTTAAGTAATCAATGTATGCCTTCGCGTAATCGGTGCCTGCATATGCGGAGAAGCATGTACCACCCGCGTCACTTGCTTCGTAGCTCGGTACGCTCTTGAGCTCATACGTCCCATCAGGGAGCTTATTGCGGACAACGATGTTATAAATCGTTGAGTTGGTGTATTTAGCCTTCGAGTCTGCGCCGATTGTAGCGACTTCGATAAAGCTCGCATCTGCACACAAGAGACTACCTTGTATATATTTACCTGCGGCGGTATCGGAACTCGGCTTTACGTCTTTTGCTTGCGACACATATCCTGCGCGTTTAAACGCTGAACTCTGGGAGTCGTTCATACAATCACCACCGCCTGCGCGCACCAAGCCAATCTTGCATGCACCGTCAATCATACCTGACCAGCCAAATAAGTTCTTAGCCTGATTACCGAGTATATCTACACCTGTTCCGGTCGTCTTCGCCTTATTGAAGTTGTCGCAGTAGAAGGACGTACTTGGTGTCCATTTCAATATATATTTCTTAACGATACTGTTCGCAATGCCACCCTCTGTAGTTGGGGTTGCTGCTGTGAACCCCGTATCAAACCAGTCGCCACTGCTGATCTGCAGTGCGGTCGGATTGCCACTCTCATGGAATGCGCCAGTGGTAGACCAGCCATTAGAGGCATTCTCATAGCAGCCATTTAGAGTCAAGTTGAGCGCAGCCTTCAGTTGTCCATCTAGCACGCTCTGAGGTATAAATGCAGTAACTTGAGTATCTGCCGCAGCACGGTGGGGTGTCGTAAGTGAAATGATACCGCTAATGATAGTGGCGGCAAACAATACATATAACGACCTATTCTTCACAGAGCTATTTAAGCATATGAGGATTACAAAAGTCCAGACGCAATCAGGGGACGATCGTGTCTGGACGCTAGATAACTAGTTGTGATTAACCTAGCTCTGAAGATCCTCTCGTGAAGCGACCGTAATCCACGAACCACCAGGCTGTCGCTCGACAGTCATAGTTTTTACGTAGGTTCCAGTGAGGCTGTCGGCGTTCCACATATCTTCCATCTTGACATCAGCAAGGTTGTCTTTCCAGCCGAGCCTATAAGTCACGGTAATTTTTCCCGACTTAACTGAGCCCGTACTTTCTTCGATTTTTATGAAGTAGGCGCCAATTTCGTAAGGCACGCTACCCCGCTTCTTACCATCTATACCTTCAGCGAATCTTTTTGACCCATCAATGCGTTGAAGGATACCATAGCGAATATTTTTCAGATGATCATTGGTCATATTATCGCCATACATCGCACGAACTATCGGCTCGGTGTAGCGCCCCTTTTCGTAATTAGCAAAGGCGTCAATCACGTTATTGTCCCTAAACTGGTCCCACTCCGCATTGCCAGCCATAAAGAAAGCCCCTTCGCGGTAGGCGTCGAGTTGTGCAAGTTCTTCGGGCGTCGCGAAGTCGCCGTCTTTGAAAGTAAATGCAGCAGTGATATCCTTCGCGGTCTCGAGCTGCGCAGCCTGCTCCGGAGAGAGGTAGTCACCCTTCTTAGGAAGCCACTGCTCTGCGGTATCTGTTGCACTTGGGTTTGGCGTCTCGCCAGTCTGACTCGCTGTTGCGGCTGGTGTTGGTGCCTTGTCGGTACATGCCGCAAGGCTGCCGAGTGCAGCAATTGTCGTAAGTGCGACTACGGTGTCTTTGAGGAAGTTACGTCGATCGATGCCTTGTTTCATGTATTTCATGTAGTGTAAGCTCCTTTGCTTCTATACATATTACATTACGAACTTTGATTTACATTATACACCATATGCTTATATTTGTCAATATACTTATGGTCAGATATGAAAAGTGGGGCTGTCTGCGCGTGATGCGCAGACAGCCCCGATGGGGTCACGGGTTGACGTCGAAGTCCTCGTAGAAGTTCATGATCTTGTTGCGGACCACATCTTCGTTGAACGCGAGGAAGCCGATGTCGGAACTGGAGCCCGAGGCGTTGAAGATGTGCGAGTAGGGCTCGTCCACGCTCGCGTCAACGCCTAGTACGGCGATGTAGCGAAGCTCACGAGGCTTCCCCTTCAGGGGGTAGCCCAAGATGTTCGATCCGGGATCGTTCTTCACGAGGCCCGATCCGCCGATGCACGTCTTGATGTTCGCCGCGAGGTTGGGGTCCTTGACGCCGAACTTGTGATTCGGACTATCGTCCCACATGGTGCCGAGTGCGGCTGCCTTGCACGCCTCCACGACCTGAACCTGCGTCTTGTGGGCGACCGCACAGAGGGCAATGAACTCCGGAGGAGGTGTGCCGATGCTGCAGTCGACCGACTTGGGCCACTTGGACGTGTCGAGTGTTGGGGTAGCCGACGGTGTCGACGTGGGGGTCGAGCTTGCGCTCGGCGTGACCGACGGACTGACCGTCGGACTTGTTGACGGTGTCGGCGTGGCGGTGGCCGTCTTGGACGCGCTGGGCGTCGGTGACGGTGTCGTCGGCTTGGACTGGGCGGACCAGACAAACCAGATGGCGAGTACCGCCGCAAGGACGATAGCCGCAATGGCCACGACGACGGGCCAGACCCGGCGCTTCTGCCGAGGTTCCGTTTCATTGGTCAAACTTCTCACCCCTTCAGGGAGGTACTCGCAGGCACCGGATGTGACTGACGCGTTGTCTACATTATAGCACTAATGCTACATAAAGTCAATCGACACCACTGCTTACGACAAGCGTGGCTACTTTGGTTTGCGATATGTGACGCCATTGTCGTCGAGGATCGAGGTGATAGACTTCTTCGCGGCCACTGCGGTATTACGGCTGATGTTGGTGTTTTCCATGATTTGCTTGAGAGACTCAAGTGTGGCATCGAAGTTCTCGCTAAACTGTGTGTCGAAGTTGGTTTCGAGGTTCTTGTAGTTATCAGAGTCCTTGCCATACATGTCGGCGAAGAGGTCGAACATGAGTGTCTTGTAGTTCTCGAACTCAGCCTTGTCGCCAGGATCCTCACTCTTATAGAGCTTACCTATCTTGCCGAGCACATCGAGTGCGGCGTTGTTGGCACCTGAGAGGTTATCAACCTTGATGCGGCCTTCAAATATCTGACGAAGGGCGTGCATATTGAGGCTATCGTCGCCATTGAAGTTACCCTTGAGGATTTCATTGTAGGTGATGTCATTAACGAACGGTGCCAGACCAGCGATGCCAGAGGAAACCGCATCGTTCTTAGCGGTGGCGCGGTGACCGAAGTTATGTCCTTCGCGGACGATGACCGTGCCGTCAGGCTTAGTCTCGGTAACTCGCTTACCGGTTTCCTTAAGGATAGCCATCTTCTGACCATATGAGCCTTCCTTGAACTGCTTATCGATAGCGGCCTCTTTGACGTACTCATCATCAGCATTGAAGGTGAACTCGTTGCCCTCATCGTCGTGGACGACGACACTCGTCCCCTTGCCGTAGCGCGCCAGATCTTGTACCTGCTCGCTCTCAAGATTGAAGTGCGCGATGAGCTCGCCTGCGGCCGCGGCTTGTTTGCCCCACTCGCTACGGTGCTCAGCAATTGCGTTGGCGAACATCGTCTCATGCTTTCCGATGCCTCTCGCATACTCCTGAAGCGTCTTGCCGTTCACGAGACGCTGAGATACAACGACAGGTTTTCCGTCGGCGCCGAGGACAATCTTATCATCAGAATCACGTTGGTACACCTGTCCGTTTTGACGGAGCGCCGTGTTGATCTTTAGCTTGACAACACCAGTTGCCTGGGCGGTGCGGTTCGCGGTCAGTGTTGCAGTTTCAGCCGCTTCGTAAGCGCGCTGCACAATGGCGCCACCGAGCATCTCGCTCTTGCCACCCTGAAGTTCTTTGTAGACTGCGTCGACCTCTGCTTTTTTGTTTGTCGCCTCATCAAGCGCGACACGTAGATTCATCTCACGCTCATGAGAACCATGATCGGTAAGATTGCGGAAATGCCATTCGTGCTCGAGCTCCGCCCCCACTCGTTGCTTCTTGCGTTCAGCTTCGCGCCGCGCATTGTCGACCTGCCTGCCGATGGACGACTGACTGTATTTGGTGTCGGTATTCGTCTTATCAACGTCAGCTCGTTCGCTGCGTGCGCGTGCTTGGCGACCGTCCTCAGTACGGTAGAAGGCGTTGTCGACCTCTTTCTTGTATGAACCGGAATCATCCATGCGCTTTTTGAGCTCACGTCCTGCCCGCGATCCCATCATGTTTGTCTCGATGTTACTCTTCGTGACATCAAGGTTGCGTGATTCAATCTCAAGCTCCTCAAACTCTCGTTCGTGCGCGTTGGTGACACGCTTCCCTATATTCGTATTCGTGCGTCGCAGTCTTTCAACCTGTCGGCCACGGGCTGTCCTCGCGAAGCGGTGTCCATCCCTAGCCTCATACTCTTTGCGTGATTGCTCATGTCCCGTGTTGTAATCATTGAGCGAACGAGAGAGGCGGACGAGACGACCATTGCGATTGGGGTCTGAGAGGACACGAGCCTTGCGCTCAGCAGCGCGGCCCTCTGCCCAGGTACGTGTCTTGCCGGTGATAGCTTGGCGTGGATTATTGGCGAGTGCCGCAATCTTACCGACAAGCGAGCCACTTACCTTCACGAGCAGTGGCGTGACGACGACTGGGGCAATTTGGACGGCCATACCGAGGATGATGAGGTTGAGTGAGCCGCCTGCGTTTTGGATAATCGCCATACCGGCGAGCTGCGCGCCGCCGAAGACGACGGCGAATATCGGATAGACGAGGAGGAGTGTCATGAATAGCTCGCGCCACTTAGTGAAGTACTTCTCGGTATTTGGCAGTAGATATGCGACAAATGCGAGGGGTGAGATGATGACAAGGCATGTGATAAGTGCTTGGCGAACAGAGATGACGAGGAGTGCGACGAGCACCGACAGCAAAACGCCCACGAGGGTCGGGATGAAGGTAATCAGGAGACCCGGAATATTGAGGATTGCGCCATAGATGCCATATGCCGCAAGCGCAGTTACGGCAGTACCCGAGAGGACGCTGACGGCGACATTTGACCACGTCAGATTCTGATACGCTCCAGAGGTATTGAGCGAGCCGAACATGCCCGTGAAGAGTGAGTGGACCCCATACCCGAGCACATTTGAGACATCAATTGCGAGTGCACAGATCCAAAACGAGATATTGACGAGAATCGCGGCGACGATAAGCCGCGGCATGATGCGCTTGATACCGTAGTTGCTGATGCCGATGCTGGTAATCTGTGAGTAAATCACGATAAGGAACACGATAACGAAACAGATATTGGCAATATTACGAACGACGCCCCACATTTTGAAGAGTGAGTTATCTTCGGTTGCCTTCGCGGGCTGTACGACCAAGAATCCCGACAAGATGTCAAAGAGGTGGTCCATGCCGCTGGCGAGGAAGTTGACGACAGGACAGAGAATCCAGCCGATTCCTTGGAGGAACTGGCTATTACATGAGCTTGCGCCCTCACTACCGTCTGTCGAGGTAGCGGGCGTTGTATCTGTCGCTGCTTGCGCGATAGCAACCGTGACGGGTGGTGAGGAGTTGCTGAAGTTTGATGGCGGGATAAAGTCGTAGATGACGTATTGGCCAGTGGTCGCCTTTGAGGCATCCCCCGTAGTGAGGATGAAATACGCCTTCTTGCCCGTTTCATCAAGAGAGGTGTAGCCCGTCACGTCACTCTGAATACCCGAGGGCCTCTGAGTATCGGTCATTAGCGTATAGGTGTGGCCATCATAGGAGACGTTGTCTCCACTACGGGTTGCATCGGCGGCAAGTGCTTGGGGTGAGAGGACGGAAGTTAGCGCAAACATGGCCATCAACATAGCTATGGCCAATAGAGAAAAACGTCGCAACGATTTTCTACCGCGTGCGCTCTCTTTACGTAGCTCCCACATATCTATTTGATACTAACATTTTTGTGACAAAAAGTCAACCAAATGCAATGGGTTCTACCTCTTTAGTTGCTCGTGACTTTGCATATATTTGTCAGAGACGGTACACTGTGAGTGGAATTAGGAACGAACATGAAATACACAAAGGTACTACTCGGCGCAAGCGCCGCACTCATCGCTGGCTTAATCTATGCGTTTCCGGCTACTGCTGAAACGAGTCCCGATTGCTCGGTATTACCTCAGTCGGTCTGTGACTCATCGACAAAAAGTAGCGGTGATGATCTCACCAAGTCGGGAGTGTTTCAGGTTGTCATATGGGTGCTCCGAATCATGACGGGGGCTGTGGGTATTGCTGCTGTCGGAGCACTTATCTTCGCAGGCATTATGTACAGTAGTGCGGGGAGCGACAGTGGTCAAGTTGGCAAAGCAAAGACTATCATCACTGATACTGCAATAGGTCTCGTGGTCTACGGATTCATGTTCATAATCCTTAACTGGTTGATTCCGGGAGGCATATTTGGGTAAACATATGACAGAATCAGGTAAACTAAGGATAGGTATGATGCATCACAGAAAAACAATATCGTTGATTGGGGCGCTTATGGCGCTTGTAATGAATGTTGGCGCGGCTAGTCACGCATGGGCCGACCCGGCTCAAGTAACTATCACCTGTAAGGATGGCAAGAGCGTCCAGGCCACAAGAAGTGGACAGACGTTTGTACTCGATGACTACGTGAACGCCTGCAAGAGTCACGGAGGATATGCAGCGCCAAGTGTCGATACTGGTACTGGTACGGGTACGGGTACAGATACTGGCACTGGCACCACGGTAACCAC